>OMLO01003989.1_pt1 | contig 12251 bp, 8 predicted proteins | sample 1674811 | NCBI WGS metagenome assembly OMLO01 (sample SAMN06265003, study PRJEB25207) | coral metagenome | isolation source: Coral host | place: Mexico:La Bocana,Puerto Morelos, Mexico | collected 2008-11-13
TTACTTCTCTTTAGTAAAAGGCTCTGAAAATAACAATATACTCTAATTCACAAAATATAGCCATACTTGGATCTTTCAATATATTCGTCGCTTACATAACTTCTTGTACATTTTTGAATATCAAAAGTTACTTTTTTAACACATTGTTCTACATAAATACACTGTTATTTGTATTAGCTCTCCTTTAATAAAGTTCTTTCTCTCAAAGTGTTTCATTTAACTCGAATTGGCTCATTCATAGCCTAATACTTCTCTGGTAATCTTCTTTTGGCACCTTTACAAAGCACGCGCGATGTAATATGCGTTTTCGTGCGTGCCATTAAATTCAAAATTATGGAAAACGTGTTCAAAATTTAGGCGGTTAAAGTCAGTAAAAGACTTGTTCCCTTTGTGATTCAAGGAGGTTCTTGAACGGCATGTTTTCTCTCATTTGCTCTGTGACCGTGTCAGGAGGGAGGCGGGTGTTCTGCTGCTCCGAGCGATGATGGTTCGAGTTGGACTTCTCCAGGTAATACGCGTGGTGAATACGAATATGCGTGCGTAGATTGCTCGAGCTGATGAACTTCCAGTTACAGATGTTACATTTGTACGGTTTTTCCCCGGTGTGGGTCAAAATGTGCGATTGTAGGTTGCCGGAGGTCGTGAAGGCTTTGGAGCACTGCTTGCACTTGTATGGCCGCTCGCCCGTGTGGATACGTACGTGCCTTCGTAGATCGCTCGAGCTCACGAACGCCTTGGGGCAGTACTGGCACTTGTGTGGTTTTTCGCCTGTGTGTGTAAGGATGTGTCTCTGCAAGTTGGTCAGCTGAGCGAATCCACGGCAGCAGATATTACACGTGTATGGCTTTTCGCCAGTGTGAATTCGGTTGTGGATTTTCAGGTGCGCCGCTAGGGCGAAGGCCTTCGGGCATTTTTGGCATTTGTACGGCTTCTGGCCTGTGTGGATGAGAACATGGCGTTGGAAATTCCATGAGCGGGTGAATACTTTACTACAGTGCTGGCACGTGTAAGGTTTTTCGTTTCCCGTCGAATCCGTTTCCTTATCCTCTTTAATGGCCGCAAAATCTGCCAAGCGTTCGCTATCAGGACGCTCCTCTCTGTTCCACGCGTCCATCCTCTTTTCACTATCACCGTGAAAGACCTTCTGTCCGTTATATTCTTTGCTTGCGTTGATGACATGCGGTTCGTTGTTTGGCACAACAAGCGGTTGGGCATAAGGAGCTGTGAGACGGAACAGTTCAGCTTGCGAAGATGCTACAGTTGGTGGTGTATCCTCGGTGTTGTCTGTAAATTTAAGAATGTAACAATTGTTTGAAAAAAATTACTTTAGGAACACTAAGTTTACTTAAGTAATAAGCAGTTACAATTAGCATTTCGGGGTCGGGTTTGCAACTCCCTGGTAGGAAACCGCAACAGTTAATGCGTTTATCGTTTATCATACGCAAAGTGTATCGAGACGGCTTAACGAGAATACGGTTGTTTGAAGTTGGCAGAGTAGCCAAGATTTTCATGCTGACTGATAGATTTACTGGTGTTAATTCGGCTAACAAATTCACAATAACTGTACTGTAAACACTTCTTCGTTAACGCTTCTCTTTGAAAGGTTTTTAAGGTGGTAATTAAATTGATTCTTGGTTATTCAGTCTTTGCGGTGACTTTATTACACTGCTGAATGCCTGTTAAATGACGAAATAACATTTAACCGAAACTATAATTCCGTAAATTTACAAATATGTACCAGATTACGCAAAAGAAGTCGAAGGAACGATAAAATTCTTGCGATGAGCTCTAAGCGGCGACAAGTAAAAACAGAGGAACAATTTTATTTGGGTTTTATTATGAATGTTTAATGGCTTAAAATACCATTTTACAAAAGTCATCAAACACCACGAAGCTTCTTCTTGATGCATTTTAACAGTTCCCTTAATCCGAATAGTCTTTAACAAACCGCAGACAAGACAGGAGAGCATAATAATTTTATATCAAATCTTTTTGGGTAGAATGCAACGCCAAAGTAACTGTATTTTTGTGTTCAATCGAGAACAAAAGCTCACTAGTTCTAAGATGTTAAGCATTAAAATGCTGTCTACAGACAACAGACTTGCTGCTAAAAAGCTGTAAATAGATAAGCCATTCTAAATCTTTCTAGTTTGTTAATGTCCTGATTTTCTCTTATACCACTGACAGAGAAGGGAAGAAAATCGTAGAAGAAAATTTGTTCTCCTAGAATAAATAATTCAACACCGGTAAGAAGCTATTCTGTAATCGCGAGATAGGACAAGCCCTGGACGTGCCTTTTCTCTTCTAAACTACCAAATTTTATCGATATCCCGCTCGACATTTTTCCAGGATATTTGCTATCTGTAATGTAATTTACGTATGCACTGGGGAGTGACATTCGAGACTTAAAGTAACTGCTGATTTGTCTTTGATGCCTTTTAAAAGACCTTTCCAGGTATCTTACGGGTAGCAAGGTCGGTTCAGGTTTAAAATTCTCCACAAAGAGGAAAACTTAATCAAAAACGAAAATCTTTAGAACAGCCATTCGACAGATTATTCCCCTCGATTGGAGGATAGTATGTTGCGAAAATTGCCGTCAAAGGGTTGAATATACCGAGGCACCTTCAAATAAACTAACCGGGTCAATTTTCGTTTAACCACTGAGAAAGAAACTTGTCCTAAGTCGCAATGCAGTGAAAAAAGCAATTAAAAAATGATTACAATTTTTCTTTCATGACATATAGACTCTCTTCCATGATTTGTTTTAAAAAGGTTCGTTCTCTTGCCAAGTGCACGAAGCACTACGAACTACGATAAAAGGTAAAATTTGTAATATAAACGCTCACAACTCGAGCGTACGAAAAGGACTTAAAATTAACTTACCAAAGTACGTGATGTTGTTTTTCTTGAATTCCTTCTTCTTGATTAAAAATGAGCGAGGCATTCTTGATTTGTGAGATTCTTTGGTCTGATATGTGGATTTCTGTAGATGGATGTCAGTCCGAACTCTAGGATACTCTTGGTGTATGATAAAGGCTTCGGCGATCGTGCGCTAACTTTGGTTTAAAATGAACTGAAGAACCCTGCGCTGGTTCAGAGTTATTATAGGTCTCGAGAGTGGCCTGGACAGGTGTAGCGAGGATATACAGCCGTCGCAAACAATTTCCCACTTGCTAGCCTGGCGCAAACTTTCATACATGGAGACTGAATGCCCCTTGATCATATCACGACAAAAGAATAAAACAATCTGTTATTTAAAACAACAACCTCTTTGCAATACTACTGGCCGTGTATTAATTTATTAACGACCTGCCCCGGCCCATCAAGAATTCAATGCTTTGCAGGTTGCGCGAGTAGAAAAATGGCTAAACGACTAATCCTGTTTGACAATGGGCCGCTGTCGGCCAATCTTAACTGGGATATCGCATTGCGCATGCATGATAGGATAGTTTGTTTAAATCTTGGAAGGCTTGTTTGCTGCTAGTGGCGCCGGTAACCGACCAATCACAACGCAAAGCGCCAAATAACTTTCACATGAGCACAACTGAGCGAGAACAATGCTATCGATGAGTATTCTGACCAAGAAGACCGCCATGAATAAAGTAAGACAAACGCCTAAGGTTTCTACTTTACACTTTATGATAGCAACACATTCCTTCGCCGCAAAAATAATGTGTTGCGGTGATTACTGATATCGTTGTCACCTTTGAAAACAGATTTAGGAAGCGCACTGTAAACTGAAGCAATGTCCTTTTGTGCTGCGCGTTATGAAATTTTAATTTGGAAATATTTGGAAGTATGTTATTTGTCACTGAACCATGCCGTGTCAATTATTCATACAATAGCTAAACTGCCTTTTGTCCCCGACTCTGAAATGGAGCCATGAAATGTTCCATTTATCCTGCCCTCTAAACAAGTCGTTTCTCTCTTGCAACACGCGATTTATCACATGGCTGACATGTTTATTTTGCGCGGGCGAACTTCGAGTTGGTGCGAACGATTTATCAAAACATTTCAAACAAGATCGACATTTTGTTCAATCGCATGAGCTAATTACTTCTGAGAACATGCTTTTGTTTGATTTTGGCCACTGCTAGCGTCGTGCACATAGCAACGCCACCAGTCACTCTCGCCTTTGCCACTTGTTCGTTTGGTAAAGGCACGTGCGCTGTAAAACAGGTGCGATACTACCCCCGGGTGATGAGAACAAAGGCGTATCGACGTTCTCCGCAAGACAATGGAGGAAAATGAGAAGAAATGTTTCCGTTAGTTCTCACAAAATTCTCGACAATTATTTCCAACCGAGAAAGAAGAGAATGGAGAAGCTCCGTGACTACTTGCACGGTGTTTTTTAACTTTTGGCGCATACCGAGTTGAACAATGCCCACGCGCACGGAAAGCCTGAATTGACCTGTTCTAAAGTGGGGAAGGCATAGATGGATGGGTGGATCAGATGTATGGATGGGTGACTGTCAATATATCATAAACTGTGAGTTAGCGGAAAGTTCAGGAGTTTTAAGTCTTAATCCAAGGGAACGAAAATGACGAGGCAAAGCAAAGGAAAGGAAATTGTATAATTTTGCGGTTCCTATTGTAAACAACGTCATGGTCGATCACTTAACTGAAAAGCTAACGTGAGCCCTATAGCTGAGAGGAAAACCTGTCATGGTACTCAGTAGCCAGATTTACGACTTTTAGGAGGCTAAAATCAGCAACGTGATAGACCATTAAGAACTTGCAACATAAACAAAGCGAAGAGATGAACTGAAAACATTTATCTTCAGAGCAAATATAGAACCAAGGTAGCAGATAACCTATATTGTAAACACAAGGACATGTTTGAATAAAAGGAGAATGAAAACGCGCGTGTGAATCCGTAGTTTTTCAAGATCTTCAGCTTCGTTGACAAGAAACGGAACGTTTGAAGCAAATGAAAAATCAGACTTGAAAAGCCACATGGCTCAGGAGTGCTTGTGCTTAGGAATGTATAAAAAATCATATTGAAGATCCGAGTTAATTAGCCAAACAAATCCATTTAGACTATTTACGACTAATAGAACATCTCTGATTTCTTTTACATTGTGTGCGAAAGAAGGTTATATCGCTCTCGTCACTGAAATTTTTTTTTGAAAACCACCATTGAACGTATGCGCAATTTAAAACCATTTTCCTCGTCGCTTTTGACGCATACTTGATAATAGGGCACTTGCTTTAAAAGGGCAATTAAACTAAGATTTAAATCTCATAAATCCGTAAGAGGCTTAAAAAAGTTACACCAATAGGTCAAGCAGTACAACGTTACGGGCGTACTGGGATAATTTAGTATATAGTTTGGCAAGCAATGCGAGGAACAAGGACTCTAAGAGAGTTTTTTAAACGAATTTCAACCTGAATAGGGCTGATTTAATTCCATTCGTTTAGGAAGTTACCAGTTGACAAAAGTGGCAGGTATTATAGACCAAACAAAAAAAGCTGTATTGGAGCGAAATGGTTATTCAGTATATATGCCCTGGAGCTGTGCCAAACGAAAGTAAGGTTTTTTTTTTCCGTGGCTTCGTGCTCTAGAAGAACGATTTCAATTCAACACAAAAACCCTGAAGACATGGAAAGGCAGTTGAAGCTCTCTACCAATTCTTAACGCGAAACTCCTTTATGCCTCATTACAGGACAAACTAGGACAAACAAGGCCTTATTTAAATGACCAAAAGTTTGATTAAATGAGCCCACGCTTTCTTCCTTTCTGGAGAACCAATTTTAATTCTTTGTAGAAACAGATGGCAATCGTTTCAATCATTGGCTCTTGTCGCCTCAGATTGTCTCATATGTTAGGGCGGTCTGTGGGGATAGCAACAAAGCGATTAAGCAACAAAGAATTACGGTATTGGAATTTTAACTTAACATTGTCTCCGCACATAAATTTTTAGTCTATGTATTTGCGAATAACTTACTGAAATACCATGGTCACGGCTTGAAATAATCTATATAAAAATTAATCTGTTCTAGAACTGCCTAGTTGAGCAAATTGAATTGATCGTAATTAATAATCGAAGGAAAAAGAACAACAGTCTTTATCGTAAAAGAAACATTTTTAAATTTTACCGATTGTAAACACGAGGAACTTTAAGAGATCTATTTGTATATAAACCTATGTTTATGCACAACAAAAATCTCTCCTATTTATGATTTTTTCAGATTTTATACGGTCCCATTCTATAAGCCTTGACTGCTCTCATGGTTTCGTGACAAAACAAATATGAAGTCAAAACTCCTATATTTCCGGGGATGTTACTTTATTTCAACAGTTTCGCGTGCAACATTGTTACAACAAAAGATAAGTTTGAGCCTTAGTGGTTAAAAAATAAACAGCTTTGAGATGGAATGCGTTTAACGAAGGACGGGAATACTCTGTCGGCCTTTGATAAATCTGCTCAACCACGATGTATGCGCTTTCAAATGTAAGCCTTACAGTGGGAATAGCAAAAAGTGCAGAGCAATTCAAGTTTACTAAACTGAAAAAATAAAATTATCTAGACCCATTTACGTTGAAACAGAACAGTTACCGAAGGAATGACTATAACGGATGTCGTTTTAGCTTCGGAATCCTCGCGGAGTCTTTTTTACGAGATGATAATAAAACCACTGAAACAATAGCGCCATCTGGTCATCAAGTGTATCTTAAACGACAAAGGTAAATATGAAGTTTCAATAATAGCTTGTTATATTAAGGGGCTACTGAAGCGACATGGAGCTGGAATGATTTAATTTGGAAACTTAATGGACAAGGCTTGCAAGAAATATTTGAATGAAAAGTATGTTAGACACGAATTTTATTTCATCGTTGTCAGTTATAAAATAAACCGTATTGATTTCCGAATTTTCTCTTCCTATTATTTCATTATGTTCTTTTAAAAAGACATCCAAAAGAAGAGCAGCTGATAAAAATAAAAACAACTATGTTATTGACCGAGGTCTTTGATAAGTTTATGATAAGTTTGATTTAGAATCATGTCGCGTGTCGTTCCTCGCAACGTACCTCTTGGTTTTGTGAAGTACGTCAATTTTTAAGAATAACGAACTGATGGTTTCTTTTTAATTGGCGTTTGAAATTGCTAACTACTTACAATATATCGCCGAACAACAGATGAGATGCCTTGCCGGATCGTTTCTCTCCAAGTACTAGTTGTGGCGAATATTAGCACAGGGTTTTAGTTAAAACGCCATACCGTAAATTATTCACTTGACACCAGAGACAAGTAAGTGTACATTACCACGCGGTAAAATCAACACAACCGCATGCACAAAATTCGATTAAAACGCGATCTTTCATTTTTCACCCACTGCCACTCTGTTGTCCTTACGGAGAATCGAATATATCCTTTGAAAGGATCTATCCTTTAATGAAAAATATCCAGCCAATATCCAGCCAATAAGAATAATTTCAAGTTCATGTTTTCAACAGGTACACCTGCTGGAGGAGGCATTGAACAATTCCAAGATTCTTTTGAGCTTCATTCCCTGAAATCGTTACAATATATCTCTTCCATTTTGTCATCAGTGTCACAGGTAGAAAGCTGATTATTTTTTACTTCAGCGAGGTGATTGTTCGTTCTCTCGTAAAGGTGAGGGAATGTTAATATAACCGGCTGTTCACAAAACATCCCAAAGTAGTCATTCTTGCATTTTTTTAATTATTTTATTGTATTTTTTGGCGGAGAGTTTCAGAGTAAGCGCCAACTTCATATTTTTTCTGTTTTTAAATGAGATGTTGCTAAAGAGTACCATATCTCAGCCGACAAAAATGATTCTTTATTCAAACAGCATCGGTGCTTGTGACGCATTTTTCTTAGTATGACACTTGCTTTTTTCAGGGTAGTAGCAATTGAACCTCAATAAAAACCGCACACCATGGGGTGTTCAAACAACAGAGCTTCCTTTTAATTTTGGTGAAATCCTATGCACCTGAAGAGACCGTGATAAGTGAAATCCTTCCTAAATATCAATGTGTCGTAATAAAATGTGATTCTTTCGGATATGTTCGGGCTTCGTCGATGTTGGGAAATAATAAGCTTCGGTCTTATTCGGTGATGTTCGAGCGTGAGGGTGACCATAGACAAAAGAACAAAGGTTAATACGAAAAATGGACAGTTTTAATTTGGAGTACAATTAAAGCTAGGTATACCTTGAAAAGCATTTGTTTTCAAGTTAATTAGAATCAGACCCCAATGCTAAATGTTTTAGCTCATCTAGCAGCGAAGATATGTTCCATTGTTTTAGTCTTCATCTGCTGTAATGCCAGCCGTCGTTTACACTACGGGTAAAAACGGCGTTTTCACGCTGAAAATGCATCATTTGTTTTCTATCCATACCTACGCCGGAGAAATTTAAAAACTCAACACAACGGGTCATTGTGGATTTGTGTTCGATGAACACTCGGGTGGGAAAATCCTGACATGGGTACCGCGATTTCCTTCCGTACTAAAACGCGAAGGCGGAGTTTTCGATTTCCTTCGGTTTGAAGAGCGTTTTCGAAAAGCTCCGAATTCGTCACGGATTAGTGTGGACGGTAGGCCTAATCGTGGATATAATTCTGCGTTTTCAAATTTCGCCAGCGTCGGGTGGACGGCGCCTTGGTAATCGTCGGAACAAAAACTGACTGAAAGTTGCTGGAGAGAAAAAATGTTTTGTTTTCCATTACTTTGTTCTATGCTTGCGAAATAAAAGAGTAAATACTAAATCAAATTTAGGATTGTCGTAAGTAAGGAAGGAGTTTGTCAAACGTAATATATTTTCGAAACTAGTTTCTTCACATTCTAAGAGTTAACTCATAAAAATACATTTTAGTGTTCTTCACAGACTTCGTTGAGTGATTCATAAACTAAAGGTTGCCATCAGTATATAAATAACTTGAAACTGCATCTTCTCCACGAAATTACCAAACAGACGACATTAGTGTCCTGCGCAGCCGTTATTAGGGTCGTCGCGCAACGCTTCTCCCCCCACTAATAACGGCTGCGGAGGAGGCTAAGACTACACCCATCAGCGTTTTAACAAATCACACGCAATTAAACCAACCATTTGATTTCGATCGTTCTACGTCATATAGTGCATGCAAGCAAATTTCGGTCCTTCTATTTAAATTTCTTAGTTAATGAGCTGGCTAACGACTATTTCTTTCCTTTTGTAAACTTTATTTTATCAGCCCAGTCCGGCAATTTCAAGAGTTATTTTATAGCTGCGTGTTTTAGCAGGTAGAACCTGCCAAAGCCTTGAAATTTTCATAATTTTCATAACAATAACATACAAAATTGTATTAGTAACTTCGACGAAATAATTAAAAGAAAAGTTTCTTAGAATTAAACTGCCAACACAGTTAACAATTGAAAATTCATTCAAAGCCAGGCGATAACTTATCGGACTTCAAGGTAACGATATGCAAAATATGAGCTCACAACAGAAATCAAAGTTGATAAAAATTAAGCCCAGGGTGCTTTTGTTTCGGATTGAAGGAGATAGAATTAAAACATAAAAAATATCAGTCAGAATAAGAAACACATTTCACTTACTAACTTGAATTTCAGAACAAATATTTCTCGTCGCAGGCAAGTTCATCTCATGACAGGGGCCAGTCCCCTCCCTCCTTTGGTGGTTTATGAACCTTTTCAACGTCACACGATTGCGGATCAAAAACCTAGAAGAAAATATCAAAAAATTCACTCCAGACGGCTAAAATGCTTTCAATTTTTCATAAATGGTTTAGGCAGTGTGTTTTTTCAAGCAAATTACTCGGTGTCTAGGTTCAATGTTATCTTCGGGCAGGGTAAGCCCGTGTGAGATCATAAATGATAGGATCTTCGGACAAGACGTGCCTTTACAATACAGAGGAATAACCTGTCGCTTCTCACTCAAATGAGGGCGCTGGTCGATTGAGAAGTGAGAAATTTCTTTTTTCACTATCCAATATCCCCGTACGCTGTCGCTTTGTTTCACTGCGAACTTGTAAAATCTGCCCTCGCCTAATAATCAGTAGACATATTTTATCAGTAATTGAATCCGTGCAGTACCAAAACTTCAGTTGCTCATATTTATTGTGTACGCAACTTGAACTTGACGAGTCAAAAAATGATCATTTAGCAACTGCGATTTGTCAGCAGTAATATGGCTTCAAGGAGACCAGATCAGTCTCTCCATGGCGTCCAATGCGGGAGAACACGACCTTAGCTTAAGGGAAGAGAAATGAAAAGATCGATAAGCAAGGACAATCAATACATAAGCAGAGTAAAAAAGATTTGCCGGACCAACATGGAAGAAAATATAGTAAACACTAGCGAGGCTTATAGGAACATGGCCGTTTGAATCTCTACAATGGATGATCCATGAAAAAATTTAAGTTCTTCTTACTACATTTTCTCCGTTTGAGGTAGCAGAACTTGGAGATATCAAGACGAGGATCATTTATATGTAACGAGGCTAATAAACTGCTCTATTGTTGTTTATTGGTCCCCTGGCTCGTATACTGAGGGTAACCTCTACCCACGCATGACATTCGTAAATTGATTGATTGATTGATCGATTGATTGACTGATTACACGACTGTGACAGTTTAGAGAGCCAAGAACCAATGCTTTATTTCCTGGCGGTAATATAATAACTACTTATAAATCGAGAATGAGGAATTTATAGGAGATTCTTAAAACGAGACTTTGCCGTATACGGCAAGGCGGAGGTTTGAGATTTTCTCGTATAGCCGACAAACGGTTAGGTCAATAAGTTGTTTTATTGTACGATTGAAGTCAATAAGCTGTTTTATTGATGAACCAAACCCTGTCGGCGCTTTTATTGGTTGCTCGAGAGGGCACATAGATGGCGCTATCTTTCCCACTCAGGACTGCCAGCTTTGTCCCGCAAGAAAAAAGTTTCCCAAAAGCCATATAATAAATCCTTTATTGACCACGCTTGTTATGCAATAAAATTGTCTGTAGTAAAAAACTCGTAGCAGAAATACAACAGACTTACGTTTTCCGTTGAAAGCAGGTTAATTCCACTGCACATATATTCCACTGGTGGCTTGATTGTCTTCTGAGCGAACCATGAATCTGTTTCCGGTCAATAAGGTGACCTTAGGCAAATGCACTTTTCTGTTTCAAAAGAAACCTCGCCCAGTTAGAAAGCGCTAGTTTAAGTTAATCGAGAAGCACTCGTAATAGCCAAAGCTGATCTAAGTCAGATAAAGTTCTCACGCCCACAGTCCAAGCAGAATTTAGACCGCCTTGTTTGCCTTCAACAAAACAGTGTATAAGCTGTCAGCCCAAGTAAAAAAGACTTATTCAGCTTTATTTAACGACTGGTTTTGTGGGTTGCCCTCCTACACAAACCTCGCGAGCATAGGAACCATATTACACTGCTCAAATACTTGACTGTAATCCTAGTTAACTTCTTCCAAAGAACTGAGCTCTTGCTGTGAGGCAAAGGCGTTTCTTAAACAGGACTAAAGACTGTAGACCAAAGACAAATAGCGAGACAAATAAATTTTTTCAAACAACCAGTACTGTATACTTGACGTGCTGTCGGGAGTTTCACACTCATCTTCTCAAGTATACCAAGGAAGCTGTTATTTTCATGTTAATAGCCCTACTTGATACACACGTGTCAGCACTGAACAGTTAGGTTAGGGCAGCAACAGCACGCAGAGTTTCCCACGTACCTTGTCTGATGTCTTTGTTTTCCTATCATTCCAGTCCTCTGCGCTTACTTAGATAGATAGATAGATAACCTTTATTTTAAAACGATGAGTATTAAAGCTACATGAGCTTGTGGGGTCGTTTGCAATTAATTAATCACTAAGTAACATAAAAACTAAAAACTAGGGGTATTTACAGAAAAAACGTTTGAACTTAAGTCAGCGATATATACATGTACAATAAGAAATGGAAAGCATAAATTTTTAAGTATATACAAAGTCATCTTTTCTAAAATTACGAGTGGATGCAGACGTTATCTTAAAGCTGAATTCGTTAAAATTAACTAGAGATTTAAGCCCTAGCCTGAGGTCACGATATGGAACATTTTTGTCAGGGCACTGCAATTGTTGGTCACTGCATTCCACAGGACTGAGCCTCTGAACGCGACAGAGCCTTTCATGTAACGCGTGTTGAAGCGGGGAACATTTAAAGAAGTGCAGGTCCGGGTTGAATAATTTGTGGCCCGTTTCTTAGAAATCAGATCGATTAATGTGACAGGTAACCTATCGTGAA
>OMLO01003990.1_pt1 | contig 12250 bp, 12 predicted proteins | sample 1674811 | NCBI WGS metagenome assembly OMLO01 (sample SAMN06265003, study PRJEB25207) | coral metagenome | isolation source: Coral host | place: Mexico:La Bocana,Puerto Morelos, Mexico | collected 2008-11-13
TTTGCTTTGCGGCTTCACGCTTCTGTTGATGTGCACCAACAATTCCTCGACCCTGACAGCTGGCGATTTCGTCATCAGCCTTGCTGGCTCAGTCTGGCACCCCAAGGGTTGAATTAGTACAGTATCAGTCAGTACGCAAAGCCCTGGCATTTGATTGACCATTGAAGCGAAGTTGCGTTGTCGGTGCTTCCTTTTTCATGTAACAACGGCTGCGGGCAATATTTGGGCATACACTGACGAGTGGATCACAGCCGATCTATGTATTTTCTTGGGATTGCTCAAACTTTGGAAAAATCTGTAGGCTTCCGTGACTTCATGTGCAGGTTGCTCATGCGATTCATTGACATTGAGAGTAAAGATAGTATTTAAAAGTGTATAAAAAATCCAGCTGCAGTCCATTGCCGTCCACTGGTGGTTCTGCAAAGTTGGCTTTTTGCAACGTTCCTTGCTGAATCCTCCATTCTTCTAAGATCGTTGCGTATCCTTTGTCCATTGTCTAAGCTCCAAAAGTCCATGGGCCAAAAGAAATCGGCAAAGCACATATTTTGCAGAAACGGACAAAAAACAGTCCCGTGACTCTGTTTAGGCCACTGGTACACTATATGGCCAGTCCCTGAGAAACAGAACAGCGAGAACAGATCCATGCTGAGTTCGAAACCGCCAAGTGACTTTCCTGGATCCAACTCACGGTGCCGAGGCAGGGGTACGTACTTTGCGGAGTCCATCACGAAGGAGAGAATTGTACGATCCTAGCAAGATATTTGCAAAATGAATTCGTTTGCTGAAATAATTTTTGATCACATCTAGATTGAAGGTACATGGAGTGTGCATCATATACATAGCTGTTGAAAGATGTCGTAAGCTTCAGAAAACTGTCCAGTCCGTGACAAAGTTCTGTGATTGTGTGTGTCTGTCTCTGTTTGTATGTTTGCCTGTTTGTTTGAGTTTAAGTAAGTTTGTTTGTTTGTTTGTTTGTTTGTTTGTTTGCTTGCTTGTTTGTTTGTTTGTTTGTTTGTTTGTTTATTTGTTTGTTTGTTTGTTTGTTTGTTTGTTTGTTTGTTTGTTTCTCTGTTTCTTTGTTTCTTTGTTTCTTTGTTTCTTTGTTTCTTTGTTTGTGGCTATGTATCTTTGTGCCATCTCAGGTTTGACTCTTTGGCTCCCAGCATCTCCCAGTCATTTTTCCTTTGACAAATGCTTCCAGGCGGATGAATACGCACACGCAGACAAAGATGGCCTGTGCTGTGTGCTGGTATGCTCGGATGCCCAGCGCAGGAGGCAAGTACCAGCTTGGACATTAAACGCAGCTCCCTACTTGCGCTTACTGCGACATTTTGTCTGGCGGGTTGTATTTGAGACTCGGGTCTAGCTGCTCTTCTTTGCCAGCCCTGATGGGAACATTATTGCCATACGTCAATTTCTTTTTGCTTTTCCTTCCAACAATGCAGGAGGATTTTTCATGAGTTCACTGAGGGTCCTATCTGCAAGAGCCTAATCACGTGGCCTTGCTTGGGAAGGGGAAGCTTATCACACTCACTGAGACTGAGTTACATGTATCACACATCCGCAACCAAATTGTTGCAACACCAAACATATATCTAACTCCATTCTAACTCCATTCTGTGTGAACAACTCTCACAATGAAAACCCTCAGCATGAAAATCAACATTGCGGAAAAAGGTGAACATATCAACTCAGGGAATCAAACATGAGTTTGTGAATCCTAGGTGAATCCTCGCCTCCTTGTGTATTCAGTGAAGACATGCTGAGTAGAGTAGACTCGTCCGTTTGAAATTTGTTTTTGCAGACGGTATTTTCGCTTGACATGGTGGCTATGGAATGCACATATTTCAAGAGCATGCAGCCAGCAAAGCAGCTCTTTGACTTATCGACACACCAGCGCTCACAGAAGAAAGCAACTCTCATAGCACATGACATTGAGTCCAGCAATACATGAGATTGATTCCAGCAATACTTGTGGAAGAATTGAGCCAATTCCAGCGTTGGTTCAGCCAACTCTCAAAGTGGATTCTGATTTGTGATTGATTCTCAAAGCTTGAAACCATTGGCATCGTGCAGAGATTCGGATTGGCCCAGGCAAGGTGGCAGCTGGCCATGTCCTTTACAATGACGAGGCAGTGCAAATCACTGCATGTCTTGCCATATTGTACTTTGACATGGTGCACTTCGTCCACTTAGTGGATTTGTTTCGCTTGTTGCTCAGTTTATCACAATGCGGTCATCGATTTTCCTCAGGTGACGCCAGATGCGGAGAAGCCAAAGCCTGAAAAAAGCAGATGCTGGAAGAATTCGAGATTGTTCCATGAATTTGATTTGTTGATTACCGTAGAAACTCTCGAAATGCATAATTCAACCTCAAATCCCTTAGACGTGTGCAAAATCTTGCAGAGAATGACTCAAAGATGGTAATCGGTGCATGAGGCTGCAGCAGCAATGCATCTCCGGCGAGTTCCATTCAATCCTTGGAGATCGCGAGAAGTGCCGAGGAACATTCAAGGACACCGTGAAACGGTTTTGAAACGGTTCTGTTGACAACGTTTTAAAAGTTTACAGTTGCGATCTATTCACTTGGCAGCATGCAGGTGCAGAGTGGTGCAGACAAATAATATATAAGTTATCGAACGACGCTGTTGTCCGCACACGAGCATGTGTGTTTGTGCAGAGTTTATCTTGCTTATGTGAAGCAAAAAGTACCATGGCAAACTCCTAGTACAGGGGGCGGTTATAGTACCCACAAGAATCCACATCTCCATGATATTCCTTATTCACATTGAGTCAGTACTCACCCGCCAATGACAGTATGACCATCCATGACTATCCCACGTGAAGACGATGGCACAGGTATTCATACCCAGTACCTACCTGTTTGTCTGTGGGTGCATGAGTGGATGAGTACTGATATGTGTGCTTATTGCATCCTAAATGACTCAGTTGAAGATTTACATGATATATGTAGCCCCTTCACATGCCATGTTCAATTGACCTTTCCAATGTGTCACATCCCTTTTTCTATATGGTCCGACTTTACATGTTTGGCTCAAGGTACTGCGTAAAAAGGTTTGTCCGCTTGCGCTGCATCTTGAGCATTCTTGTGTTGAAATCCTATTTGGGTCAGCTGAGGGCCCAAATAACTGGTTAACAGCCTCAGCATTCGTTTTTTCGGTACTGGCCAGCTTGAGCCACTGTCAATGAACCAACCCCGCCATCTTTGTGTCCAACTTTAACACAAAGCTTATAACGGTTTGCTAGCTAGGGTCATTGTTGAAGCTTAGGTGTGAAATCATCGCATCCGATTGCATCCGCATCAGGTGTGCCATCAACGAAGCATTTGCCTTTCGCGTCCAAATTGCCGCTTGGGCATTTGTAGGGGCTTGCCGAGAGGCAACACCACATCATTGGTTAGTAACCGCTTCTTCAGAGAGTTATGTAAAGAGATCGCACTTGAGTGTTGAGCCTTTGCTTGAAAACTTAATAGTTGTAGAGAGGTGAGTTTGCGTCCGTGCATCCCCTGACAAAAAGGTTGATAATTGATCAAATTAGAATAAGCTGTGTGTGACATTTTGTCTTAGATCTCCCTACTTGCAAAGCACAGATAGGTGATAGATCCATAGCTTGATTTAGTTGAGACTTCTTGGAAACCAGGTTGATAAAAGTGTTTGCATGGCAGGGTGTGAGTGGATCGAGCATCTTGCACTGACCTTGCAGTCTTTACCTGTGTTTTTGAGTTGTATGGACGAGAGGCAGCGTTCACGCTCACGAGAAAGGGACGATTTGGTGCAAAGATTCTTTCAAGCCAGGGGTGAAAATCGCGGGGGCAAGGCTTTTCGTAGACGCTACAGAACTGTGTGATTCCCCTGATCACCGGAGCTTTGAACCACTCAGATACAGACGTGTGCTGCCCGAGTTCAAATAGCGGGGCGGGTGCTTGGCGTGGAATCTTCCTAGGCGATCTCAACCGTTGTTGGAGCGACGCGACGAAGATTTAGACAGTGTTGTTGCAGAAACTGTAGTGGTGTCATCAGAGAGCGAGGGAGAACCAGAAGTGGCTTCAACTCGATCATTATCTGTTAGAGTAGCACCATCGACAGCAGCACCAGCACCATCGGCATCTTCAGCACCTTCAGCACCATCAGCACCTTCAGGTTTAGCGGGTGTGCGTGGTGTGTCGAGATCCAACCCTCTTCTGTATCCCAGTACCAACACGGATCCTGTAGGTTTCGAAGATCGAAGTTGTGCCACAGGGGGAGTGGAAATACGATCGGAGGACGATCATCAGCTTAAGACTGGCATCAAGAACTTGATACATTGCGGTTTGCGAATTACACGGAACGACCATCAGGATACGATCTCACCAACACGGTAATAGATTTCTTGAGAAAGGTCCGACAGTCGATCCCAAACTGTATCATCATCGTGAATTCCTATTGCTGTGGAGTATCCAACCAAGATTCCCTGAACTTGTCAACCATTGTGTCGTAACTTCAGAGGGCAGTGGGGCAAGCTTGCGGCACCAGGACATTTGTGCGCCTCGAACTGTCGGATCGCGCGCTTCGACGACAGCGCGGAAGTCTGCGCGGAGTTCCTTCGTCGGTCAGCAGAACACCCACAACTGAACATTGTGGGGATCAAGGTGCCGTGACACTGGAACCGTCAAAGAACGATAAGGGTCGATTGGAAGAGGAACGTTGTTGAAGCAGTTTCTGAATTCTTCAACCTGGATTAATCGACTGAAAAAGGTGCATCAACTTACCGTTGCCCTGGGATTGCATACGTGCATCCGGGAAAGTAAAGGTAAAGTTGTGTGTTCGTTGTTGTCCATTGCGAAGCTATGTTGATACCGATCTCATAAATTTAGCCAAATAGATCATCATAAGTCTGTGTTTTGAGAGAACCCCGACTTTAGTAGTTGGTGAGCAATTTTTGCCAGAGTTCCCATAACAATGCAGGACGTCAGAGAATTCACCATGGGTGTTGGGGAGCAATCGGAAGAATCATCTTTACAGATATCAACTTCACCGGAACAATTAGTCCCATCTGTTCCGTCCAGAGCTCTTCATGTCAAAAAATCCAACACCAAACAGAGTGCAGAGAGTTCGTCTAGAAGCAGTAGTGCCAGATCATCATCGCGGCCACCCGCAGGAGCCTCTTCGCATCGAGGTCCCGAGTCTGTTGCATTATCTCGTGCAAGTTCTCAGGAACGTCATTTGCGTGATCAAAGAGGTTTATACCATCAGGATCAAGGAAACTTTGTCCATAACCCTGATCAAAGGGCTCTGCAAGTGAATGTTTTGAACTATGCAGGTTAACGTAGGTGTTGACCCAGAGTTAGTTGTAGCCCGTGAAGCTGAAATTATGTCACAAGCTCATGCAGCAGTTAATGCAGCTAGGAGTCAACTGGAATCTGAAACTAGTGCATTTCGCGATCAAGTTGTATCTATTCAACATGAAGCCCAATCGCATACACAAAGTGTTGAATTCAGCGCGGGTGAAATGGTTTCCCAGATGCAAACTCAACATGCCAAGGAACTTGAACATGTTAAGCGTGTGGCAAATGAAGCTCATGGAGCGGCTAGCGAACAGTTGATTGCGCTGAGAACTCAAAACGAATGATTGGTGAAACAACTGCGTGAACAACAACAACAACAACAACAACGACGACAACAACAACAGATCTTGCAGAAGGAAGAGCAGAAACAGTTGAGGGGAGTGATTGGAGGGTCGAATGATCACATTGCATTTATGCAGTCACAGGCACGTGTTCCAACCACACCTAATGGCACGGTAGATGAGAACCAATTGGTGCATGTGATGCTGCAAGTGCAGAATGAAAACGTGCTTTGAGGAACCAACAGACTATTCCTATCTTAGCCCAACCGCCTGTTTTCTGTATTGATACTCCAGGTTATATCACTCCTGTATTGAATGTGTCAGCTTGTGCAGGTATCGATCCAAATGCGCCTCACTCTCCCAAAAAGCCCAAAGGGTCTCACGGGATCAGGGGGCAGGAACGACAAAACTCGAGATGGTACTTTGTCAACCGCATCAATTAGGCCACCTACGAATCCGGGGTCTTCCTATGGATCAAGTAGTTCATCATCAAGTTCAAACCCTGGTGGTGGTGGTGGCGGTGGTTGTGACGGGAGTCATGGTTCCAGTAGTCATATGGGTTGATTATCTCCACATGGATCTCAACATGCTGCATCAATTCAGATTGGATCAAATGTCCTTCAATTCACAACAGAACGTGACGTATATAGATCTAAAGGTTTGTGTTTGGTGAAGATTGATCATTTGCCGACAACAGCTGCAGAGTTCAGACCCTGGCGTAACTCAACATCGACCCGGAGTGCATCATTGATCAAACTGGAACCCGGTCAACGTCCGTACTTCCTTGAATCGATCCATGATGCGCAGATAGCAGCAGTGACTTTGCAATCACGCGCATGCTGATAGAGTAGAAGATTTTGCACCAGTGTTCCAAGAATATGTTGTGTTGCAGGGTTCCGCCAAAGCTTTAGCAGGTGAGGTTGCTGCATCAGGTGACGAGGTTGAACGTAGAGAGGAACCTTTACCTGATGTTGCGGTTGATGTTGCGATAGATAATGGAGGAGGCTCATCTGACGCCGATTCTGAACGTGAGCAGCCAGTTGACGGCGCAAGACGTTTGATTGCTGAAGCCAACTCAATCGAGCATAGCCTTTCACATTATCCCAAAAATGCACATTGCCCTGTTTGTCAACGATCAAGAATGTATCGTAAACGTGTCCGAAAATTTCGCCAGGACCCATTAGCTGATCGAGGTTTGTTGCCTCCTGTAACAAAATGCGTGGTGCAAAAGCTTGGTACGGGTAAAGAGCAAGGATGTACCTTTGAGGGTATAGTTTAGAGAACCGATGGCCGCGCAACTCAACGCTGGAACGTGACTTGAGAACTCTGCAAGAGATTGCGAGAGCTTGTCATCTTCAAGCCGGATTTGAGTTGGTGCCTGGATTGTGGGTTCATTCAGTTGATTACGCCGCAACTATGTTGTCAGTGTTCCAGGCCCCAGCCGGCAAAGAGCAAACCAGACACATGATTGCCACAGGTTCCGAGTTTGAGGGTAGGAAACTTTATTGGGTCAGTTAGTGCATTGCCATGCGCCAGCATCTCAAAGAGGGAAGTTTGAACCATCATCGAAACCGGGTTTGTTCCTAGGATGGCGATATGACTCAGGCCCATTATCGTTCAAATATGTATATTATGTATTAGACTATGGCAAACTAAAAGACAAAAGTCCCGGTTCTTTGCCAATGCTATTTCAGTACCAGCTGAGGAACTTTATGTGGAAGAAAAGGAGCCAGTCTTGCCTTTGAAAAGGGCTGCAGAGCTAGCTCTAGCAAACTTCTGCGAAGCATCCTTGGACGAGATAGCAAGCCTTGATATACCATTCGCAGAGTTGGTTGTTGAAACAAAGGCCAAACGTAGTGAATACATAACTTTGGATAGAACCATCAGATTTGGTGCATCTGAGGGATGTCGTGCTTGTAGGTTTGAATCACCTTACAGTAAGCATTCTTCCATGTGCAGGGGCAGGTTCAATGGACTAATCAGGGATGAACGTATCGTTTCTTCCGGGGCTGAAGCATCTAGAGAATCCGTTCCTGAAAAGATAGTTGTTGCAGACGCCGTTGAAGAGTCCGAACCTGTTGTCGAACCTGTTGCAGCTGATGATCTACCATTTAGTGCAGACATTCCTCCTGATCATCCCGAATATCGCGAACCAGCAGTTGCAGCCCGCGTCAACGCCAAAACTGATGATGAATTTTTGCAACAAAACGACCATCGCAGAAAGTTTAGACTACTGCATACTTTGAAGGGTTCAAATACCATTTTTGAATCTGCATGTTCAGAAACTTCGAGCCTTGGCCAACGTTGCGAGGCAGGGATTGAGTGCGTCCTATTGACCAAAACCACGATAGACGAATCAGAACCAGATCAATTTAAACAACTTGTGTGTCAAGTCCGTGAGAGACCAGGTGCTGATTTGCGGGTTAGTCTTCCATGCACTGATTTTACCCAATGGCAAAAGATGAACGAATATTTATTTTGTGAAAGTGTTTCCGAAGGAAGTTAAGAGAACGTAGAAAGAAGTGGCAGGATTGCCATTGAATGGCCAGCCAATTCTGGGTGGTGGGATCTTGATGAAGTAAAAGAGTCTGAATCAAAGCATGGTCTTAGGCGTGTTTACTTTCATGGTTGCATGCTCGATGTCAATGGCAAAACGCATCCTATCAAGAAACCTTGGCGCGTATCATCCTGTGACCAAAGAATCATTGAAATATTTAGCCAGTTGCAGTGCCACAAGTCACATGAGCATGAGCCAGCAGAAGGTGGTCAAACCAAACAAACAGGTTTCGACACTCCTGGTTTTGCGCAAGCTATTCTTGAAAGTTGGCATCCAAAGAAAGCGTTCCGGCGTTCCGTTATGTACCATGCTTGTGGCTCGTCGTGTCCGCATTTGTCGCCAAGAACCTTTCTAAAAGCCAATGGCAATCCAATGAATCAGCCAAGGCTACCGAAAAGGAGGCCAAAGGGTTAAGGGGTAATGGAACTTGGGATGACAAGTCAGCCGTTATACTCTTGGTGAACTCAAACGACGTTCATATGAGAGTGGCAAATCGGTAAAGATAGCTCGAGATGCCAGAAGAGTGTCATCAATATAAAGGTAGAATTGTATACCGTGGTGATCGCATCACGCCAACTGCCATTGCCGCGCCCAACCTGACATTATGGTTTGGTGCAATGACTACTACATGTGTCATGTGCTGACTGTGTTCAAGCATATTTGCAAGTTGAGTTAGATGGTAATACATGGGTCATTCTCCTCTGAAAGCTTTGGCTTCCCGAATGGAGAGCTAAGTATGACCGCAATGTAAAGTTGACAGTGCGTTTAGTGAAATCATTTTCAGGACAATCGCAAAGTGGTCAATTGTGGCAGAGTCACCTGGAGAAACAAATCAAGAGATTAAATGAAATTCCACTTGAATCGTACCCATCCAACTATGTTTTCAGACGGGGAGACAAAGACCAACGCACCTTAATTCTGAATGTAAATGTAGATGGCCTAACCTTGGCAGGGGGGACCGAAAAATACAAGCCGGGTTAAATTTGAAAATGAGCTGAAGCAGCTGGTCAAAATTGACCCCGGACACTACATTTGTGAGAAAGGCGTTGAGGTTCTCGGTAGGGTTCACAAAATCAATCGAAGTCCAAAGGTTGTCGTTCTCGCATATGACATGAGATCTTACGCAAAAGGCATCGTCGAATTTTACTGCGAACTCACTGGTACTGCAAAATCAAAACTTCGTAACGTAAGCGCTCCGTGCCTACCAGAAAGCAACATGACAGATGCAGAGGTTGCCAGCGAGGGAACCATTCAACCATTCGCAGCTAGGATATTCATGCGGTGTTTGTGGATAGCGCGGCCTGACATCAGCTTCGCTGTCCAGAGGCTAGCTAGCCGTGTCGCACGTTCTGAAGAGTTTGTAATGAAAGCAGCGGTCGAGCCTGACCAAGTGCCAGAGTTATTGGTTTACACCGACTCTGACTTTGCTTCATGTCCTTTCACGGCGAAAAGTACGTCAGGTACGGTGTATATACTTCGTACTGGTTCTTCGTGTTTTCCTTTGCTTTGGAGTTCTTTGGCGAGAAGTACGACCGAAGCAGAACTGATAGCATGTGCAAGTGCATTCTTTGGTGAGGCATTGAATCTTCATACCATGATTCATTCATTAGCAAAGACGAGAATTCCCAGCAAATTCCAGCGCGATAACCAGGCAGCAATAACAATAACGGTTATTCGTGCAGGTTATTCCAGCAAGTTGAGGCATGCAGGACGGGTTCATCGCGCAATGTGACGTCGATCAACGAGCAACTTGCCGAAGGGGTATTTGCTCTGGAGTACTGTGGAACAACTTCACGGCTCGCAAACGGCTTCACCGAAGTTATCAGCGCAACAGAGTGGCAACACACTTTGAAGCAACTATGCTTATCAGCGTTATCGTTCCACGAATTTGTCAAAAATCTGTTGAGCGGAGGGCGAGGGGGGAGTTGAAGATTTACATGATATATGTAGCCCCTTCACATGCCATGTTCAATTGACCTTTCCAATGTGTCACATCCCATTTTGGATATGATCCGACTTTACATGTTTGGCTCAAGGTGCTGCGTAGAAAGGTTTGTCCGCTTGCGCTGCATCTTGAGCATTCTTGTGTTGAAATCGTATTTGGGTCAGCTGAGGGCCCAAAGAACTGGCTGAGGGCCCAAATAACTGACTCAAGAAGAAAATGCAGTTGCAGCCACAAACCATGGACAGTTTCTTTGAAGAAAACATCCTAGCAGGAGATTGTGATCTTCGACGCAGACCAAGCAGACACCTCAGTTGTTCAAAACTGTTCATATTCAAAGAATGTTGATCAATGTTGATCACAATGAGCTGTGCTTCGCTGTGCTTCACTGACCTGCGGCAAAGGTTGGCGGTCAGAAGTTAGAAACATCAATCAAACGGCTACTGTAATTGCCGTACAGTTCACGTTCCCACATGCCACTTGTCCCAAAGTGACTTCGGTGGCCAAGGTCTATGTCGAATATGCTTTGTTCTACAAGCGACAGTACGCCTGAGTCGCCTGAGTCGTCTGAGTCGTCTCAATGATTGCAAGCCACAAAGGGCTTCAAGCGAACTGCATTGCTGAAGGCAAAAACAAGGCCCTTTGCAGTCAATAGTTCGAGCTTTAACACATTTATTGGACATAGCTATACGGCTACACATAGCTTATAGGCAAACGGAGTAGGCTACATCAGAGGTGCGCCCAGCACAGATTTTCAATTTTTCCGATAAATCATCCAGATATGTTGGCTAAGGTCACACTGCTTGCTTGGTTTGGATGTTCCAGCACACTCGTGCTGCACTTATCCCGGGCTTCAAGAGCATTCTAAACAGATCTCATTTGTTGAGTTTCAACACAGCGTAGCATGGTTTACGAAAGGTTTCAATATCTCATCGTGCAGTCGACTTTCAGGAGGGATGTCACTGGTTGGCCCATGTTTGTTTGCTTGCATTTCCTTTGCAGATCCTTTTGTGGCAACATTTCTGAGCTTGGCAAAGCCATGAAATGTGATGGCTATCAAGGTCAGGGTAATAGGTGCGAATTTGTATCAGCTCTGCATTCTGCAACCAATGTTTTGAACATATTGTAGTCACCTTAGTCTACATATTTTGTGTACACACACATGTGTCCCACGTGTTTCTTTCATTCCATGGATGATAGAAGATCCCTTTCACGCCTAAAGAACCTTCGCACAGTTTCACTTGCCGAAAGTGGCGTCAAGCAGATAGCGCTTTAATGGCACACCAAAGAAGTGCTGAGAGACATGTCGCAAATATAGCCTGCACTTTTGTAAAACTGCAGCTTTGGCCAGATTTCATTTAGCATCTTTGATTCTTGTCACGTCCAAAAGCTGGTTGTGATTCAGTTTTGCCTGTCCATTGCACCTCCCGAGAGAGATGCATTTCTCCAACATGTCTTGCTGTTGCGACCCTTTCTGTGTTCGCGTTTGGCTCTTCGGACACAGCATTTGTCGAGGAATGGGCCGTTGCTGGCTGAGATCAAAAAACTACTGCTAGAGTTACAAGTAGAGTTGCAGTGCCTCCCCCATGACAGACAAGGACAGATTGTACTTGAGTGACTTGGACAAACTGACCGCTTCACGTGCTTCAGTGCTTCATGTGAAATGCGGTGCCTCCTTTATCTAAGAAGTGCGTACTGACCAAGAAATTATAGCATCGCCAAGGTGAACCAGATTCGGATGAAGAGACGAGCACAGATTTGCCATTTTTTATCACATATCCGCGGGCAACAAACCTGCCCCTTGGTAGAAAGGACGAAGAGCTAACACTCTGCAGAGGCGGCCAAGCCTTGCAAAGACTCTACTTTCCTGTGTATGCGGACCCATACAGGATAGGAACAGGTTGATATTCCTGTTGGAACATGGAAAAGCAAAATAGCCTCAGGCCATCTCAGGCCAAGAAACACCATTGCACGATACTGCACGTATATATTTTTCTGTCCTGGAATGTGTTTGCTAGACTGTTGATCCGCCTTTTCTTCGCTGCTTGTTCACCCCTTACCCCTACCCTCGAGTTCGTGTCTCTTGGTGTTTACAACAGACTAGGATGCTCCTCGCAGTCTATGCT
>OMLO01003991.1_pt1 | contig 12248 bp, 15 predicted proteins | sample 1674811 | NCBI WGS metagenome assembly OMLO01 (sample SAMN06265003, study PRJEB25207) | coral metagenome | isolation source: Coral host | place: Mexico:La Bocana,Puerto Morelos, Mexico | collected 2008-11-13
AAGAAATCTATTACTGGCGCAAGCTGTCCGTGTTTGGACCACCTGTTGTTTACCCTCACTCGGTTGTCTAAGCAGTGGTTGGACTTCTTGGCCGCACGCAGGAACTGCATCGCCAAGCGGTAGTTTCGCTTGGACTGCAAAGTGCGGACCCTCGAAAGAGCCCTCCCAAACCTGAGATGCCACGAGGGGGGGGTATCACTATTATCACTATCCGGGACCCAAACGTTGGGAATATATATACATATGGAAAAAAAAATATATATATAAATCAGTTTATATACAACCAAACGTTGGATTTGATTTCAAAACACAAAGTTTATACCTGATGTAGCCCAGGTGCCCTCCTGGGTAACTTTGGCTACCTTTGAGCTGAGATCCACCTTTAAATCGAACTTTACCATCTCGGCTGAGATACTTGACTACCATCTCCCTTTTTCGAAGCCGTTCAGGAACCGTATGATTCATGATGTCTGAAATGCAACGATGACCTAGGAGGTAAAGTTTCAAAACACTGGAGACAAAAACAAACAAATAAATCAACAAACAAACAAACAAACAAACAAACAAACAAACAAACTAGTGTGAACCAAAACACAAACATAATAACATACAAGTCTTTCTAGAAGGTTTTGGTGGCATTCCCCAGCCCTATGGATAAGTTAAAGAGGGATTCCCAAATTCAAGTGTACAGTATGCCGCAAACCTTCCATCCAGAAGCCTTAAATAATCCCTAGCTGCTAGAGTACAAAACAGTTCTTTTGGGAGTGGGTCCGCCAAACTGACTCATACGAAAATGGATTCGCCGAACTGTCACCAACCGCAACAAGGCTTGAAACAAAGGATGGTACTCCATTGTGCTTGAAGCCGGCTGCTCCAAGCACCAAAACACCCCCTTGGCCGCAGCCAGTAACATCAATATCACCGCGCGCGATGCTAAAAGGTTCCCTCGCGCAACCGCCTCCGAATCTGACCGGCCAAGCGGGTTGCTCTTCGTTCGAAGGGTGCTCCCCATTGACCTGGGCAGCGGTGCTGGGAAACCCCACAGCTTTTGGAATTGAGCGACGAAACCCCAGTTTTCCCAAACGAAACAAACCCGTAACCTATATAGACTTATATAGGAGTAAAAATATTTCTTCAATCTAGTCGGGACAAAGAAACAAAACAATTCTTTAAAACAATCAATGTTTTGCTTCTATCTAGTCACACCATGACAAAGGTGCTGCACACTGGTGCGCTCAATGCTCCAGACCCAGGTTTGAGGTTCAAGGTGTGATAGACCGCGTTGGAAAAATTTGAGGGGGCTTAGCAAATCCATTGTTTGCCCATTGTAGGTAACGTCGAATGGTACCGCATTTCTATTTTCCCGATGACGCATGTTTCGAAGAAAATAAATGAGACCCATCACAGTAAAAGTATCATGGACGGTTTATACAGTTTGGGGTTTCTTTCATTTCTTAAGAAATTGTAGGACTAAAATAAACCAATCTAAAAAAACAAAGCGCTATGGTTTGCAAACTTGGCTCCAGCCATTCATGCTTGGTAACTTCCATGCACCCAGAGAAAGTTTCAAAATGATCAATGGGTGCGTCCCAGGTCAGGCTTGGAATGCTGAAGATCATGCAAACCTAAGTGGCAAGGACCTAAGCTTTGGAGAAACGAAAACAACCATTTCAACTTTCTAAACTTACCAGTTCTACCCCCAAAACCGCTACTTTTTAAACCCACCATCAAAAAAAACTGCGACTATTCAAACAAACCACCACTGGTGCTTTCAAATGCCGAAGACCAGACATGACCCACATTTGGTGCCGGTCTTTGAGGGACCGGGGCTGAATGACTCTTGGGGTAGGCTGGAAAGGTTGTCGACGGTCCATTTGTTTGATCCTACGGTCCGCCTCTCGTTTCAAACAAGGTTTGCGAGTTTTCACCATGGCGGCTAAGAGCTCCCTTTAGAATCAAAGCTGGAAACCAAAACAAAAGCTGCACTGAGGCATTTTCACCACCAACAAGACCGAGACGAGAACCAGGGGCATGGATGGAAATGGCAGGGAGGTATCAAACTTTCACGATCTATCCAGAAGTAATTTTCCAGAATGTCTTAAGTATCCAGAAGTCATTTTCGCATTTTTTTGAACTGATTTTTTTCGTGATCAGATCCCGCAAAGAACCTTGACAGAAGTGTCGGGCAGTATGGTGCCTCGTCAATCAGCAAAGTCTCTGTAGCATCCGAGACCTGCCAAACGGGCTAATTGTATCTTGGAAGTTCATGGAAGCTTTAGAATTTAAGTGTCATTGGATTGAACAAAGTGGGATGTAAACATGCTACCCTCACTGCTTACAATACATATAACCATTTGCGGTGTAAGTGTGTAGCCTTACACATGTGAAAGAATCCATATGTAAGAATGTAAGAAAACTGTACTTCCGTATACATAAAGGTACACTTGTTGTAACTACGACACATTCAATGATTTCCAAGCGCTGCCCCCCAAAGGACACCTTATCCTCAGAACATAGAGATCAGTCTGCAAATGCACCTGCGTGGGCAGAGTCACGGGGTTTGATTTTTGAACATCTTTGTGAACTATGATTTACCGCTGAAAAACATTTCTCTTGCCCCAAAATAGTTACCCAACATTGGATGATTTTGTGACTTTGCAGGACTTGAGATGGTGGGTTTTCGAGATTTCCAGGTGCATTTTTTGACCACCGTTCGCAGCTGCGTTGCACATGTTGATCATGAACACCCATGATCTAAGCAGCAGTATATCCATTGATCTTAATCAGATCATCATTGAACCTACCCAAATCGAGGTTTGGCCCCGACAGTCTATGGGCCAGCACTCAAACAAAAGGAAATGAGAGTGTCATTTCCTGGCAACACCCCCCGATAAACATCAAGTCTTCTTTCAGACCTAGATCTAAATAAAATTTGAAATTCGCTTTACCATTTGCCACGATTCCCTGCCACCAAATGCCCATTCTTGGGCCGCTTCGCTGCAGGCATCGAGTCCTCATCATGCTCATTGCCGTTGTCATCGGCGAGGACAGGATCCGCAGGCAACTGTATGAGGGAGCGGGCCCTGTTGATAGGGTCCTGGCATGAAGGTGGCACCCCCAACCACCAAATTCACTACCACACTCTGGTTGTCTTACGTCGTTGTTTGGGGAAAGCTAAAGAAGAATAGGATGGATACAGTAGGCCATTCACACGTATCAAAATGCGTTTTTTGTCAGGTTACCCCCAAGGCTTCCTGGGGCATATGAGACGGAGAAGCTTGACGTTGCACATTCTCCCTGGAGTGACGTAGGGAAGCCCACAAAAGAAAATGACGTTCGGTAACCAATTTTTCTGCGACATGTTGACCGTGAGTTGTCAAGGACTTGACACAGTAATCGAAGTAGTGATGAAACATGGGGTGATCAGCAAGCGCTGGCTGCGTCTTCACCATCTCCGTCAGCAACTCCTATCAGAGATAAGTTCAAAATTTTCTAAGGTTTGAAGGTAAAGGATATCAGTCAAAAATGATTCCGAACAATTTCAAACAATGAATCAAGGAAGTGTCAGGGATCAAAAAAATTGATCAGTTGAAAGCATTTTCAACGAAATGATTCAAACCAAACCCTAAAAGATCCTTGGTCAACTTCTTGTTGGTATCCAATTTTTTCTCGGCATACTTTTGCTCCCGGCTCTCCCTGTTGTATGCACGACCCAGCCACCCGCTAGATACTTGGGAACATGGCTCCGGATCAGAGGAACCCGGGCCATCAGAAACCATTTCCACTTCATTCTCAGGGATTTCAGCCCCAAGTTCCAGGGTCTCCTTGCTAATGTTACTGTCAACATCAGACACTGAGTCGTCATTGTCCGATTCAGTCCCAGCCACAACTCCAGGGCTAGGTTCGGGAATTTCAGGGGAACCATGTTTATCCCCACCATCATCGTCGGAATTGTCCTCGCCACTTCCATTGACACTCTCCTCCTCGGGCTCGGGTTCGACATCATCGGAATCGCCCCCTGCTCGGGGCCGGGGAATGTAATGATGCTCAGCAAACATGTGTGGTTGAATTTAATGATAACTATCACTATTATAGTAGTGATATTCTTTTTGAAACCCAGCATGCATATCCCCATTCCAACTTCAGTTGTTTGTTTGTTTGTTTGCTCAGTTTGATCTTTGTTTGTTTGGTATGTTTGCACTCGCAGGACCGGCCTGCGCTTCCAGCACCAGCATGAGCAGCCAGCAGAGCCTCATCGGCATCTTCCATGGGCAAAGGATCCACGGGCAAGGGTGCCATTTGCTCATCATCGGAGTCAACCTAGGGAGCAAGCAGAGTAAGTATGTAATTAACGTTTTTAGACAACCAACAATATTAAAGTTTTAGACTATAAGGATTAGATGCGAAAAGAAAATGTATGGGAGAAATTATTGCAGTCAATGCACTACTTGGCGAGGTGGTTTTTTGGGACTTGACTTAACATACTGCTTCAGCTCCACAACTCGTGGGTCATGACCACCCTCTTTGGAACTTCTCCATAGGTACCTCAAAGCACCCAATAACTTTTTGGCTTTGACACCCTCAATCGCTGCCATGTCGGCACGGGTCAATGGCGGCTTGCCATCCTTGGCAGGCTTGGGTTTGAAGAGCTTTTTGTTCAGCAACAAATCCAAATAGAGGTAGGAGTCCGCAAAGAAGTACCCACTTGGGACCTGCATGCATGGTGTTTTTTTGCTGCAGTCCCCAAATTATATTAGAACAAGTTGATTGAGATTCAAACACAAACAAAAGCCATACGTATCCATACATCCTTGTAGATTTAAGAATCCAAATGTGATGTTGGGAAACGATTTCGCTTTAATGGTGGTTATTCGCCACTCTGTGCCTTCATAGGGTTTTTCATTACCACCGGCTTCAAGAAGCAATAATTTTGGGCGACTTCGGCAGCTGAAGGTCTGCTATTAGCATCAGCTAGAACAAACAAGCCATCCCCTGGCCACGTTCCTTCATCCACCATACTCAACAAACTTGACGGCAAGCAGGACTTCATAACAATTGCTTGCTGTGCCTGCGAGGTCCAGCCATGAGACAAGTAGAGTATAGATATAGGAAATACAATCAAACACTGACCTGTGGTACAAATATATGATATGGGGTAATTATAAATCATCCGCATATCATATATACATATTGATTTTTCCCTTGTAACATATTCGTGAAATCATGGTGCAATACAAACATTCTGAAAGATTACCTGTAGTACAGTCAAAGCTACCGCATCCATTTCGGTCCATCGCACACGACCAGGGCCTGAGAAAAACCAATGACTTGATTCACTATACATACTATACTGCAGATGTTTGTTTTGTTTCATTGTATTTTGAAAGAACTTGATATTTAAATAAACATTTATATATATATATATATATATTTAAGGGGTGTCAAGTTCAATGGCCGAAGGATGACGATCCTACGTGCTGAATGGGTCTAAGCATCCTACGTGTTGATCTCCACCCACCGAGGATGAAAGGAAGCTCCACTTCTCCGATGTCAATTTCAACATCAGGCTGGCCCGCCATTCCGCAAAGTCAACAACACTGAAACCACGGCAAATGGGCTGTCAAAATCCAAATGGCTATTGGTATCTAAAACTGTTGTTGCTTGGCAGTGGCATCACATTTGTACCTTTCTGCAAGATGTTCGTAAATTGAATTTCCATTGTGAAGCTTAAAAGACATCAAGTCATATCATACGACATCTCTTGTGATGAATATTGATGAATGATCCCTCCAGAGCTGCACACCCCGGCGGGTCAGCGGTCAGCGTACCTCTCTCTATCTCGGCAGGTACAATCCTTCCACGGCCTGAGCGGGGCTGGTCCATGCGAGTCGGTGACGATGAAGGGATTACAAGGTGAATGACTCATGCAAGTCCTTGCTTTCACATATGCGTTTGAATTTCTTCGGGGATGAGGGTCCGTAAATTCACACTTGCATCAAAACAACACAGATTTTGAACAGAGACATTTTGATGTTGCAATTCAAAACAAACCATTATGCAAAGAAATTGAAGTGTTCCTACCCAGATAAGTTTCAGGCTATGGCCAGAAAAGGTCGGGCCAAAGACCATGGCACAAAAAACCCGCAGTGGTAAACTGGTGAAATGGAAGACAATAAAAAACTTTTACAAGTGGACATTGATGCTCTTGTTTTTTAATTTCAACACCCGGCATACCCAATGGTTTTGAAGGGTTCGCCATGTATAAGTAGAATGTTCCAGTCAAACCATCGAAGCTGTTGTGTACTGCAATGTAAAGAATGCGGTATGAATTGTACCTCACCACCAACAACTCCATGCCCAAAGGGCAGCCGCATCGCGCAGCTCGGAACGGCAAAAAACAAGCGGGCGAGTTGACCCTGCACGGACCTCCCAAACTTCCAAAGAGAAAAACATGGGTGACCAATCGCATATCTTTTGGCTTCCAAATTCAAAAATCGAAATAGACGATTCCGTATCGTATATTTAAAAATATAAACTACGTATTTATATCTTTAGAAAAAAATCTGCGTCAGAAATTAAATCTAAATCGCCATCATCATTGGACCCTCTTTGTGGACGCATTGATTTCGCTAATGTTTGTTTCCAAAAAACGCGGTACCATGCAAAAAGTGGCTTTCGAAGTTTGGGGAAGAAAACCTGTATGTTTAAAATCATTGGAGCGTGTGGAGAAAGATCATGCAACCCCCTTCCCAAAACTCCAAAATATTCTCAAAACATTTAGCTATCGAGAAATGAAACAAGCGTAGCGCCCTTTGCAAAATATATTTCTGCTGCCACAGTTTGCAAGTTTACGCTGGCTTTGCACGTTTTGGCACGATGGAGTCTGCCAGTTATATTCCGTCTCTTGAAAAGGGCGGGTGGGAGGGAACGGAACAACAATGACCATGGAATTGCGTTTGAACACTATCAAATCCGCAAGCCAAGATGTGCTTTAAGGATGCACGCCTGTGATGCATGTCTGATCACGCAAAACACAACATTTCTACAAAAGGCATCGTGACGTTGCCTTTCCCAGAAACAGTGTCCAAAAGGCAAGGTTGGAGCGTCCAGGATTCTTGCGAAATGAAATCTTTCACGATCCACCAGTTGACCCAATTGATGCCGCTGAATTTCAATTCGAAACCCATGGGTGCACACCGTTATGGTTCTCTTCATTCCGACCCTGTGAGCCTGTTGAAATAGCGAGAGAGGTAGGATCAAAGGTTTGTGATGACCCCCCTCCCAGTACTGGCCCTCGACAGACCCTCAACCTTTCCAGAGCTTTATTCCCAGAAGATATTGTTGTTGTCAGAGTGACTGCACCACCTGGAGAGAGCCTGGTGCCTACTCTACTGGAGATTGCAGGAGAAATCAACCTTGCGGCTGTCAAAGAGGAACTTCAAAGATGGGGGCATTTTGATACTACCTTGCTCCTGCTGAACCGCTCACATGGAAATTTTCCCGTTGCAGTGGCTGATGCTGATCCCACCTGTAATTGTTTCCTGGTTCTGCTGTGGGAGGATGCGACAGACACCTTTCTCTGGCATGAGACCAGTACTCTGCCATCCACTTGGAATGAACTGGACTTTATGGGCCTCTTGGGACGACTTGGAAAACCGAGATCAGTTGTCACTGCCATCCAGCAACTCTCTGCTCGCATTAGTGTGATTCAGTTTGAGGATGTGGCACAGGCTCAAAAGCAAATTGAGCAAGTGAGGTGGTATGTCGCAGATCTTCCTCGATTTGAGTGCAGTGGACCTCTGGTGACTTTTCTGGAGCAACTTCACCGCAATGTGAAAGAGCCTTCTGATGGTTCGTGCGCCCTCCGTCCTGGGTGCGCTTTGGATGTGGTCGAACAATTATTTGATACCCATGATTTTCTCCAAACCAGTCTTGAAGGACTTGAACTTCCTCCTCAATGTCGTGAGCTCCTGGGTGAGTGCACCTCGGACTACTCGAGTTTTGACCGACTTCGCATCTACGTTGATGGATCATCCAATCCTGCGCACCTGCATTGGGAACCTGAGTTGCAATGGTCCTTCGAGAGGGGAAGCCGGATGCCTGGGCTTTCGTGGTCATAGGTGAAACCTACCTTCCAGACGGCACCTCTCAGTATTCTTTTATCGGATACGCCACGCAGCCTATTTGTTGTGAAAGGCACCTTCCACAGTACGCAGGAGCTGAAAGAATAGGATCAGATGTGGCCGAACGAGAGGCGCTACTTTGGAGTGGCTTATGGAGGATTGCTCTCAACCTTTGCATACCCACGGTCTTCCTCTCCGATTCCAAGACTGCTGGTTGCTTTGCCTTCGGTGAGAATGGTGCCATTGAGCCCGATCTGGGTCATAGATTGACGAGAGGTGTCTTTCAGACCCTCTCTGTACTTCTCCCTGGGGATGCGCTTCAGCTACAACATGTGAGAGGACACACTGGGGAAGTTGGAAATGAATGTTGCGATATTCTGGCTAAATGGTCCAGTCACCACACTCACTGGCTGAAGAGGCAAGAGGTGGATCTACGCATCTGGAAGCATGTGCTACCATCATTATGGTGGTATTTCTTTCCCACTGATCAAGGATTGCCGCCCTTTGACTCATCTGGCACCTTCTATCCATTTGCGCCTGATCTCCCGTCCAAGGAGTCCCCTCATGGCAATAAGGATGAAAGGATTGTTTCTGGCCTTGTCAAGATCTCCCTTTGTATGATCACAGCCAATGTGCAAACGTTGGGCAGAGGACAGGAAGGATTTGTGGGCAAGCTGGACTACTTACAGCAGCAATTTGTGGACATTGGTGCTTGCGTGGTTGGTATCCAAGAAGCTCGCACTGACGAACTTTTTTCACAGAGCAACCAGACATATTTGCGTCTTGCTTCTGGAGCCGACCATGGACATCATGGGGTAGAGTTGTGGTTGGCCTTGACGATTCCCTTTGGCCACTACAAGGGTCGACCTCGCTACTTCTGCAAAAAAGACGTCACTGTTCTCCACAGAGACCCACGCAGGTTACTGGTTCGAGTCTGCAATGATTTCCTTGACCTGCTTATCTTTGTCCTACATGGCCCTCAATCTGGAAGAGATCAAGAGGAACGCAAGGAATGGTGGGAATTTACCACAAGTGTTGCTCAGCGGTTTGAACACCTTGGCCCTTTGTTTGTCCTTGGTGACATGAATGCTACCACTGGACCTGCTGACCATGTGACGGTCTTCAAGGATGATCTGGTGTCTGCGAACACCGACTTCCTGCGCGACTTCACCACTGGAGCCTGGCCTTCCCTGCAACCACTATGTGCCACTGTGGGCCTAGTGCAACTTGGGTTAGCCCAGACGGCAGCTTGGAGCGATGTATCGACCATATCCTTACACCTACATCCTTTTTGTCGTACTGTACGCATTCAGAGGTACTTGGGGGTGTAGATTTGGGTACTGGTGACATTGACCATTTTGCAGTCGGTCTCCAACTCGGCTGGAGTGTTCGGAGACGAATTAGGTGTCACAGTGTGCCTAAACACACCATTGATCGTCAACGTATACACGGCAATGTTGAGTTGGCCAACAGGTTGAAGCAGGGTATTGTGGCACCCTGGCATCGGGACATCGAGACCCATGTCAATGACTGCAACAAGGCTGTTCTGGATGCCCTCGACAGCACGGCTGCTGGAAACACTCCATTGGTTCCTAAAAAATGCTTCATCACATGTGAAGCCTGGGAACTTAGAGGTCGAAAGAACCAATCTAAGCACAAGATTGGAAACATTGACAGAGCTCTTCGCCATGAGTTGCTATGGCTTGTTTTTGTGGGATGGAAGCGGGTGCGTGAGTCCTGTCCGTGCGATGACCTCACCCTCACCTCAGGGTTCCGCATATTGCTCTATGGCTGTCGATTGAAGTTTGGCATTCAGACTGCTGTTTTTGCCAAGCAGTTGAAGATCCTACTCCGAGCTGGCAAAAAGAGCTACATGACTGACGTAGTTGAAGGCATCCCGGCTTCTGCTTGTGCCAGCCAGATTTTGACTCTGATGAAAGGAGTCGACCTTGCCTACCCTATGTCCTTAATGGCAATGGAGATCCTTGTCAGTCTGCGGAAGAGGCACGTGATCGGTGGATCAATTTCTTCGCTGCCATGGAAGGAGGAACCAAAGTTGTCACCACTGAGCAAAGAGCCCTTTGGATTGAGAACCTCCAGAAGTTTCGGGCCACAGATTTCAACTATGGCATACAGGAGCTTCCTACGCTTTTCGATCTGGAATGTGCCCTTCGGAGGGTACGTAATGGAAAGGCCACTGGTGAAGATGACATTCCCTCGGAAGCATGTGGAGCACATCCTGTGGCTATGGCAAAATTGTTGTACCCTCAGCTCCTGAAATTGGCCCTTCATGGCCAAGAGGCTTTGATTCACAAGGGTGGGCGATTAGCTGTAGCCCACAAGAAAGGGCCCACATATGAGTGTAGCTCGTACCGCTCGCTGCTGGTGTCCTCTCATGTTGGAAAGTCGATCCACCGGGCACTCAGACAACATCAGCAGTCCCTCTACACCACATATTTGCAATCTCAGCAGGTTGGAGGAAGACCCCGTATTCCTGTCAACTTCGGAGTGCGCATGGTCCGATCACATTTGAGAGCTTGTGTTGGTCAGGGACAGTCGGCCAGTTTGGTGTTCTTGGATCTGACTGAAGCTTTTTATCGTGTTCTGAGACCGTTAGCTCTGGGAGGTACTTGGGACGACCAAACCCTTGCAGCAATGGCTGCTCGGCTTCACTTGGACGCTGACGCTATCCACGACCTTCGATGCCGTTTGGCAGAGCCTGATGCTCTTGCAAGAGCAGGTGTGCCGGAGTTCCACAGAAAGTATCTCCAAGCCCTGCACGTTGACACGCACTTTCATTTGGTGGATCAGGACATTGGTGAAAGAGTGCGCACCACCTTCGGGTCCAGACCGGGAGATTCATTTGCAGATGTGGTATTTGGCTATTTGTGGGCCAGGGTGTTACACCAACTGGAGGCGTCCATGCGTGAGCTAGGCCTTTTGACCCACTTGCCATGCCCTGCGCATTGTGGTGTTTTTGCCGAGCTGACGGATGAGAGGGCACCTTTCCTTGGTCCGACATGGTGCGATGATCTCTGCATTTGCCTGTCCCATGACTCACCACGAGGACTCGAAACCAAGACGGCCACGACGCTTAGTTTGATTCTGGATCTTTGTCATGAGCATGGGATGTCGCCAAATCTCAAGAGAGGGAAAACTGAAGTACTCTTCAGCTTCCGTGGGGCTGGTTCCAGAGACCTCAAACGCAAATACTATGGTCAGAAAGCCTGTGGTGTTTTGCATGTGGTTGGGGAACGCACAACCTACTCCATTGGTGTAGTTGGGGAGTATCGTCACCTGGGTGGACTGGTGCATGCGACTGGAGACATGCGCAAGGAAATTCGCCGGCGATTGGCTATAGCCCACTCTACCTTCTCCAAGTTCCGGCGCCTTCTCTTTCACAACAATGCCTTCACCCAAGCCAAAAGGGTCACGATCTTTCAGACCCTGGTGATGTCGCAATTTACATATGGCATTGAGACATGGACCTTTGACGACGTCAAGACTCGTACTTCACTACATGCTGGAGTTATGCGTCTCTACCGCAGGTTCCTCAAAGTACCACATGATGCTCACATGACAGATGAAGCGATCCTTGTGCGCATTGGCCTGCCATCACCGAGCACGCTACTTCGCAGAGCACGTCTGCGGTACTTGGGTCAACTTCAACGTTCGGGTCCTGAAGACATATGGCCAATTGTTATGCAGGATGCACAGTGGCTTCGTCTCATCAAGGATGACATCCATTGGCTGTGGCGTCAACTCTACAATTCCAGTCCTTTATGCGACCCAGAACAGGACTACAGTCACTGGGAGTTCATTATGAAGTCCTATCCACGTTACTGGAAGAGACTTGTCTCCAGGGGAGTGCAACACGAATCCCTGCAAACGGAGCATGCACAGGTTGTGCATCAACGGAGTGGAGCCATTGTTCGCTGCCTCCAGGAGTTTGGCTGCTTGAACCCCCTTGTTGAGCCACCTTGTCGTGACAAACTGGTTTCAGCAGATTGTGGCCTCTTTGGATGTCTGCAGTGCGAGGTTGCCTGCAAAACAAGAGCGGGAGAAGCTGTCCATCAGAACAGGAAGCATGGTGTCCGCTCTCGGCTACGAATCCTGTATGCCGGC
>OMLO01003992.1_pt1 | contig 12244 bp, 7 predicted proteins | sample 1674811 | NCBI WGS metagenome assembly OMLO01 (sample SAMN06265003, study PRJEB25207) | coral metagenome | isolation source: Coral host | place: Mexico:La Bocana,Puerto Morelos, Mexico | collected 2008-11-13
TCAGATTTTGGTCATAAATAGGGTAAGGGTTTTGGGAAGCAGGCCTCACAACCCTACCAAATTTTTCTGGGAGTACCCTCCCCCTGGGCTTTATCTCCTGCCCTTTTCTATGCTGCTCCTGTCCCCTGTAAATTGACAGAGTCAAAACACATCCTAGTCAAGACATTTAGCTTCGCAATTCTTAAGCATTTCCTTTGTTTTTGAACAATTTCACAAGATTACTACTGCCATATGTTTCAATTCAATGAAGTGTTGAGCTTCTTGTTTATCTTCTTTGGGTTTCACCATTTCAGTTCATTTTTGTTGCCTCTAAATTGTCTCATGTTCTGATAACATTTATGCATTTCCAGCAATTCATAATCTTTAGAAGCAATATTCCCTTAGTTTTCGATGAAGTCATTCCTGACTGCTTCCCAAGTGGCCTGCTTATTCTGATTGGGATCAATTTCGACTTGTCTAAAACACAAAAATTGTGATGTAAAACAAACTATTCCACATACTCTAGTGTGCTCATTAAAGCAGCATTTAGTTGAGGCATCTCTACACCATGCGGTGAAATATTTGGTCTTTTCTGATTCACAGTCGTAAAAAGTAATTTCCCAAGAAGGTCTTCCATGCATGGACCTTTCATTGCCGCACCAAAAAATACTGAGACCTAATAAAATTGTGTATGTCTTGGATGACATTGACTTGAGATTGCCTGCTTGTCTCACCTTTTTGCAATTTGACAGCTTACGCGACCAAGCACTCATGCCGCTTGACATTTCATGACCTTTGACACGCTATGGTTTTGAATGTAGAATAATAATTAACAAACTGTTTGCCACCTTGTCGACATACAGGGGCAACATAGGTTACTAAATATATTTTTCTTCCCTCTGAAGGCTTGGATAGCAAGTTTTGAAAAACCAAAAGTCACTCCGAACAGCTTGTTCCCTAGTCCAACAGGAGTGAGTCCTTATCTGAGATTTGGATGCCTGTCACCGAGGTTGTTCTATCACAGACTTACAGAACTTTACAGAAAGGTAAACTTTAATCATGAAGTCATTGAAAACCTGTGAGCTAATTGATAAACACACAGACACTTAAATAAAGGTTTTACTAATTGATGTTAGCCACCTATTATGATGATGTCAACAGCTAGTTTAACAAACTACCAGTGTTCTCACCAGGATTTTGCCTTGGGGAGTCGTAGGGCTCCCTCTGCTGAGAAATGGGGCCCCTGTAAGAACATTAGGGGGACAAAGTTACTTGAGGTCCATCACATGTTTCTTCATCAGCAAAAACCATGTGGTAGAAAAACCTGAGCCCATACTCCAAATGGTCTCTTACATGTAGTACCTACCTGATCCAATATGGCAAACGAGCTGTTTCAATAACAAATTTTTGGATTGGCAGGGTTCCAAATTTTCTGGGTCTCTCTACATGCATGTTCTTTATCCCAGTCAAATTTAGTAACAGGAAAATATATTTGGAAGAGATCCTAGGTAAATATAATGAACTTCTGTTATCAAATTAAAGAACAGGCTTTTCCCAGTCTAGTGGCATTTTAATAATAGCTGTTAATATAAAGGCCACACACAATGGAACTAGTCCCTGTAACTAGTCCCCTAAATAGTTTACACAAAGAAATTGGTCACAGCGACTTGTGCCAAAAATTCAAACTGATTTCAATTCATGCCAGTAGTCACAGGGACCAAAGTTTGGTATCTGCAACTAGATTTTGAAGTAGAAATGGCCAGTTTGCCCGATGGACTTATCCCTGTGACTTGTTGCATTGACTAGTCTCCTCGTGTGTGCTGGGGTTTGATTTGTGTGTTGGCTAGCTCAGTGAAAACTAATTGGTTGATTACTATGTCAAAATTACCAGGGGCCATTGCCACCCTTTCATATATATAACCAATGAATTGACATGATTTACTATTTTCAGGTGAAACTTGGTGACCCTCCCATCTCGTTGTATGGCCAACTTTTGTGGCGAGAGTTTTTTTTCACTGTGGCTGCCAACAATCCACACTTTGACAGAATGGATACAAACCCCATGTGTCTGCAAATACCATGGAGAAAAAGTCCCGAGAGACTGCAGAAATGGGAAGAGGTATGAATGCCATTAAATTGGAATATTTTGGTGTATTTGAAGTCTTGATAAAGACTGACTATCTAACTAAAAGGAGTAATGATTTTGGTTATTGATGTGTTAGTCATTACTTCCGCTAAACCAATGTATTATTATTTTAATATAATGTATAAAATTATTAGATTTTATTTTGGTAATAATAATTAGCCCCATTTCCAGAATTGTAAAAAATGTAAACAATGCCAAACAGGCTATTATTTCCTGGATATCTCTGTACAGGGAAAGACAGGCTTTCCATGGATTGATGCTATAATGGTACAGTTGCGGCAAGAAGGATGGATCCATCACTTAGCACGACATGCAGTTGGGTGCTTCCTTACAAGAGGAGACCTTTGGATAAGCTGGGAAGAAGGCATGAGGGTAAATTACAAATAATGCTTAATGGTACATTGCATCAGCAAGCAGGGACATACATTTCCTTGTAAAATTTGCAAGTTTCCATTCCCATATTTTCATTAGCTTGGAACAGATTTGAGGATGAAAATAAGGAAAAGAAGTTTCACACAACATTTCCATGACTCCATGTCATAATTTTCAAGTGAAGAGAGAATAAAATTGATGTCCTAGTATATACCATGCGAGGTAGAAAAAATAAAAGTTTTGAAGCTTCTTTTGCATATTTTTATCTTCAAATGTTTATCCAGATTTACTCTTATATTGGAACAGATTCTTATGAAAAATCAAGAAGTAAGGCTTATATTTTGTTTGAATGAAAAATTAGGAAAACATACATGAAATTGGTAAAAATGTCCATCCAGATGAGGTGAATGTTTCAAAAGCTAAGACTTCTTATTAAGGAAAGTTTGATGATTGTCTTGAATTTGTGGAGGGTCAGCTGTGGAGGAATAAACCTTCTGTCGGGTGGCGATGGATATTCGTATATAAAATATTGCACATGCCTTGGCGTTTAAGCTGAGTTTCGTCATTACAGGTTTTTGATCGGTGGCTTCTCGATGCAGAGTGGAGTCTGAATGCTGGTAATTGGATGTGGCTCTCATACAGTGCATTTTTTCAGCAGTTCTTTAACTGCCTGTGTCCTGTGGGGTTTGGAAGGAAACTGGATCCCAATGGCGATTATGTCAGGCTAGTGCACATAAATATCATAGGATTATTAATTTTTAAAAGTAAATTGTAAACCTGATATGTTGGCTCTACTGAAGTGTTATATCTCTACTGCTAAGTGGTACATGACATTTCCTAGTTGTAGGGAACTGATTTAAGAACTTGCTACAAGAATTATTACTGATAACCATAAATTGTAGCATTTTAGAGGAATGTCAGACAACTTGCCCCCTGGACAACTCGCCCCCAATCTTCAGACAACTAGCCCCCAATATGAAAACACCTATGTTATGTTGGACAAACATATTTTATGCTCATAAAGTAATACCAGGTAATTTCTTGAAAGAATAAGAAAGTTTGTCAGAGAACAGTTAGATCTGTTTCACTTCAAATGTTGTGGCTGGATTACGAAATGGTCATATTCATGTGTTTACGCGATCATTACAATCGTAGGCTACAAACTTAAGTCTTGGTCTCGATATGTACTTTAAAAAACAAACTTTCAGATTTCTAATTCTTTCAAGAAATTATGACCTTATGAGCATAAAAATATATTTGTCCAACATAACATAGGTGTTTTCATATTGGGCTCCAGTTGTCTGGGCGAGTTGTCTTGGGCAAATTGTCCAGGGGGCGAGTTGTCCAGATACCTTTTAGAGAAAGACTGTATGTGGTTTCCATTCCCCTATATCCCATTCAATGATGTCAGAGAAAAATGACTGTCAGATTAATCTGTACTGACTTTAAAGAGAAAGCAGGGAAGGGTCTACACTTGACAGAAATTATTTTAACTATGGTCTCTGCTATTTACAATTACTTCTTGGTATGGTCTTGTACTTTGTCCTAATTACTCTTTTATATACATGTATATTTTTACATTATGCAATAACAGCTTATCATAAATTATAATAATTACTAGATTATCAATAGCATTTGTTTAAGCTAACTTCGCTAGAGTTTGCAGGATTGCCACAGTGGCAGTCCAGTTTTGAATGAATCACCCTTCAGATCAGATTTAAGAATTTTTCTCAAGTTGTCATTTTTTGAAATGGACTCCACAGGTACGTCTGCTTTCTGATTGCCTAGTGTTGTGAAGAATGTGATCAGCTGCACAATTCAGTTTTCATTCAGAGAACAGATTATCTGTTACTTGTTTATGGCAAAAATAAAATACTTGTGTTTTAGCTGGTGTTTTTTTTTATTAAAAAACTCAGGAACTAGACTGTCTAATTCATATGGCAACTTGTATTTGTCCTTAGCAAAAGCTCATTATTTCCAGGTTTTTTCGGAGTATCATTTGTCTAGTGTGATTGTCTGGGTCTCAGAGCATTAGAATGCCAAAGATGGAAACTATATCTCATGGTAGATTTAGGAATTGCAGACCACCTTAAGAGATCTGCTCTAAAAAGCACTATTTTGTGAATTGTTTTCAGAAAATATTTGCCAGTCCTGAAAGGATTTCCTGCAAAATATATCCATGCTCCCTGGACAGCCCCAGAGAGTGTACAGAAAGCAGCAAGGTGTATCATAGGACAAGATTACCCCACACCTATTGTAGATCACAACAAAGTCAGTCGAACTAATCTGGAAAAGTTGAGAAACATTTTTAAGGCACTCCTCTGTTACAAAGATTCATGTAAGACATCATTATGTTCATTTCTCATTATTGTAGTTTATCCATGTCAATAAGTTCATGAAAGAAAAAAAACCAGGTGTTTTTTTTTTGCCCTTGAAAGTGGGAAATAACAACAGCCACAGATGCAGTAGCATAATTCTTATTGTACTAGACTCTCAGTTGATAATTGCTTGGGGATATACCCAGATATACTGATGGACACTTGCAAAGATGGGAAGTAGCCTTTAGGAGAAAGATAATAACCATAAGTCTGTCGCAGTTTCTGTAGTAATAAGTGATTTATCTTATCTATACCACTCCCCTTGGATGTGGAGCAAGTTCATCACAAGTTACCCACTCCCACCTCTACCAGTATTTAAGTTAATGCCCCAACAGGTTGGTGCTCTCTGTAAATACATCTAGGTAGAAAAATACTTGGTAATGTGGAAATGCATTTGTAGCGAAGTTTTCAACATGGTGACTCAACTTGCTCAAACATGGCAAATAAAAATAAATAAAAATAAAAATCATACTGTTTGATCCAAAGAGTACAACACAGTGACATAGTTTGCTGTTGCTTGAACCTTTCAACATTGGAATTATTTGATCGTACTAATAAGCCAGTGGACTCCTCAATGCTACTGTAAGCTGTAGAAGTAAAAAGAAGTAAAAACTATTTTCTTTCTTTTTGACAGTTACTGCATCTTCTGAGAAAAAGGATAATGTACCAGATCGGCAGGAAAAGTTGAAACAGCAATTGTTCCTCTTGGAAGACAAAGAAAATGATCTGTCTACTTAAAAAGAACTTTGGGTTCAAATACACTTCACTGGCCTTTATCTGTACAAGTCTACAAACAACAAATACTGTTATTAATTAATATTTCACATAAATCTAGTGAAGATCACGTCTCATTATAAGTGATATTAATGGTATCCAGCTAATGCTCAATGTTTCAAAATTACTCACCATTTTAACTTATGTCGAAATGATAGATCAGCGAACCTCGGAAAAGTGTAGAGAATCCTGCAGATCACACGATATTATTTTTTACATAAAACTTCAACAGAGTTTTTGCCATTTGTTATATAATATCCTGTGTTGTTTTGAAATAAACGCTTGATTACAATGTGTCAGATTAACTCATATTTGCTTGTAAGTCAAGGCCCCTTAACTATAGAAACTCTTTAGTGATTTGGTGGCAGCTTGTTCATTCAACTCTTGGGATTTTCCCAGAAAAAAAAAGGCAGTTTTACTATTATTAATTATTTTCACTATTATGCCTGTATCTGCTCAAAACTCCATTTTGAAATGGAAATTTACTTATTTCCTGTTGAGTTGGGGTAGTTCAACAATCTTGGGACTGTACTATCATGCATAGTGTTTTTTTTTTTTTTTTTTTTTTGGGGGGGGGGGGGTGTTTTTTTTTTTTCTTTTTTTTTTTTTTTTTTTTTTTTTTTTTTTTTTTTTTTTTTTTTGGGGGGGGGTGGTTGTGTTATTTTATCTCTCTTTTTTTTTCTTCTGGTATTTTTTTGGGTGTTGTTTTTGTCAAGTATAGAAAACTGTAAAGAAAATATTTCCATGGGCCTGAATGTTCAAGAAAACCTGGATGAAGATGTCAAGCTGTGTTGACATCATAGTATCTATGGTTCAGAAAACATTTAATACTACACATAAAGCAAAAACAAATACTACACATTGTTATTTTTGATTTAAGGCTTGGATTTCTTTGGGTTTGAGATCTTGTTGTATGACAGTGTCAATCTTGTGACTGAGATCAGGCATTTGCCTTCGAAATGCATTATCCGATGTTTGATCTTTGAAGGGAAGACTGACTCTTAAAGGTTTTTTTATTAGATAATTTAATTTGTGCACATGAAAGTAGCTTTTGCTACTATGACGAAAATCACATCTTTTAAATGTAATCCATTTTAACACAGACAAGAATCTGTGCAAGAAGAAAAATGCTCTTTACTTTTTGCAAGTATCTCTTTATGTTCCAGAGATACTCAAGTTTTTAAAATATGCAAATTATACCTAAGTGATGATATCATACACTTGGCCAAATTTTGATCAAACATGATAAAGAACATTTCAGCGCATTTATTGTCTATATGCACTAAGCATTCTGGGTAAATGTAGTTGCCTTTTTTCCCTATGGCGGACTAATTGCATGGGGCATGTAAAGGTACTGTTCTCACACATGAGACTCAGCTTAGAGGACGTGTTGGTTAGGGTCAAACTTGGAAGCTATTTCAGATTTCTCCAACAGAAATTATAACTTGCTTGTTTACTTTCAACCCCTTGTTTGGTTAAATTACTATGGTGCCCTGAAAAGGTTTCAAAGGCAAATTTCCTTTCGGAGTGATTTTGCCTTTTAAAAATAACACAAAGTTAACATGCAAAGAGGAGCCAAAAAACTAAAAGAATTTTCTCTTTTTATTACATATAACAAAGGTGAATAAATACTAATACAGTCTTGAAGATCATCTGTATTAAGTCTTGAGTTGTTGGGTTGAACTTGCTCCTGATCTTATCTAACAAAACTCTTCTTGAACATAACTGCAAATGCCTCTTAAACTCTAACACATCACTGTGTATGAATAATGCTAGAGACATCAGCCTATTCTGAACAGAACTTGTGATCAATCAAGAAAGGTAGACTTAACCAACTTTTTGGCTAGTTAGTGTCATGTATATCATTAATAATAAAATGTCTTTGCTCCAAAGGTTCAAACTGTGACGGTTGTATTTTAGCAATAGTTTTGTTTTCTTTTGCTCACTATATTACATAATTTTGAGTCTTATTAAATATCTACAGTATTTATTTACATGTTATTTCCAGACTTGAAACTTTTGAATATTATGTACAACAAATTATCTCCATTCTGTTAAGTCCACAGGCTGGTCTCAACAGAACCAGTGTTACCTTGACTGTGTGATAATTCCAAGAATCTATAAAATATAAATAAAAATTTATTACAACCAAACCAAAAATAATAACAGTACGAGATTATATGCAAGTCATTAATGAATTATCTAGTTTTAGTTAAAAAAAAGTTAGCCCATCAAATCTCAAGTGACCAACTCCTAATGTCTTGAAAGCAATACAGATCACAAGAATAAAACTTGTAATTTCGATATTACATATAACAAAATTTCATGGATACTGTATGCAAGACCTGTTATATACCCATTTGACTGGGAAAGAGGTATTTTTTTTCAAACTCCCCCATGCCCCCATCCTAAACCCTTTCTTGAAGGAAAAAAACTTTTAAAGTCATACTATCCTTTCAGAATTGGGCTTTTGACCCATCCACCACTTTCCCTCTTATATTATCTAACAACCCTTCTTATGGTGGGTGTGGAAATTTTCTATAAGTCAGACAATGGTTGTATGTATTCCAATATCAAAATGACGCAAAACGGTGTTAAGCCCGTTCAGCGTAAATGCACGAATTTAGTACTCCTTTCTGTGAACCTTCCGGCACGCGTCTTCCAACGAAGTAGAATTCGTTATGTAAACAGTTATTCTACAACGAAGTTGGTGATCGCTAATCCGATAGTTTTGTTTGACAGAAGGCAAACAAACTAGCCCAGGAATAACATTGTTCTGATAACATACGCCCTTGGGGAATAGTCCAAATGTGAGGACAATTAAACACTGCCCAGCAAGGCTAATTGTTTCTACTTTCGTCAGGGAAAGTGTTCCACGCTTACTTAATACCTATTGAGACATGGACACGCTAGTATGAAGTTAATTACCTGCTTCAAAAACACTGACCTTTTGAGAAGTCGAAGCTAATGTTTACGGACGAACAAGTCCATGCTTGTTTGCTTCGGTTTTGAATTTCTCCTGGTTGGACGTGGCCTTTTCTCACAAGTTCTTTGTTTCGTCGATCGTAGCAGATCTAGAGCGGAGAGACAAAGGATTAGTGAGAACCGATGCAAATCGATGACATGGATTGCGCTCTCAATCTTTCACTGTATTCACTATTTGACCCGGTTGACAAAAAAAACTATTATCGTTACGACATCTAATAACCTCGCCTACATTGATTATGATCCTGCACGAGCGACATTTCGGAGGGCAAAATATCGGCCGAATCGTTGAGAGTAAAATGGCAAGCAAATATAATGTTACGCGCTGTTGAAATATGAGCTAACTCATCATTCGAATAACACGATATTATCGTGGCTGCGAAAAGAGCAAAACGACTGGCCGTCGAGCATTAGCAAGATCGTAGCAATAAACATGTAAATCGTGAAAACAAAAACAATCTTTCGACTTACCCGTGATTTTGCCAGTAGATCTTGTCTTCCTGATGAGTCTAAGACGCTTTTTTGTTTCTACTAAGTCGTTTTCCGCCTGATTGGAACACGAGTCACTTGATACTGGACACTTGGTCGCGCCAGAGGTTGTCTTCGTAGTATCCGTAGTAAGTTCCGTTGAAGCAAGTCTGTAACAACCCAAGCGTTCATTCGTTCCCGTCGCATTGGCACTATCAGGCAAACTTGAACCTGGCTTTTCAGTAGGCAAGGTGGAGCAAATTCTCTCCCAAACGTATCTCCCAACCAAAGGAACTCCATTCTCGAAGTCGAAGTTCCATGTCTGAGAGTTTTCCTCGTTCATCATCCTTCTCTCGCGAAGCAAATCTGCCCTCATTTGCTCGTGATTCACGGGTCCAAACAGCTGTCTGCAGACTGAACGACTAGGAGTAATGTTCGGCCTCACTCTCCGAGGACAAGATGGGGGAACATGTACTTGAGTTGCAGTCATGATGTAAACTACTATACTCTACTAGCTTTGAAGGTCTTCAAACGCTCACACGTCGTATGAAATACGTAACTGCAATAAATAGGTGAGTAAAATTACAAACAGTCACCTCATTGGCCGAGAACTCATCTCTATGGCAACAATTCATTGTCCCCCAGTTTTGGCGCGAGAACGTCTTTCACCGGAAACAAAGGATATTTAAATTAGTTCCCGAACAACTTCCTTTGTTTTCGTTGTCCTCTTCCCAGATGAAAAAGAAGATAGGAGAAAAAATAGATTCTGTTTGTATTATTATCGAGAATGGGCGTATTAGCGGTAGTCATGAAACTCATACTTAGGTCTGGATATACCAACAGTTTGGTCGTTGTATTTTGAACGCTCAATTTTAAGACCTCGGGCTATGCTTTGAATCATTTCCTTAACTATAAAATAAAGGTGCAAAGATGTAAATTTACAGTTAAAGAACGCAGATGTTATTAATCATAACGACACGTGTGTATTAACATTTGAATAGCGTTACACTGCGTTGCCACGCTTCACGACAGCGTCACACTCTCCCATAGTCTTGACGAACCACGAAAACCGCAGGAAAAGCCACCAAATTTGTGGTTGGAAGTACACAGCTTTTTTTCCTTTTAAAAAAAGTATTTACTTCCAGTAGCTCTAAAGCCAATAATGGCTTTCCCTGGCGTAAACTAAGACGACTATTTGTTTGTTTTATCAAATGAATTGCTTTATTTCATTGTAAACTTTTCATCATTAACTCTCTTTGTTTCAAACTAAGCGCACGTGGCGTGGGGGTTAAAGAAAACAATTGCACGGGTCTCACAGTTAGGCTAGACTAAAGTCAGTATCAAGAACGATCAATCAAACGCGCTACAATTTATAATAAGAATGGGCCCATTCAGTGATTAAGTCTTCATTACAGTATCGGCCGCGTGGTTGAATTACACTTCGCAATTGAAGGTCAACTGATGATATGTTTTGTGTGCGTTAGAGGAAATTAAACGTCTCTCACGGGTTGTCTTTATGGATATAATCTTTATGCGCTGTTTGTTTAGAGAAGCGCTAAAATGCCATCTTATTTTATTAGAATGTCGTCTGATTGTGACCAAAAAAAATTCTCTAGAGCCGTAAAGAATGGCTGACCAGCTACAAACGCCACATGAAAGGGCGGTGTAGACGTTTGAAATGTTTAGTTCGTGTTGTAAGTGGTTTCCAGGTGTGCTTGCTTTACCTTCAAGTAATAACACAGTAACTTTTTGAATAATTGCACCTTAGAGAGGGTAACTTTAAGCTTTGTTATTCAAATGAGCAAAGCATGTTTATCAGTTGTTAGTGTAATATGCCAGCGCTTCGCCTAGTGAACTAGAACGTCACAGTCTTGCGTGCGCCAGTTTCAGTTTCACCCAGTACAGAGAAAAAACCTGAGTTCACGGCTTAATAAGAAATTTAAACTTTAATGACGAGCTCAGTGAAAAATCAATTAAGATAATAAAATGAAGTTAACAATAAAGACACGTGCAGGTTTAATTACGCGGCCCAAGTAGCTAATTGTTTACTACCTTTGCTCTGTTTACCGACACGATTGTTGTTGTCGGCTAGCCTTGCGTCTTAATTTGTCACAAACGAGAAAGAACATTACAAAATGCCGAAACTGCACTCAGCATACGCAGCGCAGACAGAAAACTTTATTGGACATTCTTTCCAGATGGTTCTTGCACAGTTTCAATCATAGTTATAGCATGCAAAGTCAAAGAAGGAAACCAAAAAATTAAATGAAGAAAAGTGAAGTATACCACCTGTGTGCGGGCCATTGTGAATACTGAGTCGACCGACAACTGAACATCAGCGGATCATTTTCAAACGGAAAATCTCAAATGAAAGCCGGATTTTTACAGTAGACAATGGTTTTGTGAAACTGAAAACCGTGTTTTTCTTTTCCTTAACAACTAAGCTCTTGTGGCTACACCTTACACTTATTAGTCCAAACTGTGCCTGTGTTGAAACTGGCCCAGTGCGCCAGCTGGCACGAGCGAGTCTATTGTTTGTGTTGCAAGATTAAAATTCCAATGCGGGACAATGGGGTAAGTAAAATTTACCTGTGAAGTGACTCTTACAAGTACAGCTTTAGATATTTTCAACACAGGATGTATATAAGATTCAATCAGCTCCTCGCTGATTACTGAATTGAGTAGTCTCATTTATTGGGGACTAAAACCCTGGGGAAACGGACTCAAGAGGACGCAAGTTGGAAACATGGGTCTATTTGTGGGAAGTTGCGCTTGGTCAGACCTTGCGCGCGCTTGCGGTGACTTGCGATAGCTTGCACTTACTTTGGTCAAATTTGCACGCGTGCAAGTCGACGCAAGTTTGGCCAACCAACCGGCCAAGTCAACTCACGTTGATAGACGTTCATTAACCTATTATATGGCCAGTGGAGTAAACTATATATCTGGCTTGAAATGTTTTTTTTTACTTGTTTATACTATTTAGCGAGGAAACTTGCGAGTCCGTTTGGTCACCCAAGGCAAGTGTCTACACAAGTTCAACTTGCGGCTACTTGTGACTACTTGTGAGTCGGTTTGGTCAGCGCTTAACCGAGACGGAACCTAACTAACTTGTTAAAAAATATGTAGAAAGATATCAGCTTAT
>OMLO01003993.1_pt1 | contig 12244 bp, 12 predicted proteins | sample 1674811 | NCBI WGS metagenome assembly OMLO01 (sample SAMN06265003, study PRJEB25207) | coral metagenome | isolation source: Coral host | place: Mexico:La Bocana,Puerto Morelos, Mexico | collected 2008-11-13
TTGGGAGTTTACAGGTTCTACGCTCACGTTTGCAATCAACGTGTCCAAGGACACTTCCAACATCTTATTTTTGGCATTCAGGGCCTCTAGAGGTGCAAAATGAGCCATCCATATCACTTCGGGTCTTCAAGGAAGGGTTTGTGGTCGAGAAGCCTTCCATATCATCTTCCCATATGAAGAGCGGGTGAACATGCCTGAAACTAGCGCAGAAGTCCTTCATGGATGTCTCAATGATTCTGTAAGTCTTTGCTTCAGGACGACACGTTTGCTTCTTTGGAGTCATTTCATGTCATTTCGGGTTTCCTTGAACGACTGCCGCTCGGCGGCCTCGGATGGGTGGTCTAGCAGCGCCGCCACCTCATCTTTGCGTTCGCAAAGCAACTCGCAAAGCAAAAGGCGCAATGCATCCTCAGCCAAAGGGCTGGCACTGGCATTTTCCAAGGGGTTTACAAGTGTCAAAAAAGGGACCAAACAAACTTAAACAAACAACGCGCGAGAAGCTATGAAAACATGAAAGTATCAAAGAAAATCAAAGACTCAAATGATTGAAGAAGCATCAACATGCTCAAAGAAAAACAACATCATCATGCGTCAATCAATCGAGAACAGGACTCCCAACAAATTCCACTTCATCCAGCACCGTCGCACCTCTGGAAACTGAGGTCCACAATCTGTCAAGTCGCTGATGCCTTGCGCCCTTTGTTGCGGTGGCTTTTGTCAAGGGCTCGCCTTTGCTGCAGAGTGCAATCCTCAGAGAAAAACCCACTCTGAGTTGAGGTCATTATGTCATCCCTTTTTGGGTGAACATGAAGAATCGATTACCAAACTCCAAAGTAGAACGACCAACCAAACTCATTTTAGTACAAAGGCCCGGGTTTGGGCGTTCCTTACCACGGCTGCCCTGCCCCTTTATGCCTCATCATAAACCCGACTTATGTTTGTTTGTGGTGGTGCGTGATCGTCATGGACTCCTTTGCCCTATGACCTGCCAAAGTGAAATTCCTCCGAAGCACCTACTGGCATTGAATGAAAAGTTTCGCTTGTGCTCGTTTTGCTTAGCCGTGCTTGGCCAGTGCCTCCAGTGGACGACGCTGTGAGCAACCTACTTTGGTACGTCGGCGGAGTTCTTGTAATATTTCAGGCCGTTCGAGCCCACTTGCCCATTTACCTCGTTCAGGGTCCTTTCTTAAATGGCTCTTTATCCATCTATACTCGGCCGGAACGATATACTCTTCTCGGCAGCGTTTCTGCGGCATAGCTGGTCAGAGGCAGAACTAGTTTCCAGCTCTGGTGAGGGTTTTGTTCTTGCTTCGGGCTTGTCATTGAAGGGTTGTTTCTTCACCCTTATCCACCCTTCAGGTTTTCAACATTTCTTGTTTCTAACTTGTTTTCTGTTGACTACGCAACATATGTCTTGAGGTCATCCGTGGCATCGTTCACACAGAGTTGCTGACGTGTAACTCTACGGTCGCTGCCTACTGCTCCGCCGCAACAGATTTTTTTTGCCTCTGGTGAAAGGCCAACGCATCCTACCACCCCACGCGGCCGCACGCCGTGCGTGCCTGTGCCGCAGAGAACCGAAAAGGTGAAGCCCTTGTGAGGGCAGCGACGCTTCCCACCGTCCCCCACTATTTGAAGGCGACTGGGCGCACGTAGAAAAGGGAGGGCAAGTTGGCTTGGTTGGGATAGACGTGCACTACAAGGAACAAACATACCATCAATCAAAAGGAGCATGAGAAGGTTGCAGATGTCGCCAGTTTTGAATCGTCAAAACGGTCCCTGGTGAGGCCCCGCGCCAGGCACCACTGTCCCAGTACGTCCAGCGGTTGGAGGACCGACCTTGGAAAATCGGAGGCTTGGCATCATTGCCTATGCCTGATGATGCCATTGATGTATAAACACCTTTTTTGAATATGTATATATCTAGATGTATACATATAAATACGGATACAACGTACATTGCAAAACCAGAGGCCGGTCATTCCCTTTGAACTCTTCTTGGTGACCTAGAACCACGCCCGGCAGGAGGCAGGCAGGGCTAGTAGCAGGAAGTGGTTGTAGCGCGGTTCAGAACCCCTCCCGAATTCCTTATCTTTTTCCAAGGAAAACGCGCGTCGCAGGAATCCCCCTGCATTCCTCGGGTTCATTGCGATTGGAAACTTCCGTTCGTATCCAAGCCAGGAAGAGAAGGCCATATGTTGACAAAGGAGCATTGTAAGTAAAGGCGATGTTAGGTTATGTAACTTACAGTCCCTCACAAAACGCGTGTCACCCCGCACCAATGCTTGGGAGGTCATAGCTAGCGTACCACAGAATAGGTTGACTAGCCATTATTGAACAAACGCAGGGTTTTCGATACTTGTGTCAGATCATTTGCCTTCACCTGAATTATTTCAAGCTCCTAAGACAACAGAGAGGGGGAAGTTTCAGAAGCCAAGTTATCCTGCGGTAAACTAACATAATGCAACGGAAATCACGATTTCCAACAGGAGATACATCTTGAAATGGTTGTTTTTCCATTGTCATGTTAATTTTCAGGTTTTTTTCCACCGTCCAAAAAATCGGTGAGTTTGTTTTTTTCCCTTTGGAACTCCGAATAAAAAAGGAGCTTCATTTTATCCAAATTTTTTGGTGTATGCCCGCCTACCTGGCACCGGCATCCACGACTCAAGGGCTTAAACCTCAATGAAGGATGATGATGATGATGATGGTGGTGATGGTGAGGATGAGGATGAGGATGAGGAGGGTAATTTTGGTGCAAGCAGCCCATGGGATGTAATTTTCAAGATAGGATATTTTGATGTTTTAGCATATTTTTGGCCTGTGTTTTGCGACAGTGTGTTCCTTGACCCTCCAAACTTTTAGCACATTGGAGCCACGAAAAACACCTTCTTACTTTCCATTGAAGTGGTTGTTTAATAAGGATCCTTATAATGGTTCATTGTACTCCCGATATAGCTGTGTAGTATAAGCCCCTTTTTTTACCAACTGTGATTCGATCTGAGGCCCCCGGGTTTCCGCCCGGGTTTTGGGTCACCCCAAATGGTGGCTTAGTCAAGAGAATCCCACTGAAAAATGAAAAATAGCCTTAGTTGAGGTTTAGGGATTATAGGAAAATTTGCCCGGATGGACAGGACCAGTATGGTTTCATGATCTTTCAACACTTCAAAGAAAATGTAGGATTAATGAAACATCCCTTCCAACATGTGTGTAGGGGAGGTGACTTTAAAAAAGTTGTACCGACAAACCCCAAACCCACCTTAAATCTACACCAATGAAACGTGGCATTTTGGGTTGTCCTCCAACCTCCATTTTTTGGGTCTCCTAAGGGGTTGGAAGTCGATTGCAATGCTTTTCTGGTAGTTCCTTGAAGCTTTAAAACCCAACAAAAAGAAGGTGAATCAACTTGAGTGGGTTTTTAGTGGAATCAACTGGTTGAGTGAGGTGGTGCAGGTGTGTCTTAATATATTTTGAGGATCTCAAAATCTGGACATGATTTTTGCAATGGAAAAAATCTTTGGATCTCTTGGGGACTTCCCTGAAATCACGGGATGATATAATTAGTTGGTTTGTAAAATCCTTAGAGAACCCAAACAACCCACCGTTATCTCTTTCAAAAATCACTGCTCAAAAACACGCCTTCCTTCTTTGTTTGAGCAGAGCAACATTCACCGGTGGTCTTCATCATCCTGGCAGTGACCTCTTCAAGGTGAACGACATGAAACCCTGGTGAAGGTGAAGCTTACCAAAAAACATGTGGTCCTGAAATGAAACAAAGAGTTTTAGATATAATATCCTTTGAGATAACTGGGTAGTAGTTTTTTTTGCTCATCCCTTATATCAAAAAAGCAAACTAACCCAGTTGAATCCTTAAGTCTGTTGGCTTTAATGGAAATCACGCAGCTGAAACTAACCACAAGACCCCACTGATCAACTAGGGACCCCTCCCTGAAACCAAGAGCAAATTCGCCCATGAAAAATCAATGGTTGGAAGATGAATTTTCCTTTTTTGGGGGCAATTGGGGCCTATTTTCAGGGGCGAAGTCGCAACTTCAATCTATTTGACCAACATATTGTCTTCGACAAAAACAAAAACATCAAGCGCTCTTTGCAAGAGGACTTTTTGAAAGAGGAAATGACCTCTGGGTACAGTGTCATCATTATATCTGTTGTGCATCTTGAATTTCGCAACATTTTGGTCGGATTTCTACCCTAAAAGCAACAAATTTTCGAATGGGAATAAAATCGCAAAATCACTTCAAAAGTCACCCCAAAAATTATTTTTTTTTCTGAGGAGCTTGAAATGAAGTGAATCTTTTTTGAGTTAAGGCAAAACTCCATCACACTCCCATCAATGACACTTGGCAATTCTTTGTGACATTTTTGGGATGGTTAAGTGACCCTTTCAGAGGTTAAGTGACTTCCAACTAGGATAAAAAAGTCACTTTGAATCACCTGGTACGTTGCTCTTCCCATGCCAGACCTGTGGAAGTGCACTTTGACTCTGATGGGACGAATCTTTGGACGAAAGTCTGCCCCTTCCTAAAAACTCAGAGCAAAAGCACCTGAAAGTTGGTGCTTTCAAGATTTTTTTGCCTTTCCTTTTTGGGATGCTATCTTTTTCACTACGGCGACCTGCTGCTAGTTTGGAGAGAGGTTCCAACAAAAGTCTTTCACCTCGGAAAATGTCCAACATATCCCCCTTGGAGGCGATATTTATTGAAAGTCACGCACACCCGCGAAAACTAAACTGCTGGAATTCTTTTTAAAAAAACATGGTGATTTGGTTCAGAGGACTTTCCCTTTTCAGTTTTTTTGGGGTGATAGCTATTTTCACTGCCAACCGGCATCTCCATCTCAGAGAACCAGCTGGGCAAATTTCCCAAGTAATTCTTAAACCTAATGATGATGGCATTTTTTTTTGGGGGGGTAAGGGTGGGAGATAATACTACCCAGTTGTATACTTGGATTTGTCTAAGGTGATTTTATACGGATTTGATCCCATGGGATGAAAATCACCATGAAACACCAGCATTTTAGGGAGACGATTTTTGGGTCACTTGTTCCTTTTGCATCGAAGAGTGGCAAACCCAAGTATTCACTACTGGGGTGACCACCCTTTTCCCGTGCAGCATTGAGTTCGCGATGGGGAATCGAGGCCTTATATGGGTCACAATTGGCTGCTGGACGACGATCTTCCATATAACCTCTGGCAGAAAGGCTGAAACCGCTCGTGTTTTCATCTGCTGAACAGCTGAACCAACAAAACATCTGCCTTTTTTGAGTTTTTTGAAGCAAGACAAAGATCTACTGAAGATGAAGATCTAAAGAAATCACTCAAAATTACCATCTTATTTGGATTTATTTGGCATCAAGTGTATTTTGTAATAGTCCTTGACGGCCACCGGGGTGACTTTTTTCCCAAAAACTTCCCCAACTGTCAAAAAGTCAAAGCACCACAGATTTCAGGGGATATCTCAACCCAACTCATGGGGACGATTTCATCGATCAAGGAAAATACACACACGCAGACACAAACTGCATCAAAGACTTGTGCAATGCGAATCTTTTAGTTTGAATGACATTAGCAAAATTTCCCCTATGTTTCTTGAATGACCCCCTTTTTGGATACAAGTTCAGAAATGTATACTAGTTGCGTTTGTAGGGATCACATAAAAAGGCAGGAATACTCCCCACAGTAGAAGATAGTGCATAATCATTTTTACAAACTAAACAACCATTGTTTTTCACTGCTCATGTCAAAAAATGAAGGTCTGTCAACCATTCAACACAGAAGAATCAGCTTAGGTTTTTCCCTATCGATAATTTCCAAGTCCACCTGGCAACGGTGTCATGACGGTCATATCTTCTCAATGCTATCGAAGTTGAATGCTTTCCACGTCTAATGTCACTATGTGACAACCCAAAAAAAACACTTGGAGGCTTAACCTTACACGATATTTTGTTACTGGCTACTGTATAAATTTGATCATTCACCAAGACTTTTCTGAATCAACCTTTATCAGACTTCGGTCAAGAAAAGAACAAGAACTAACCATCACCCTGTAGATTTTGGCTTTCTTCTAAAACTGAAAAATCAATGGAGATGGTTGCCACCATCTTTTTCCCATCATCTTCGAGAATTCCTAGCAATTTTTTCGTTTTGAAAAGGTGGGTCCCTGCTTGGAGGATCATCCCAGGACTTGTAAGTGGTTAGGATCACCCCGATTTATCAGCCATTTAGGCCATTTGGAAGGGGACCGTTGCACTACTTACAGGACTTACTAACCATGGCTATTAAACACTTACTAAGTGGGATGATCCTCCAAGTGTTTCTTCCCCCCCTTTGCCCTGCACCGACCCCACGACGTTTTTTTTTTTTTTCGGCAAACCTTTGCCGCTCTTCTCGGTGTCGCGGGGGATGCGGATGGAGGCGCCACGGTTGGCCACACCGTACTTGAAGTCGGTGATGGCACAGGTCTCATGTTTGCCTGGAGAACAGTCGGTCATCAAATACAGCTACAAGGTGGGCCCCCGATCCAGGTTTTTTGTGGAGTGAAATGGGGCCCGTATAAATGGCGGGAAATGAGTTTATAATGTTTTTTTTTCTGATGAAACTACTAGTATGAATATATACATATACAGTATACATAATAATCGGATTTGCGACTCTTCGATGCAAAAGGAAAAAGTGACCCAAACAAATCCTCCCTTAAAATGGCGGTGGGTTGCTTCGTGGTGATTTTATTCCATGGTACAATCCATATAAAACCACCCTAAACAAATCCAAGAAAAGAAGGTCTTTTTCTAAAAGAAAGGGTTTCCTAAAAACGTATAAAAACCGGCGTGTGTTTAACGGGAAGTGGGTTTAGTTGGGTAAGGGGTGAAATGGTTGGTTAAGGTGGTAAAATCCTAGGGCTCCTACCCTTACCGTTGGATAGGTAGATTCATCCCACATTTACAGTACCACATATCCAACTGTTGTGGTGGATGTAGGGTTTACTGTGCTGCAACACCACATTTACATCTAGAGGGATTTCCGCACCTGACTGGGGGGGTGTTACCGCAAAATACCTTTTTCTTTTTTTGGTCGTCAAAGCTTGAATTTAGAACATGATTGCAAAGCAATGACGGAATGAAGTTATGACATGATTCTGATGGGGATGAAACTTCCATCATTCCCTACGCCAGCCAGATATATAGCGATAAGTAAGCACTAAGGCGTTTCGGCTTTGCACACTTGTTGGGCGCCCACTCAACTTGTGTGTAGCTCTCAAACCCTAGGGGTCGTTCTTTCCGTGTATGGTTAGGGCGCACCTCGTCTTTTTGGTTGGTTGCTGGTCTATCGTTCTTCAAGGTGGTACTGAATCGCGAACCTACGTGGCATCGTCGGCAGCGCTGGGTGAGACAGCGAGCCCGACTGTTCCTGCGAGGTCTTCGCTCTGTACATCTTGCTGGTGGTGCTCGGCGTCGTGGCAGAAGGGCTTTGAGAGTCTTGGCGACTCATCATACCTGGAATCCTGCGGAGCAAACCGTGCAAGTGTTGCACCTGTGGAATACGATGGATTGGCAATGCAAAAAGTGCCAGACCCGTCAATTGATTTCCAAAGAACATTGCAGCAAGTGTGGTCAACACTGGAGCAAAGTTTGGCATCAAGGACAAAGGGGTCGCACACGATCTCACAGCAAACCCAAGCCTACCCCACAAGAGGGCAAGGATGGGAAGCAGGACGAGGACTTGGCGATCTTCTCCACTCGCACACCGTGGGTAGCCACTACCCCCAATTCGAGAATCAACACGGTGACCGCTACACCTCCTGCACCCAATGCAGTGGAGACAGCCAAGTCAGGGGAGGATGGAGTTGCACTACCGCCAGAACCGGTGCTACCTCCTCCACCATCAGCGGATCAGACGAAGCTTTTGGAACAACTTCGTGGTTTGAGGCAGAGCATGGGCTCCCTGCCGGACGAACTGGAGCAGAAGCTACGCGATCTGGAAGAGAAAGCAGGGGCATCCGAGGCCAAGCTCAGCCATGGTCACCTCAACAAAATGGTAAAGGTGGAAAAGCAAGTGTCAGGCCTATCGGACAAGATCCGCAAGTTGGATCAAGACTGGCAAACTTTTGTGACCCAGGTGGACGAGCGGTTTCGCAAGCACAAGAGTATGTTTCTGGAAACCAGAGCTCAGTTGGTCTTGGCCCGCCGACAGAAGATCGAGGAGCTTGCGGCCATCAAGGAGGAGATCACCCGGGCTTCGCAGTCGCTTTTGAGCACGGCCAGTCCCGCAGAAGTGGAAGTGTTGGATGTCGAGGATCAAGCCTTGATGGAATCACTTCAGCAAGCGACGGCCCCCTTGGACTTCATGGACGAGTACCCGGATATGGAGATGGAGGAAGAGGAGACACCAGCAGAGCCCACGCAAGAAGGCCGGCCAGCTATTGCTCCCTTCCGCAGAGGTGGCTCTGTGACATCCCCAACCAAGGTGGCCAACGTGCATCTGAAGAGCAAGACCGAGAAGTCCAACAAGGCCGACAGCAAAACCGGCTAGGCGATGGGGATACTGGATTAGGTATTTCTGTCGATTGTGTGGTCAACGACGTATTTGCTGGCGATTGGACGTGGGCTCCGGATGTTCCGCTACAACTTGGGCTTGAGACATGTGGGATTGTTTCTCGAGTTGGTGGTGGTGATGAATTGCTCGGCTCAGGACAGTGTGCCGATGCTCTACAACATGAAGCTCTTGGCGGCGTTGATGATGGGACTTTTAGCACAGAGGCTGCCCTTGGGGACTTTGTGGCAGCTGTGGTTCCTTCTTCTTTACCCCGTCAACAGTATGAACGACATGTACGCTTCAATCCCGTCATCGAGGTTGTGGAGTTCGAGACGGACTTTGACTTCATGGTGGTCGATGATGTTTTTCCAAGTGGTGGCCTCTCGACTGGGTGTTTGGAATGCCACTTCACCTCAGAAGTTGTTCCTGGTACTTCGTTGCCAGTAGAAATTGATGAGGAGCTTGAAGTACCATTGGATGAGATTGAGGAGGATGATGACCCCTATGTCATCATCCATGGTTTTGAGGGCCTGGAGATCAGCACCCGTGGGGCTGCAATTTCGGACCTGGAGCCTATGCAGGTTATCACCTATGGCATTCGAGGGAGGTCACTGGGACGCCGTGACACTTGGGTCACTTCGTCAGAATTGCCCCAACTTCGACAAGCCATTTGGGAGCTTTGGGAAGACTCTATCCCTCAATTCGCTGCTTGTTGGGCTTTTGCAGTGCGACCTCAACCGTTACAAGAGCTTCAAGTTACCAAAGCTTGGATCCTGGTGGTTGAGATTGCGCCAGGTGTTGAAACACCTCCAGGCTTTTGTGCAGTCTTGATGATGACATGCTCCAACCCTTTTGGAACAATGGATTGGTGCGTGAGGACCTGAATGCCGAGGTCTTGTTGTCACAGCACCCTTACTCTCAGTATTGCATGCCTCATGGGGTGCGAGCTTGCAGCCTTTCTGTGGAAGGCACAATCCAATCGGCTCATGCTGAGGTTCATGTGCGCCCTGGAGCACTCTCCAAATTGATGCTTGGTGATTCAACACCGTCCTTCACTTCGGTGCGATACTGGCATCCTGATGCAGAAGACCTTGTGCTTGCTGCTAGATTTGATCAGCGCTCTGGTCTTGACTCCTTCCAGCTGGTGATCCACACAGCTGATATGGCTCCACGAGAGTACTCGGTTGATATGTCAGCGTTTTCATCGCCGCACTCTCTTCGTCAAATCTTGCCAGTGGATGTTTGTCGAGGTCGTTTGCATTGGGTCCCCTTGGAAATGCTTCACCCTACTCTTGGTGTTCGTCCTGGACGCTATCATTTTGTGGTGGGCTCTACGCTTCCTGGGCCATCCAGGCCTATTTTGGTCTTGCTTTGCTTTGCGACTGGTGCGTATATGGAGCGTTGGCAGCATGAAGTACGTTGGATTCCTTACAGTATGTCGATGGAGGATTTTCTGGCCACAATGCTTCCTGATATGGATCCCCAAGAGCGGGAAGGTGCCAGTGTCAGCAGCAATCAGGAGCCTATTGCTTCTCTTCGTGGAGTTTCTGCTGGATCGGTTGTGGTGGTCTACATTGGCCGTTCCATGTCCAGTGAAGGTCTTGACCTTCCTGATGATGAGGTCAATCTTATGCAAGTACATACGCAGCCGATTGTGGTGGATGCTACGTCCGTGGGACATGTTGTCCTTCGGCACTCGCTTCCATTCTGGTCAGGCTATGACTCCACCAATGACGTCTTTCAGAGGCGTACAAATTTTCTACTCGAACATGTCCTCCCCTCACATGTCCTTTTTTCTTGGGCAAGACCTCGTGGACGTCTCTGGAAAGGTGAACTTGAGGAGGTTGACATCATGATTCAGTACCCTCGTGCTTTGGGTGCTGTAGATGTGGTCGTGGAGTTGGTTGGTTTTCGCACCCAACTGCGGATGCAAAATCCCACGATCTTTCGCATTGCAGTCCCACTTACCCGTTGGGCCTTGGATTGGAGTCTGCAGCAGGGCTACTCGTATGATGCTGGGGTCCAGGTTGGTGACCCTTGTGTGAATGGCATCCCTTGGCCTTCGCAAGGCATGACTCAACGGCAGTTTCGTGATGGTGATGTCATCACCGTCTTTCTTCGCACTTGGAATCGTATGGATGATCTTTGTGGTGACGCATCTGATTCTACTTCAGATGACTATTCTGGCTCAGAGGATGCACCAGTTGAGCTACACGTGGTGACTTTGTTTCAATCTGGTTCTGATGGCGATGACCAACGTTTTGACATTCTGGTCCCATGGCATGAACCGGTGAGTGCTACATTGCAGTGGTGCATTGCCAACCCTCTGGTTGGCTGGGCTACCCCTTGTCGATCGTTTCGCAGGATGCCTTGGCAACACCAGCGACAAGTGTTCGCCCTTGCCTGGACCGATTTGATTGAGGCTCATCATGTTCGAGTCCTCTTTATTGAAACTGATGTTGGCAGTTCACGACGTGATTGCCATGTAGAGTATCTTCCGGTGCAACTTCGTCTTGAAGACCTCCTATTCTGGGCTCATCGTACTGGCCCTTTTGAGTTAGTCGATCGCTGGAGGCATGTACATCCCACATTGCCCAACGTGATCACGTTTGCTCTTGGAGCTCAGGTATGGCTACGGTTCTCTGCGCCTCCACCAGCTCCGCTGGCTCCTGGCGTTGTTTTGCTTCAAACGGCGGCACGTTTGAAGACATCTTCCACTACACCTTCACATGGGATCTGGCTAGACCCTTCCTCGGTCGTCCCTGCCTGCGACCTTGTTGTCAGTGATACCCATCGCAGCTACGATGATCTTGGACCCACGTGGACAACATCTACATCTACTGCTGTTGATCCTTCTTCCTTACCACCGTACTCGGATGGCGATGTGACAGTGGACTACACTGAGGTTAACATGGATCTCAGCTCTGGTTCCGGCTGCGCATACGCTACCGATGATCATTTGAGATGTTCCTCCGCTGTACCCACTCAGAGGATGTGGCTGAACCCTTCTGCGGTTATCCCGGACGTTGACTTGATGGATATGAACGTGGACCAAGGACATGGAGTGCTGACTTCTTCATCTGCGACCTCTACTACTATTGCCTTTGAACCTTCGCTCTTACCAGCTCAACCGGTTGGCGATGTGACTGCGGACTACACTGAGGCTAACGTGGATCTTAGCTCTGGTTCTTGCAGTGCATGTGTCACCGAGGCTTACAATCATGTACCACAGTCCCTTGGTAATGCGCCTAGGATTTGCTACACTGAGGATAACACGGATCTCAGCTCTGGCAGTTCTGGTCCCATTGGCACTTCCACGGTTCAGCAGACTGAGTTGTCATCTTCTCTTGATCATAGACTCGTATCATTGCATGGAATCCTGGATACTTTAGCTGTGCCTTGGCCAGAGTCCTCGATATGTCATGATTACAAGGTGATCCCGGCCCTTCATCCTATTTCGGCTCTGATCTGTTCGGATCAGGATTGGGCCCCCTTCAATGGACAGGGAGTGCGCTACCATATCTACACCGACGGCTCTGCGTTACCGTCACGTGTTTCCAAAGCTGCCTGGGCTTTCCACATTGTCTTGGAATCTTTTGGTCCCTATGGAACCCAGTTTCATCGGCTTGGATTTACGGGTGCCTTAATTGATGAACGCACACCTGATGCCCATAAAGATGCGCTGGATGCTGA
>OMLO01003996.1_pt1 | contig 12240 bp, 6 predicted proteins | sample 1674811 | NCBI WGS metagenome assembly OMLO01 (sample SAMN06265003, study PRJEB25207) | coral metagenome | isolation source: Coral host | place: Mexico:La Bocana,Puerto Morelos, Mexico | collected 2008-11-13
TTTTTGCCTATCTTTCTTTTCTTTTCCACCTATGGGATGCGGGAGATGATTAGTCAAGTACTTTTGACTTTGACCTAACTTTCGAGCAGCTGGCTATCTTCTAACCCTGTGGGTGATTCTTCTCTGATAAAAATAAATATAGAGCCGAGAGACTGCTACGATACCGGGATTCCATGAGACGATTCCTCAACAATTTGATAATGCGTCATATGACTCGATTGTAAGCAACCGTGTTTGGGTTAAATAAGTTTGCCTGAAACCTAACATGTTAGTAATGCACAAATGTAAATATTCGTTACGTCGAAGGTGTAAACGTTTTAACTACCATTAAGCATCAAATTACATTAGAAGTGAATTTAGTAATCATATTGCGGTGTAAGTAGTGTTAATTAGCATTGTAAGTAGCATGAGTTATCGTCAGTAATGTTAGCGTTTGTATCGTTATTGGCGTAAGCGATGGTATTGTACTCTAAGTAGTGTGGATATTAAATTGTAAGTAATAAAAGTAATGTAAGCCTCGTATTGTAAGTAACATATAATTAATCATATTGAATGCGAAGTATTATAAATATGTACTGTAAGTATATGTACTGGTCTTGTAGATAGTGTAGGTAGCTGTATAAGTATTGTAACCGGTGTGTGTAAATAAAAAAAATAAAAACAAATAAAAAAACATGTTTTCTGTTTTGTACCCGTAAAATAAGTACTTTGCTCATAACATGGCAATCTTACGTATTCTGGCTACCTTGACAAATATATCCAAGAGGTGAATTTATTTCAGGAGTACAGATTTCTTCTTTTGCGCAGGGGCTACTGTCACACGGGTTGAGCCTCCCTATAGGTCAATAAGAAAATGAATTCTTACTATTTTAACCCGTATATTAAGTGAAGCACTGATTATCAACCTTCCATAGATTTTTAAGGCTGAGATTGACAGAGATGACCGTTGGATTAAGACCTACATGAACATTAGAGATAAATCCTCTGGTAACGTATATAATTTCGCTGATTCGATGCTGTCTGGATCTTAATATGCAAGAGATTTCGTTTGCAAACTTAGAAAAGCGAGTAGAATTTTTAAGCTTAGTTTTTGACTTCACTATTTTACCTTCGCAGAAGGAACCAGTAAAACCACTTGGGCATAAACAAGGGGTATCCACCGAGTTAGCATTACAAGTTCCACCATTCTTGCAAGGATCTGGACTACAGAGATTTGCACCTACATGTAATAAAATGACACAGCTGAAACTAACACGAAGCATTACGTCATAAAAATATCGCCATTCAAAAATGCAGTGCATTTAAACTGAATTTTTCATCTATGGCTGAACAACTGTGTTCGTGTGCAGCGTGCCCAGAGATTTCCAGCATTGCAAATTAAATAAAAAGTATATCTGGAATACACAATCAATCTAGCAACTTACGATATTGAAATGTCTACTCATCAATGTTATTATAGAAGAAACTCCCCTAGAATTAAAAATAAATTGACAATTTTTAACGGTCGGTTAGAAAAAGGCAGCCTACAATGGTGATGAAGACAAAAAAAAAGGAGAGGAACGTTATTTCTTTAAAAAATGATTGGGGTGTGTTGGCGCTCCTCCTTCTCTCTCCTTTCCTCGGTTTTATACAGCACTTGAAATCCCTACCTTGAACATTTATGCCACCATTGCCATGGCATGGCATGTTTATATTGCACGATATTTTAGTGGCTGGTTTATTGCGAAGGTAAGCACATGCCAAGTCCAATACTATTGATGTTTTTCCATCCTCAGCAGTTTGTTGACAGACCACTTGACGTGACATGATGCCGGCACCACACGAGGTCGAGCACTTTCGAGGAGAAGAAAAGATATATGATATAAATTAACTGTATCAACAGCTGAAAAAAACACACTGTGTAAGATGGGTGATCGACATCTAAACGCTAAATTTTAGCAATCGACAACTAACCAGTATCCCTTTTCAAAAACGGAAAGCGCTTTATTTGTCCACAACGATGGTTTTGACCATTTTCGCCGTGTGTGGGAACCATTAACTTGGTGAATTAGGGCTTAGTTTTAGATAACTTGAGTTGAAATGCACATTTCAACATATCCATATGGAATTTGAACACTAAAAATTCTTTATTATTATTGTCGGCAACTATCGAACTATCAGTGGACAATGCATGCATATGCAGCATGCGTACTGTGTTTTGAGCATGCGTAGTGAACGTTTTTTCTCAAGGTCTCGCTGACATGACATAAATATAAACAACTAACACTCCAATTATTTTGTTGAATGCTCGTATCGGACACAATTGGTTGTCGATAAAATTTAGTTTTTGAGAACAAATATTATCAACAAATAAATGCTAGTCAATGGTGGCTTAGCGACCTTTAATCTGAACAAATTTTTGGGCCTCTGCGTCCTTACCGTGGACCAGTTTGAGTTAGGAATCCACTCGGCTGGACAAGCTATTTCATTACAGACTTCGCTCTCTGAAGCAACACTCGGCTTAGTTTCTGCTGAACAATCAGAATCTTGTACGTCTGTGGTTTCCGTGGAGGAAACTTTTTGTCGGCAGATGACATTTCTTGTCCGACTTCCACGGCCACAAGTCTTAGAACAGGGCGACCACTTGGTAACATACCACCTAGAACAGAAGAATTCCGTTCATTTCATGTAATTTATCTGATACCTCATTACTCACATACTAAAAGATATCAATGTTAAGTATCATCCAACAAGTGGAATAATGCAAATCCTGCATTTTGATTGGCTACGCTACCAGAGGACTATTAGTAATAGTCATCGAGTAGCGAAATTCTTTCGTTTTATTCTCAAATAATTTTTTTTCAACTTGCATTTGCTAACTTTATTATTTCTTTTTCTGTCAAACTAGTTGGGTGATACTTAAACAATTAGACCCTTCGCCTTCAAGGGCCATAGGTCAATAGGTAATTTGGCTTCGCCTCATGGGCAATTGTGTAGTACTGTATTACATAATTAACTAGAATATAGTTTAGATGATAACCATACAATAAATCGTGTTCCAAGGTTTGGAATCAGGGATGGCGGGGAGTATCCGCGAAGAGCAGGGATAACACAGTGGTGAGAGCGCTCTCCTCTGACAAATGTGTCCCGGGTTCGATTCCAGGACCCGGTATCATAGAGGTCCTAGAGGTTTTTGTCCTGGCTCCTCAAAAACCAACATTTCCAAATTCCAATTTGACTCTAGAATGCACAAGCATTTCTTAACGAATTGTTGTGAACTCAATGGTGGTCCGCAGGTAAACAAATTACACTTTTTTTTGGTTAACAAGTTCTAACATGCATGTTTTTTCGGGAAAACATGATATGGTTTTTTAGTTTAGGTCATTCTTTGAATCTTCCTGACTCAAACCTAGACTATTGCTTTTCTGCATTTTCATCTGTTCCTTAATTTTCGTGAAATAAGAGATCTGGATGGGATTTACTGACAACTGACAAATGGCCAAAATTTTAACTGACAACTGACATTTGTACCCCTCCCCCCACCCCATCCAGACCATAAAATAAGAACCTATTTAAAATTTTGGGCTTATAAGGTTTTTATGACAAGGGTTAAAATGAAAATTTTTGCCTAACAGGTTATTACATGTTAGGTTTCAATATTATACGCCCATGAAGCTGTAAATATTTTTTGTTTGCTGGTCATACTGTTGCTTTAGTAACCCATTGTATCACGCTAATGATAACAACGTGTTCTCCAGTGATTCGTTAGTTTTTTGATACCATAATTGTAGCATCAAGTGATAAGAGTGACAAGAGTGGTTATAATGACCCATTAACATTTAACTGATTTAAATTGTTTTGAGCCACCTTAAAAGGGTTAAATTGCATCGAACAACCCATCCCTTTGAATTCTGTCTCCATGATTGTATTTCCGCTCTTGCAACCCGACGAAACCTCGCGAGCAGACAATTAAGCAGTGCTTTTTCTCTTAATTTTCTTCTACTTCATGAACTTAAGTTAACTACATAAATGCTTATCACGTACTCGGGTGCACAAGCTTGCATGTTGCATTCCTGAGAGCTTGGTGGTTTGGTGAATAACTCGCAGGCTTCATCAGATACAACAGAATTGTCGCTTGTTAAAATACAACGGACGTCTCGCTCTTGAACACCTGAAGCAACAAACAAAGAAATGGGGTCGATCAAAGAGAACATTTTCACATTCCCTTCTGATTGAACTGATTTGACACGACACAAGTTTTATAAAATCTGTTTCTAACCATCTCCTGGAGTGCAGGTACGAGGAAATACAACCCAAAGTGAAATATTCTTTTTACGAAAGTCGGATAAAATGTTTTGTCCCACACTCGAGATATTTTTTTAACACCTTCATAAGACATGTACACGACTAAAGAAGTCCTTCTTTCCTTTTAAGACCAATATTAAAACTCGTATCGTATTCCTGTGTATTGCTGAATAATGTTATGTGTATTTTTTCATTGGTGGTTTGGTAGTAATGTCGACACATGCATCACTGCACAGCATTAGCGTATTATTGTAATAAAGTCAGAACCATTTTTATCTGGTTACAAAGAAGAATAACGAAAAAATATTTACAATACTTCAGTTAGGTGAAGATCAAATGAAAGAAAATATTTGAAGACCACGCTTGATGCATCTTTCTCTCAAACAATATAATAAAATAAACCTTCCGCGTATCATATTGCGATAGAACATATTTCTTTTAGAGAGGGTATGAAAAGTCTGCGTTCAGATCCACTAAACCGTCCGGACCTTGCTTATTAACTTTATTAGTGGATCATTACGTTCCTTAAGATTTTGAAGCTTTAAGCCATAATACTGATTATTTAGTAAAGCGTTAGTAAAAAACATTTAACTTATTACCGAATTTTAGGAAAGCTGCGCCACTTTTGCATAACTCTTGCACTTAAAGTACAGTTCCGCCTATCGACTTCACATGAACTCTTCATCCAGCCTTCCAGATTCACCGCTACTAGAACCTTCTTACCTCGACGCTACAAAAACTGGTAAACTTTCTTTAATATAATTTAAGAGTAGTTGACTTTTACCTCGTGCACACGCCTTAGAACAGACAGACCAATCCGTCACAATCTTCCAATTGTAGGAGAGATTCAGAGATTCGCCATGTAGGAGGGGCCTGTTTATGGCGTAGTTTACCCCTTGCGTCTCTTCAAGTACCCTGAGAAACTATGAACAAACAGAAATATTGATTTAAAATAGTTCTGCATCTACAAAAAATTACCTTGCAATCTACCATATTAAATTTCACTACGCATAAGTGATTCAGAATACGTGTATTGGATGGATGGGTGATTGAGTGGCCTAAAAATCGCCTAAAAATTGTCATGTATTCACTTTAATGGGAATCAAAACACATCGTCACTGAAATACGCATAAGTGCACATGCTCACTAAAATCAACCGCTGGCCAAGTACACTACAACTCCTTCCCCCTTAGGCCAGTCTCTTACAGCCCCTAAAGATCTAAACTAACTCAATGTTCAATATGCCATGTTCAATAAGCAATGGAAAGGTCGATGTTCAAAGGTCCAACCGAGCTGGAGGCTTTTGCATCCTAGTTGGGTATTGTTTAACAGGAAAATGTTCAACTTGTCTTGATGAGTCGCTAACTGAATATTTTGCTCCTGATTTGGCTGACTGATAAACTGCTTCCCTTGAAATAGCCTTGGATTGCTCACTTGGCTCAGCTACTTGGCTGCTACGGTTCTCGATTATGGTCGCAGATGGCACAGGGTGGGAAACTGGCGAGTGGTCTGTGACAGGAACATCATTATCCTTAAGTTGATCTGTGTGTCGACGCCAAATTCGGTTAGGCTCAATTTCCACTTTATATGAAGTTTTGTTCTATTACTCTTTGGCTAATGGAAAAACAACTGGGATGGCGGCTTTCATGTGATTGAGAGTCTTTATAAGCCAGCAAGACCTTTTTCACTTCTTTTTCACTATTCATTCCATTTTTGAAGCTCTCAATACAACGTTCTACTAAACCGTCGGTAACAGGATGATATGGCGCTGAAGTGATATATCTGATCACGTGTTCTCTACGAGTTCATATATTCGCCATTGTCATATATTCAGTCTAATACGAATCATAGCACATAGTTACAGAAACACGCGTAAATCACATGCTAGTTCTACATGCTCGCAAATGTCAACCGCTGGAAAAATTTGCCAGATTTCAGTCTGCTTGCACCTTCTTTGCAGCGCTATGTATACTAACTTACTGGGGAGCATTCTCTCAGCTGCAAGTTTTAAAAAGTGTAATTAGAAAAACATCAGAATCCTACCACAACTTTGAGTGCTTCATTGGTTGGTCCAAGTATCTCGAGTACATCTTTATATTTTAATTTCTGGTGCTTGTAGATTATCTTAGCTCCAGCATATGTAATAGTTTTGGAAAGTACATGAGGTACATTGATGAGGTAATTTCCGTACACATCCTGAATACCTAGACAACAACGACATTCAGTGTTAAAAATCCAGAAGGTAAGCTTTGTTAAAGAATGATTGTCAGCAAAACCCGTCTTTGAGAACCTAGTGATTTAAGAGCCTGCTGACAGAAATTAACGACTTTAAAAGACCAAAATATAAGAACCTGTTTAGCCGGAGAGGATTAAACAGGTTCTTATATACGGGCTACAGTTAACCAAGGAGTGCGATCTTGAGATATCAAAATTTCATTTACAAGAACATAGATAATACAGTTGTGAGGAACTAAACTCAAGTTTATTTATTTCTACTGGTAATCAACAACTACATCCCCTTCATATCAATTAAGACCCTAATGAAGAACCTACCTTGGCTGAATTTCTAATAACTACCCCGAAATACAAGAACCTAGTTTGTCCACTTCAAAAAATTCAACTTCTTACATGGGTTTCTTTTAATACTGTATACCCAAGAAAAAATATAATAAGAATGTGTACATTTGTTTTAAACAGTGTTCTATCACGAATGTCGTTCTCTGATTGACTAGGCAGCTCACTATATTCTGTTGTAGATAGTTAGGAGCCAGCAGCGTGCAGTTGTTAATAAATGACGGCCGCTTCTTTTCTGTGAAGAGGATTTAAATTAAGCATTGAACAACTGGTATATTTATCCTAAAACAATTATGTTGTTCGCTCTCGATTTCTGTTCTCGATCGGTTGACTCGGGTTGCACCCTCGTTGGCTATCGCGTGATAAAAAAAATCTCGAACTCGTAATCCAATTGATGAAGAGAAAGTTACTTTTACTTATTATATGCAGGAGTTAATTTGCTAAATAAGTTTTTTTTTTTCATTAAGTTCTCGTGGTACAATTTATCCAAATTTTCTTCTTGCGGTTTAACTTTCCGATGACATTCTATGGTATTACTAACCTATTACGTTGGATGTTTTCTCAGCTCTTTTTTCGAAATAGGCGAAAATTGTTCCAGGAGGCAGTTCTGTTATCAAAGCTGAGTCGCTGATGTCTGCAAACAAATAAATTTAACTTTTACAAAAGGGGTCGTGGATACGTTCACCTGCTACCCGCTGAATGTCTACCTGATTTCCTTCCTTTTAGCGTCCACTTCTATTTTTGCTGCCGCAGCAGTCCAGTAGTAAATTAACGTTACTAACGTGGCTTGAAGAGAACAACCAAATTTGTTGTTTTTTAATCAAAAGAGACTGTTATTGATCAAATAAAATTGTCTCCTTCCTGATTTTTTGAAACATCTGCGTGTCTACGTTTTCCAAATAACGTTTTGGATTTGAGAACCAGACTCGTCAATACAGAGGCACCCGACGTTTCATAAGTCTATTCAATCGGCTTTGTGGCGACCGCACATTCAACTTCCTGTGTTTGTTGCGTCGCGTAATCGACATCATCAAACACGCTGACGTCCAAGCGCGCATTGACAATGTTACTTACCAACCAGTTGAAGTTAACCAAAAGCGAATATGTCGACGGTCACTAAATACTTCACGCATCTTGGAATATTAACAGAGAAATAGACTAACCAAAACCCAAAAGGAATTTGTTAAAAGGTATTTATGAGAAAAGAGGTTTAAAGGGTGTGCGTGTGTTTACTCATAAGATCACAACCAATGCTTTGCTGAGGTTTAGCTACCGTTGACTTACTTGCGATCTTTTCTGTAAAGCTGCTGATCTCGTAAGTACAAGTGTCGGCCTTTCCGTTGCATACCCCACAACGATCCGCTTTTTTTCTCGAATACAGCAAATGATCGCAGCCTACAATCTAAGGAATATAGTATGATACACATTTGATTAACAGCAGTACAAGTGATATATCAAACACGCAAGGCCTTGTTTGACCACATTTCCAAACACCTACTAGAGAGCTGACTGAAATATGACGCATGGCGGAGTATTTTTGACAAACTCCAATGTTTAATATATATTCTAAAAAATCTAAAAAATATATGCTTATTGAGATCATAAATCAAACAACAGACAAGACTATGATTTCCTTTATTTAAACTTGGAAAATTATAATGAGTTTAAGAAGTTCATGTAAACAACAAATTAAATTTACCAGGTATGAAATAAAACAAGTAACAGTCTAAGTTGTCTCGAAAGGGAATTTTTTTCGTCAAGTGAGGTTTTGAGAAAATATGGTCTCAGTGAAAAACATTGCAGACGTCCTTTTCTTCAAGTTGCTATGTGGTTACAAAGTAGCCTTACCTCAGGTTTCCTTTTTATACAAACATTTAGGTCGCTTATCCTTTTTGTTACTCGAGTTCCATCTTTGACAGGTCCTTTTACAAACACCACGTTTTTAGCCCGGCAGTAGAGTCCACAGGTATCTGCATATCATAATAAAATGAAGGTTAAAAAAATAGTCTTGAGAAAACAATTGCAAACTGAAGCACTGCTAAGTGGCCGAATGAGAAGAATTTGCTACAGATAAATTACTTATTGACATGTGAATGATGTTGGTTTGCCAGCGAAGATGCCTTGGAGAAAAGAATCCGGTGGATATAGAACGCTTCTACTTACAATAATTATATTTAAAAAAAAAACAGTAGAACATACGAACTTTTCTCAGGGGGACGTTTCGCCCATTCGGTCTTCTTCGACGCTAAGAATATCAATACTCGAAATCTAAATTACTTAAATATAAGAAGTTCGCTGTATGCGCTCCCACTACACAAAGACTGAAGTCACTACTAAAGAGACATACATCGGACTTTGTGACGCTCCATTTTGAAACGAAAGGTATAAAAATGCAACCGAGCTTAGCTTAAGGAGACTGAAAGACCGGAATATTGGGTACATCATGATCCATGGCGTATAATAAAAGAAGCTAGACCATATTTGAACGTTACAAAGTAATGTAATTGGTGTTTGTGGGATAAACACTTCACATTTCATAAACTTGAAATGTCAATTCCAAAGAACAGAAATGAGCTAACATCATGCTGTCGACATTCCAGGAAATCTGTGCTGAAATTCCATCACCTATTTAACCAGTATCTGGCTTGACGCGCCACGCACAACCCCCCCTCTCCCCCTCAAAAAATATCTTTCCCTATAACCGTTTTTGAATGGCGGTGGCCTGATGATTGCTTCTAAGTCGCAAGTAGATGGTCTTAGAGCAACTAATCCAGCTCTATGCTTCTGTTATCATACATACCTATCTATCTTGCAGTTGAATGGAAATCTAGCGAATCTCATCGTTAGGAAACAAGACTTCTGCGTAATAAATCATCAGTTTGTTCGGACTTTTTCAATATCACCTGTGCTTAATATTTAGTATTCACTGTTTAAGGTCTTGCCTGTTTTATGGTAATAGGGAACAAAACTTGCATTAAACGCCATGCACTGCATTTCCCTGTACGTAGATGTCGCGTTGACGCATTGCTTAAAGAAAAAGAAACACAATGGAAATTTTGATTATATATAGGTAATAGAAGGTAGGCAACAGTAGGTAAAAGTAGGTAAAATAACAGTGATTATATGCAGAACATGTTCCAGGAAAATTTGTTTACGTGGGCTTGTTATAATATAGTTTATTTCGGACGGATAGCTTACCATAAAGTTGCAGGTCCGCCAGTGTCCTATGTTTAATCCTTGACAACTGTTGCCTCCATACTTTGGTCTAATAAAACACAAATGAAGCAGAAATATTCACATTTTATAAATCACATAGATACATACATACATACACTCCCTTGAGCATCCTTGAAAAGGGTGTTTCAGCAAAATAATAACAGAGATATTTCTTATCCACTTCTCATTCTTTATGCATTTACAATGCTTATTTTGGTCTTTGGTTTAGTGAAGTCCAAGTTATATATTTAGTAATCAAAAGCATTTTACTGACTTACACTGGATCAGTGCACGTTCTTGTTCTGTATTGTACCCCACCTCCACAAGTAAGTGTACATGGGGTGTAGCCTGACCACTTGCTCCAGCCTCCATCAACACGTGGACGTCCATTATCTTGGCATTTTCCCTTAATGCACCACTGACCAAGAAGGTAGAAAATTAGCAGTCAGCCGAAACTTAAAAAAGGATTTGTCTGGCAAATAAACAACCCAAAGCCATGTATTTTTCGATAAGAAACACAACTGGTGCCATTTGAGATCCTAAGAGACTTTTACTAACACGAGCCGTAGATATCATTTCTAACAGGACTATACTATGCCATTTTTCTTGTTCGAAGGCTTTATTACCTACATATAACACGGTCGAAACAATAACCACCTTTTCCATGTTTTATACTTCTACGGTATGGCGAAAAGTAATTCAGGCGATAATCGACTAATATCTCGCTTTGCTCCTGCCATTTCTCCCCGGTATCTCGGCGTTACATTGCACATACAAACGAAACAATACTAATTCGAAAAAAATATCGGCACTTCCTTTCATATCTTTCAATATTCGAGATTCTACCTTCTTCTGATATTTCATGTGGATGTATTCATAGATATTTTATACTGCTGATCACCGTTTACCAAGCTGCTCCCTTAGATTCAGCTGATCGGTTTTTTTCTATCAGGATATATAAAGAAATGTCACAGTGGGGATACCCTGGAGTGGGATAAGACTCGTTGCGGTGAGTGGCTAGGTTTTTCGTTTAACGAAACGAAATAAGAAATGAAATGTTGTGCGAAATAAACAATTAAATGTTGTGATTTGAGTTAAATATCTTTACAATGTCGACGAACGACTCAAATATAGTAAAACTGGTGACTAGTGTTCTCACCAAATTTGAAGCCAGAATGAGTTTGAGAATGAGAATTGTGAGCTAAAATCATAAAAAAAGCCTTAATTGGTAGAGAAACAAGGGCGGTGTCCGTTGTCAAACTTTCCAACTAATCATATCCCGCTTAAATGTTAAAGATATGTTAAAATAAAATCAATAGCGTTCGAGAGGACCGAAATAAAAACAATGTACAAAAGAAAAAAGTTATTTTGCGTAAGTAAACAAACAAAAACTAGCTTAAAAGTTTAAAGAGGTCTTTTCTATCCCGTGATAAGATTTTTTAAGGCAGCCAGTGGATGCGAGCACGCCGTTCTGATTACTGACTGCCCCATACTTAACTTATTACCTGCTTTTCTTTGAGTAGGCAAGGAATCACATCTGTTAATTACAATTGCTGCACCCTCCGCGCCCTAATTAGCGCCTTTGTTTACTTTACTAACAAAGGTTACTACCTAACCACACTTCACTGCGCTGGTTCCTTTGAAAGAAAAATGCAATAACCGTTCTAATTTCAGCTTATTGTGTGCTGCGAAAGAAAGCGTACTAATTTTTCCTTATTCCATTGCTTACGCATGTGCTTATGAGCTGGTGAAAACTAGCCTTCCGAAAACCTATACTGTTTTTGAAACAAAACAAAGAAGGTTTATAAGCCTTGAGAAGTAAGAAAGGTACTATGTCGGTTTATAAAACAAACAAAGAAGGACTGTTCTGTTTTCGAACTTAATCTCTGCAGCTTATAAGAAAGCAGGGATTAAAAGATTGCTGGCATTCTTGCTCTCGCGTACGCATTGTATATGACGGTTACGAAATTGAATGTTCATAAAAGAGCCGTTTTGTTTAAATCCCTAGTGGGCTCGTAATCTTCTCACAATGGAGGAGTTGTCATGAAAAGAGGCCATTTTTACCGCAATGAAAGCTTACGCTTTGGGTATGTTTTTTTCACTTCGGTAAAAGAAACTCATAGTTACAATACAAGATTTTCCTCTAGAATGACTTATGCTTTACCC
>OMLO01003997.1_pt1 | contig 12239 bp, 7 predicted proteins | sample 1674811 | NCBI WGS metagenome assembly OMLO01 (sample SAMN06265003, study PRJEB25207) | coral metagenome | isolation source: Coral host | place: Mexico:La Bocana,Puerto Morelos, Mexico | collected 2008-11-13
TATAGCGTGGATGGCTGAGATACTGTTTCGATTGCAGGACTGATAATTTAGGCGCCGCTGTGTCATCTTGGTCGCATCTGTGACAAACACCATGGATACATTGAAACATTTGAAATAAAAGTAACAACTGATCAAATCCTGGAAGAATCGATACTTCAACAATGTTGGCAAACTGAACATTGCAGTCCGCCACAAACCGCGGTGTATACATTTGTGAGAAGCTCAATAGCAATTGAATGATCAGACGAAGTACATGTAACTTAATTCAGAAGGGATAAACAAGCGCAAATTCAGATTCCCCGGCCTTTTTTTCTTTTCCTTTATAGAAGTGGGCCGAAGACAAGTATAGAAAAACGATTTTTTTTTTGGCCTAAACCGATCGATATATTTTTCTCGTTTAAATACCTTTAAAAATGCTCTTGGTATGTCTGTGACTAAAAACTGCTTTGGTTTATGTCAGTGACTGAAATGTTTTCTTAATAATGAAAACAGTATACGATAGACTAGCAGTTGCTGTGACCCCACTTGATTAATTGGAAGCCGATGAAAATATGACTGTTTTTTTTAACCAACCGGTCAGTTCTTTTTGAAATTTGGACTCATATCTTAAAGCGCTAAGTGATCACATGAAAGTATTGCTTTTGAGCTTTCATTTAATTGGTCAACGGGTTTCATCGACAGACTTGAAACTTAGAACCACCTTGTCCAGAATAATAAACAGTGCCACATTTAGTACTGCTTACAGATATTTCATTTCAATGGTTACACACTGGTGTTTCATCCGTAAACTCAATAGTTGGCACCACCTTGCAAAAGAATGTCTAAATATTACTTTTCAAATAGCTTGAACGCGCAGTAGCATTTCAACTTCGGATTTAAAAATTAAACGCGCTTTAATTGAATCGGGATTGACCCTGAGTTTTTAAAGGGTTAAATTAGGAAAAGCGTAAGGGGCCACACATGTCAAAACCTACAAAACACCGGGAGAGTTCTCACGGCGCTAAAACAGGCCACGCCTATTAGACAATAGAAGTAATTCTGATACAATGAAACTTTCGATTAGGAACAAACTTTGTACCTTAACTTTGAACTTTTCTAGTAATATCACGAACTACAAAATAAACAAATTTTCCAATCTTAGAATTAAGAGAATTTTTCACAAGAAGTCGACTGATTGAATACTACAGCAAAAATTCACCAAGGAATTGGCAGACGAAGGCCTTTCCCAGACATCTAGACTTGTGTGTTTCTGTTATGGCTTAGTTTTAATACTCTTTTAAGAAAAAGAGTGATTAGAGTGTCGTGAATGGTATTGAGCCTCCTAAAGTTAATTTATTCGTGGACTTCTGCCATGAACCTCTCATTCTAGGTCAGGCACGTTTTCTGAATAGCAGACATACTGCTTGAGCTGAGCATTCTCTGTAGGTAAATTAAATCATTTCTGAATGGAAATAATGTCTGCGTCTGCCGAAAGAACTGAATAGTCTTCAGTAAGACTCCATCCTTCACTTGAACAGATAACCAGACCTTTGGTCCTGTGCAGTTCTTGTACGCCGTAGGTTACAAACCAACTGAGGAATTTTTGTGTTCTTCATGATGTGAATATTTAAGAAGCTAAAACAAACGCCTAGAAAAAAATCCTCACTTCCAATAAGAATCGGGATACGCAACCTGTTGACGTGTGCATTCCAATGTTGTTCAATCTCTGTGCGGCAATGATGTTTATATACCTTATGGTTGCTAGGAGAAGCATTAATGTTTGATGTCAAAATACTCCTTAACCGAGGAATCAAGTTTTTAATCGATTTGAAAAGCGAAAAACAAAAAATTCAGACAGGCGTCGATCCGTGGTCAGTGTAGATCGTGTTACAGCTGTAGACGAGAGAAATTCGGCATGTTTGAAGGGATATCCCGGACCAAAAAGCCATATGTTCGGGTCTGAATACCAAGCAGCTATTACAAAATTTCCTGAGGGATTCAAGGAAAGATACATTTTGAATATTCTGTTCAACTTGAATACTTCAAGTGTGCATCCTTGAGAACTCTTGAATTCTCCATGAGAACACCACGCGTATTCCGTGCGCTTTACCGAAATACTCTTGGATTGTTAAGCCCATATTCGACTGCAATACCTCACTTTTCCATGCTTCAAAACTCTGGATACTTCAAGTGTACATCACGTATGGCGTGCGCCTTGAATACATATATCTTCTAGCATATATATACTCAATGAAATTAAAGATTTCAGCTATAAGTGAATGTTAAAATGTTCCCTCAGTTTTTTAGTCCTTGAGTTGGCTGAACCAATCATTTATTTATTGGCGACGGTACAATTTATCGAAATTTGAGCTTATGAAACCCCACTGTGTATGCATTGCGGACCTGTATTTGTTATGGACAAAAAAGAATTGTCCAGCCTTATCAAAGATACTCTAAGTGATCCGTATCGTTTATTTGTTTATGAACTGCTAATATTCGGACAAAGCAAAAGGGAGTTGAATTAAATGAGAAAATTCGTGCTGCCCTTAGCGGCTTCTGAGTTTTAGTAGAACGAAAGGCTTGCTCTTGACAAGGTGTGGTGGTGACCGAAGGCATAAAAACACTTTGGTGCTTATGTGCAACATGTAAGTGCTATTGTTCACGTAATGTAATATGACTGTTGTAAGCTGTTAATTGCATTGGCGTTTTGGTCTTTGCCCAGCAGATTACTTCCTAGTCACGTATCACTGAAGCTTCTTGCTACAGTTATTTGTTACTTTGTTTCAACACAAGAGCTGATTAATTTCCGAACAAAGGCTCCCCACTTTTCGTCCTAATCCACTTGTACGGATAAACAAATAACACGGAAAAAGAGAGACACTAAGTATTTATTTCCTTGTTCAGTCTTTTAGGATTAAACTGTTAAACTGTCTACTTGAGAAAGAATTATGGCAGCTAATTAAACATTTTTTCGCGCATGCAAGAATATGAAAAGTGAAGTGGCTAGGCAACTGTTTGACAATTATGCTATTATTAAATTTCTTTTCCCGGCACCGAGAAAAAATCTCAAAAGAAATTTAAATTACAAATAAATTTGTAAAACATTTTTTAATATGCAAAAGTAATTACAAAATGTGAAGTTAGTTGCTTGTATTTTGATACCTGAATAAATATGCATGGTTTGGTAATTATGGCCCGCTAGGTTGACATCGGAATTACAGTTATTCTATCAAGATTTGAAGACTTTCTGCCTGAAAACTATTGGCTTGAAATGGCACAGCAAGAAAAAAAAATCGTCATCTTACTCAGGAAACTTGTCCATAACCTTAAATAATTTTCTAAAGGACCAAACTTACTGCGACGTGACGTTGGTAGTCGAAGAACGGATATTTCACGCGAATCGTCACTTGTTGAAACACAAAGTTAAAACTTAAAGCATTCACTTTTTCCGGCTTTTCAACACATTCGATTGGCGTCATTGTCTAAATATTGCCTTCACGGAAACATTGGAGGAGGGGATCTTGTTTAAGCCAATAGATCATGCATTGATATTCTACTCAATGTTATGAAAGTCCCCTCTCTAATGTCTCCGGATAGTGTAGAAGCCACTCCACCCTTCAACGTGACGTGCAATTAGTTATAAACTGCGGAGGGTTTTATCAGGACACAACGCGTTGAGCTCTTGTGAAATGTATGACACGCGCGCAGGAGAATGGACCCAAGTAGCCAGTATGTAAATCCCGAGATTCGCTGCGGGTGTAGCTATTGTCAGTGGAAGGGTTTACGTGTTCGTAGGAAGCTCCAGCGAAGGGGGGTTTCAAAAGTGTAGAGAGTTACTCAGTGGAATTGAACGAGTGGAGAGCAGAAAAAGACATGCCTCGAGCTACAGTACATCTTCAGTGCACGGTTGTTAGCATTCCTATAGAGCTGGCTTCGATTTCATTCGTGATTTTCTTTCCCTGATTAGTTAGAACACATCAAATTACGAGCGTGGCTAAGTATATGCCATCCAAAATAAAATTAGTAGCCTACGTGTAGCCATACGCATACTCACCCACCCCCCATCCCCACCTCACCCGTTCTGTCATGTAAAAGACCGCCAAGACTGTTCGAACTCGTAGAGGATTGGGCACGAAGCACGTCGAGTAAACAAAGATGGCGGACAATTGTGCAGTTCCATTCTGTTCGTCGCTCTGTTCAAAACATCAGGAACGACACGGCTTCACCTGAACTGATTCGATCATTCATTAGAAAGGTAAATATATCCTAAGTAAGTTAGGACAACTTTTGTTCTTTATACGAGCATTAATCCGTCGAGGCAAAGGAACAGACTTCGATCTGTTGAAGTAATAAACAGCAAATCTGTTTTTGTAACGTTTCTACTTTAATTGCGCTAAAAGGGTGAATTTAGGACACTTATTAACTTTCCATGTCGATTAATTTAGCTTAGTGTGATTTAAGTCGTTAGGAAAATGGCAGCTCGTCCAAGCCGGTATAGTAGAGAATATGGTCGACCTGTAGCGGGATCGAAAACAGAGGCTCGCGGAAGATTCGCCGGTGCCCACATCAGTCAAGAAGTAAAAGACTTATGTAAAGTTATTTTACAGATGGGTCGTGAGCAAGCCGATGGAACAGTCTCCGTCACTTTTGGTCGCTTGTTTGAAAGATACACCAGAATATCGAACAAACTGGTAGGGATGTTATTACGAGCACGAAAACAAAACTTGGTTCACTTTGAAGGCGAAATGTTGTTCCAAAGAAGAGATGATGACGTCATCATTACTTTACTGCACATGCCTGAACAGGTGGAAAATGACGCAGATGAATATTGGAATATCTGTGCAAAATAATAATTGTTTGCCTGTTATATCATATACAGAGATGATAATTTTGGATTCCGTTATCTTGGCCAGGTGCAGCTAACTTAAAATGGTCTCTGAAAAAAGAAAAAAAGTTGAAAAGTGTATCAGGTGTAATTTAATTTACTAGTTAATATATTGAAAATTTCCATGTAAATATGTTTTTATATACCATAGTTATGCTAACCTGATACATAGCACTGCTCAGTAGTCAATACCTGTAAGAAAAATATTTCCCCAACAGCAGCCTGTACATTTTAACATATTTATATGAACTACAAATTTGAGAGTAATATTTTGAATAAATTTTCCTCATTAATCATAGCAATTACTATTTCATCAAATGTGATTGGTGCATAAGCTGCTCTATTTTTCTGTAATTAATCTGCAAAGTGTTTTTCAGTCAGTGTAATAGGACAGTTGACTGTAATCAGACACCTGTAATTAGACAGTTACATGAGCCAATCATTTTAAGTCCTCTCTACTAAATCCACCAATCACAACATTGATTACAATTGCTTTTAGTCTCCAGTGACTTTCAAAAGAAATTTAAACCCATTTTGAGAGCTGTTCTCCATATTTTTAATTGTGATACTTAAAAATGACTATTAAAAGCTCTTTTTTCAAATGAAACTTTTTCTTTTTTGAGAAATTGTAATGGTTATGATTGATATGATTGATTGATAACAAGAAATTGTGTCTTCAGTACTGTCTGTTATCATACTTGTGATTAACAAGTCGAGCTCCTGCTTTGTCATCTGATTCTGTTAATCACTTGTATGATTACAAACCGAATTGGACTACACTCAGTTCTACTGCCATCATTAAATACTAGCTTACTTAATACTAGAGGTGTATTCTAGATCTTGAGAAGGGACAGGGCATCTCGATGTCCTCGTGATGAAACCTGTAATGTTGGCTGCGGGTTCAAGCGAATTGAAACAGACTTATCAAACTTGAGAAACTTTTCATTCTACATTCCTTTTTCCTATCGTTTGAAAACGAATTTGATGCCTTTGCACTGACCCACCCACCGGTGCACATTGAAACGAGCGAAAACGTCGTTCAGAATGGAGACCGTTCTCAAAAGGGCCTCTATTGTATCAATATTGACAACAAAAACCGGAAACTTTCGATACGTTGACGTCGTCGACACCACGTGCGGGAGCAAATGACGGTGATGATGTTGTGTTATGACAGTGTTTTGTGTGGACGGCGAAAGCGCTACAAAAACAGTAGTGGAGTTACAACAACAACAAACCAACCATCTATTTTGACAGAGTTACAAAAAAGAGAGAAAAAAACTACTCACAATAGTAAAAAACTAAACAAGCTGGGAAGATAGAAAACCCTCAAAAAGACGTTTTCAGAATGTAAAGCGTATCCAGATAAGCGTGAACGTGGCCCTTGCAGAAACCCTGAAGTCCAGCAATTCACAGAAATGTATTTTAACGCACTCGGCGGTTAATTACTTAATGGCGTATAACTCAGGGAAAATTTTAAAAAAGAAATGTTTTATTTTTTATTAATTAAATGGATAGTACTGTTACAGCAATTGCACAAGCGTGTTTTTTTTCTCAATGGCACCTGTTGGTGGCTGAAATGACTGCTGGTTTCGTCTTGTTCTCTCTTTGTTTGCGATTGACAATATTTTATGGTACTTGTGCCATTGTACTTTAAACAAAGGACCGAGCTGCCTTTTTAGTTGCTAAACGGCAGAGCTGTTAAGCTGGAACTAATATCGCCTCAGCCTTCATTTTACTCGTCTGGAAAAGAGATTTGTGACGGGAGCCGAGAGCAGCCGTGAAGAACGGTTTATTGGTGCCTCGGTTCAGCCAAAACACGTGCACAGACGATCTAAAAGCTAAGGAAACCGAACTTGGGCAAGTGGCACTGCATAAAATAGAAATCAGAGAAATTGAAATGAAAGTATTATAAACCTTGTGCACTAACACAGTCAAAGGTAAGTTTACAACAGTTACCACTCTTGTTGTCTGGGTAAAACGTTTTGCTATGACTTCTTTATAAAAATAACAACAATCGATCCTTTGGGAGAGACTACGTAAGATACCAGTTATCCGAGTGCAGTAACCTGTACTAGCTGGAAAGATTTCGTTTGTGGCGAGTGGGGAGTGCGAAAACCCTCTCGCAACTGCGCCGCTCTCGCTTGTAGGTCCGTCGCCGAAAACACTGTCCGAAAAAAGCATAGCATTGACATCCAAAATCCCGACAGATATGTTGGCCATCTTCCACGCGGACCAGGTAATCTCACTTCAGTGCAAATTCTTGGGCGTAAAACTCATTTAATAAACAAATGTACTTAAAATCACTTTCTGTAATCTTTTGCGGGGCGGCGTGATTGGAATGGCTTCACCTCGCGCCAAGTGCAGGAAAATATGCGAAGCCAAAAACATGATTGCGTAGTTTTAGCTTCACCCATGTTTGGAAGGTAAAGAACCCTCGCGATGAACGACATATCTATGGGTATTGTGAAACCGTGACGGTCGTGGATCCGTGACATGTCCGTGACCACCGTCACGGGTTTAACCAACGCCCCGTACGCATTTTAACAAATTAATTTTTATGGTTTTTATCATTTAGTTCGTTTTATTCACTTTTAGGCATGTTACTTGATCGTTATTATCGCCGTCGACGATGGATAGTGGGTTGCGTAATGGTGTTTGTTGCAGTGTTGACCATGTTACTAGCCCCTCCCCCCAGCGTGGTGAGTGTGATTCTCTTTGAAGACAGTTCTAGGCTTTAAGGTTTGTCTTGTGTTATCGCAGACCTTGAGCTAAGTTACCTCGAATATGATTGTACAATGCTGTTGAGCATTGTAGTGCCGTAAGTACAGGACTGTACAGTATTTTAAGCAGAATGGGGTACGATAATAGAGAGTTGCCCAAAGACAGAAAACCGTCCTATACGAGGCTCATCTTCTTCTGAAATGGAACCGGTAAAGGATGAGTTTCCTGTCTCCAAAATTATCCGTGTACTCTTTCGTCGGAATCGACGGCATAATAGGACGGAAAACTCTCTTAAATTCATACTGGACGGAAAATCACGACGAGTACCAATCTCGAATTTAAGACGGTTTACTGTCCTTAATTCATATCAGACGGAACTAGTTTACTGAACACGGCGAAACATTGTCATTAGGTGACTTTAAGATGACAAAATATTACAAACGCAACATTGCTCCGTTAAATCAGGAGTTGCCTACCTGAACTTCACTGGGAAGTTTGGCTGATTGACGTTCAAACTTATTTTCATACAAGGATGATACGAACAAATAACAGTCTGAGGCCCTAGTTAGATGGTCTCGGGTATTTGAGACAACCCTCTCCTGAGACAACTATACGTGAAAACGTTTTCCCCTCAGGCCGAGTCAAAGTTGACACTGCATGATTGATTATTCATGACCCTTACTGAATAATAAAATGTGCAGATCAGTCCCTCTGTCGTTGAGTTGATCGCAGTACGTGGTTTTTGCAAAGTTCATTTTCACAGGCATTTCGTGACACTCGCTACGCCGAGAGTTGTCCTGGTTAGGCGAGCCAAAGTGTTCATTTGAAGAAAGGTTGTCCCGCCTGCCAGGGTTGCCTTACCTGCCGAGGTGAGACAACTCGTCCACCCAAGTTGTCTCGCCCCCCGAGACAACTCGGGGTCATTCACATAAACGGTTGTTTAAATTTTACAACGACACAGAGAAACGTTAACTCGCCCAGGGTAACACGGGGGGAGGGTTGTCTCGGGTACCCGAGACCATATAAACTGATAGGGCCTGAGCAGAAATGCGAACATGTCGAGCAATTTCACTGGATGCGAAAAATTGTCAGAGGTTTCTCGATTTCTAGTTTGGACCCCGCGTGTTGTGTTGAAATCGAATAAAAGGGGATGAAGAGCGAATTTTAAATATTTTGATGTAATTATTTATCGGTTTTAACCCCATCCAGACGAAGTAAGCACCCTCTTGCCAAGAGAAGTCGTTTTGTAAATAAACAATCTCTTTATGCAACTGGTATATCGAAGGATAATCCTGCAAAAATCTCTTATTCAAAAGCTAATACATAGAATCCGGAAAGGACAATTATTCCGTTATGTTTATTTCATAACATAGGTATTTAAACACCGCGCCGACCCTCAATGGCCGGAAGGCCTTCTACCAAAGTATATTTCTCAGTTTTCCACCGTGTTTGAAGAATGATTAAAGGTTAAAGATAACATATTTACAAGCTACTCGAAACCACGAGTTTCGATAAAATAAACTGAATTTTCTGGCTTTTTTCTCACCAGGTCCACCTGTTTTTGAGCGGAAATGTTTACGAGACAAGAAGAAGCAATGAAGAAACTATTGGTAAGTTTGGAGTTCAACAAAGGAAAGAACGTATGGCGAGTAATTTGAGTGCTAAGACCGGCAAAGTGTAAAAGTCAGTTTAAAAGATTTTAAACAAAGACGCGCAGAAAATCAAAAGTAGGCCATTCAAGACTTTTCTTTTCTGTTCTCTTTTTGTTACCATGAACCATGCATCGCACTGTAGCCAATCACAGCCAACTTTCTTTCCTTTTTCAGCCAATCAGAAGTAGACTAAAACCACCTAGCTGTGACCCGGCTTTTGTGTATTTACCAGCGCTTGTCTCCTGTTACATATTTTCCCGCGCTTGGTATAGGCTGGCATTGATTGTTTTTGCTTTGCGTGAATTGTTACTCAATTGCAAGTCTGGAGTTGATCAAGCAAAGGTTATGGTGGTCTTGCTTTATATTGCAATTGGTTTTAAAAGGATTTTCTAGTGATTGCTGTAAAACCAAAGCGAAAGCAAATTACGCGTTATCGTGATCCTATAACACAGCATTCAAGAATACGACTGGCCCATCAGGATACGAAGGAATCTCATTTCCTTTCAAGCCTTCCGGGATGCCCAAATCTCCGATTCCAACACCAAGCATATTTACGTATGTCGAGGAACCTCCCACTGGAAACGAAATGAAGAGGCTTATGAAAACTCTTTCAACTCAGGGCGCCGTGTGTGCTGATGTACGCCGCGTGGGGGGCTTACAGCTGGGACCTCATGGAGCCCCTCGCCCGATGGGTCCTGACGGCATGTGGTATGTTTGCTTTGATGAGGAAGTTAATTTGAATCCAGGATGGTGCGTCGTATACTCATTTGGGTAAGAGAATTGTCGCTTACTTGACGATTTTTTTCCAAGATGAAGAACGATTTTTGCGTAATGATGGTGGCTCCATCTTAAGAGCGCGCGGTTAAAGAACAGTTTATTGAAACAACAGCGCGAACACGAATAAATCATTTACTGGTTTTTAATGTGTTTCGGCCTTTCGGGTAAATTCGAAATATGCTTCTACTCGAATATTTTTTGTGACTGTTGGGTCCAGCTAGGATAGAAGTTAGAGGAAAGAAACAGCTCAGGGAGTCGAGCCAGGGATTCTGTATTGTGTTATTGAGTAAGAAAACTTTGCATTTTCACAATAGGCCTCTCTCGATCCAGGTGTGTAAAATGGGTACAGGCAAAATGTTAGGCGAACCTGAAAACACTGCTATGACTGCAATAGTATTACATTCCATTTAGGGGGGAAGCGAAACTCCTAACAATTAACTTCATGATATACAAGCCTAAGTTAAGCACCAGCAATTCTGCCTTATCTGCCCAAATCCCCCTCGTCCTACAATCCCCAGATCAGATTGTTTCAGTTAGATTGTAATACCTATTTTCCAACTGACTTTTTCCTATTATTACTTCTAACAGAATAGGTTACGATTTTTCCTTCGACGAAAAGATGGCCGAATACGGTTGCACAGTTTCAGCGTTTGATCCCACCATGGGTAAGGAGGATCATAATCACAGTGCTGGTGTGATGTTCTACAGCGTTGGACTGTCAGATGTTAACCAAGAAGGAGCCAAAAATCCTCTCTCTGCAGACCCGTTTGACAAGAGCATGTGGAAAACAAGGACACTGGCGGCAATCATACAGGAACTGGGACACGCTCAGGTGATAATAAAGTGGTCCGAACATCAGTCACAAAGGCAGCTAGTCAGCAGTTGGGGGCCAATAACTCAGTAAGGCAGACAGTCTGGCAGTTAGGCAGTCAGGTTGTCTAATCGGTCAGTCAGTACAGCAGGCACTCTGGCAGTTAGGTAGTGTGGCATTCTGGCATTCTGCTAGTCAGTCAGTCGGTCCTTCAGTCAGTAAGGCAGGTAGCTTGGCAGTCGGACAGTCAGGCAGTCAGATGGTCAGACAGTCAGACAGTCAGACGGTCAGACAGTCAGGTAGTCAGGCAGTCAGGCTCTCAGGAAACAAGGCACTCAGGCAGCCAAGCAGCCAGTCAGCCACCCACTCACGCAGTCAGGCAGCCAGGCTGTTTGGCAGTCATGGAACCAGTCATTCAAGTGTTCTGACATTCATCAGGACGTTGGACAGTCTGGCAGTAGGTATTCAGTCAGACGTGAAGGCTGTCAGACAGTTATAATTAGTCAAGCAGACCATCACGGGCATGCAGTCAGTCGGTCTTTCACTCTGTCAGTCAGTCAGTCAGTCAGTCAGTCTGTCTGTCTCTCTCTCTGCTTATCAGTCAGAAATTCAATCAGTCAGTTAGTCAAAGTAAATTACGTTGTTGAGAAAATATCGTGTTTACTTTGACTAACTTTTTTCCCACAGAGAGAAATCGACATTGTGAAAGTGGACATCGAATCTGATGAATGGAAATGCTTACGTCAAATGCTGGCAGAAGGAACTTTAAGAAAGTACGTGAGACAGCTCGACGTAGAGTATCACATTATCGTTCACACCCCAGAATCTCTGCGACGTTACTACAGTACAGCAAAGTGGCTTGAGAGACAAGGATTCAGAATTTTCCACTCCAGAAGAAATCCCTACTGTATAACGTGCTGGGAAATTTCATACATCAATTCCAACCTGGTAAACTTGACTTTAAATTGAAAAATTTTGCAAGAACTTGGGGACTAGTCTAGCTGATCTGAGAAGGCTGGTAGTCAGTAAGGGGAGAGTGGGAAGTTGTCAACAACATTCAGATGAACAAGTGTCATTTTAGATAGATCTTCGTTGACTGGAACAGTGCTAAACAAATTTCAGTGCTAAACAAATTTCGTATTGTAGTGACCTCTGCAACAAAAGCAGCCAGATTTTAGTTTCCTGTGAAGACAATTCGTTTATTGGAAGTGTTCAGAGCTTTCTACAAATACGCATACTTCTGTAAAAGACGTGAAAAGGTTATTAGCAACATCATCTGTGGCTGTACAGTTTGGTGATATTGTGTTGTAAATCCAGTTTTTAATAAAGCAAACGGTTTTATCACATATATAGAGAGAATTTTATGCGATAAACGTATCAAATAGAATTCTATATTTATATTTCACATGTGAAG
>OMLO01003998.1_pt1 | contig 12236 bp, 7 predicted proteins | sample 1674811 | NCBI WGS metagenome assembly OMLO01 (sample SAMN06265003, study PRJEB25207) | coral metagenome | isolation source: Coral host | place: Mexico:La Bocana,Puerto Morelos, Mexico | collected 2008-11-13
GCGTATATATAGCTTAAAAAGAAAATTTTGAGAAGTAAATTAACGTTACGCAGTGTTTTGGCAATGAGCAATTGTAAATGTGACAGATACAAGATACCATGGCAAGAATAGACAGATACTGAACATGCAACTGAAGTGAAGTTCTTAGAGCCAGTCCTTTTCTTTTTGTTCTTATTCTGTATCTACATGCATTGCAAGCCTTTAGCCGTGTCTGATTTTCCCTCGCAGACTAGCTAAAGACCTCATTCAAGTCACACAGCTCAAGCCTGAGCCATGGATTGCTATGGGCCATTTTTGTAACGCGACCAGTCGAAAACCTAGAGCTGTTTATTTTGCCCAGAAGGTCAGTAAGATGTGAATAGTTACCGTTTTAGTTGAGGGTACACCTTGATCCCGCACGAATTTAAACAAAATTAGCGCGTCGTGGAATCTAATTAACAATTAGACTCATCCATAAATTCACAAATTCATCACATTTTTCTTTCAACTGCTTTCACGTATCTCTCAACCCATATCACTGCCGCTAGGCGCATAAACGCTTGCTATCCTCTCAGTTGAGTTCTCGCTCCTTAAGTTTAAAAGTAGCAAAAACACTTGTGGCTGCTTTTCATAAGGAGTTGTTGACTTGTCTTTTTATGTATTTCTGTTCAGGCCCATACTATTGACAGTCGTAACGTCCAAGCACTTATTTTGAAAGGTATGTAGCGCCAGGGCAGGGTGCAATATAATGCGTCAGTAGATAGTTTTTGTAGTAATTGATAAAACTAAAATCAAAATTACTTCTTAAATAAAGCTTAGAGCGGTTTTCAATTGAATTTCAATTTGCATATGGGTGTCGTTAAACCAAACCCAAAATAATCACTCTAGCTAGCCAATCAGAATGGACACAGACATGTAGCTGAAACAAAGCGCGGGAAAACGCGTTGCGGCAAGTCACGATTGGCTTTCGTTTTATTTCTGATTGCATGAAAAAGTGACGCAGTTTTTTTAATAGTAAATGCAAGACCAATTAATTGTAGCCTTTTAAATGAAAGCTGCTCTATCAGGTGAGCTACTAAATCACTAGTAAACCAATCAGTACCCGAAGAAAACATGTTACTTACCAAGTGGTGCCCCAAGCTCAAGGAACGTAACCGAAAGCAAGCGCCGAAAACATGTCACCAATGGAAAACGCCTGGAAAACGTGATCTTGGTTAGCGTAGAAGAAAAATCGTGCCAATTATTTTGTTTCTTACACCTGGCCAATCACTATGTAGTGGGTAACGTTTGTTTTGTTAACACTCACCCACTGGACAGCGATTTGTCCGGTTGATAGCATTATAGTAAATGGTTTGTGAACTCAGGGGTATCAGGAGTTCGTGTAGAACAAACGCTATTCACATGAAAATGACTTCCGCGAAACGTCGTCGTGGACCCTACTCGGCAGGAACGAAAGGCGTCTTTGGCTCTGAATGATCCAAACAAGTTGTATACAAATGGACTTTTTTCGCCCAATTATAAAGATCAGTCAAAAGACGGAAATCCGAATTAGTACAGAACGTCAATTGAGAGTTACTAGGGACGGACTTGTTTAAAAAATTAGGCTGTAGACTTGATGAAGTAAATGATATATTTATGTGTTTAAATATTGCAGCGAGTTTGTTACAAGCATTAGACAAACAGCAGGAATCTTTGCTGCATTTTCGTGAAGCAGTTAAGCTGGCTCCATGGAACTTTGAAGCTCAGAAAGGTACTTACATTAATACAGTACTTGACAAGCACCTTATACAGAGCTTCGTCTTGACTTGGGATCTTTTGGGAAGGAGATTCGCTTACCAGATTTCGTGAGGGAAAGTAAACAACAACGGCTCTTAAGAACTTGAGATTGAATTGTTTGTATCTTGTAATATCTAGCTACATTTGTCACGAACCAAGGCATTGATCCTCTCTGTGGTATTTTTGTTTTGCCCAGGTCTTGTTGAGTGTTACGTGTCGGCAAAACGTCACAAAGAAGCTCTTACGGTGGCAAAGAACGCCCATAAGACATTAGGCGCGAATCCGAGGACTTTAACAGTAAGACGTTTATCTTGTTGGTTTTCTATTGCTAGCGAAAGATTAAAAAAAAAACTTTATAACCTTGACTTCTTTTTTTCTTTTCGTTTAGTTGTGTGCTTCAGTTATGGCTCAGGAACCTGCTTCTTATGACAAGGTAAAATGCAGAGTGAGATTTCACTTAGCTCTAATCCCGTTCATGATAGGATGTAGAAAAAGGTTCAGAGTTAACATCTTGCGTTAAACAGGAGGAGATTGTCGTCGACTTAGCAGGTTTAAAAACGATAAGAACGCGCGAGAGTTAACTGTGAAACGACAGCTAAAGTTTGACTTAGTTCTCATCATCGCTGGTTTACTTTTGACTACTTCTATTCTAAGATCCTCTTCTAATGCAATTTTAGTCCAGTTCTGTCCCCTCTCTCTGTCAGGCAATGCTACTCTGTCGGAGAGAGGGACCCTCTCTCTCTGAAAGCGTAGCGTTACGTGACAGAGAGGGACCAGAACTGGACTAAAGAAATATATTTAAGCCTGTTTTAGTTCCTGAATTTAGTGACAACTGGCAATTGATTTTAAGAAAATGCGATAACTTTCGGGAATCCTCGACATGAGTCGAGTTAGTTCTGATTGGACAATAAGAATCGTAAGGTATTCGTACTTAACGAAGAAAATGATTATTATTATTATATCTCAGGCCACCAGTATGCTGGAGAAGAGCTTAGCTCAGGACGAGACTTACACTGATGCTGTGTGTCTGCTGGCGGAAATCTTGGGCAAGAAACAGGAATATGATAAAGCTATCGCTCTGTAAGCTGGTTAACGTGCATTCCAGATATAAATTCACCTTCAACCACAGCAATATCTGCCGAAACCATATTCTCTCGCTTTTCTTTTATTTTCCTTTGATGAAGCTAGGAAGGCGTAGTACTTCTACATAGGCCATCATGTCTTTAGTGTGTGTTGCGAAGTTTTCTGAAAGAAATGGCCTGTTCCCGCCAGGAGCATTTAAAGTATATGTTGACAGGTTAATAGACTAAAAGAAAACTAACGGTGTTGCAATTTTTAACCATTTGTAGACGAATTAAAATAGCTTGGATGTTATTTTCCAGTTTACGGAAGCATATGAGTTATGACCGCACCCCCCGGCTTCACCAGCTGCTGGGAGATTATTTAGCTCTGACGAGTGATTACCAAGAAGCTCTGGATCAGTACACACAGGCACTGAGGTAACCAGAGTTTTATTTACAGAATAATCCAGCATTTGGAAGGAGTTTTACTAGGCCTTGCGCGCAGAGAAATTCATGTCCGGTAACGTGTGGGTGGTGGATTTTGTAGTAGGCCAGTGTAGTCTGTCAAAGTGAATATTATTATTTTTTTTTTGAGTGGGGGGGGGGGGGGGGGTTGAATTTTTGGGTACATTTAAATCACAAAAGCACTGTTAGAGATTCTGTTTGTAAAGATAATTTTTTGCGGGGTTTTAGTGAGACCGAAAATGTTATCTCACAAAACCTGCCTAGTCATGTTTTATAGAATTGCTTTGTTTGGTTGCTGTTTGTAGCATGAATCCTGGAGACAGCAAGGCAATGGAAGGAATACAAAATGTTGAACGAGCTAACGGAGGAGAAGTGGAACACGATAGTGGAGATGAGGCTGATGAACCCAACGGAGGAGTCAGTTTAGAAGAGGTACTCACGCGCTAGCAGAACTCTTTATATTAAAAGTCGTCTAAGTCGCTTGTCTCAGAACCATTTCACATTTGATAAAAAGACCTTGAAAAGACCATTGAACTTGAAAAGCTGAAGTTTACAAGGTAAAACATTTCTAGCCAACCAGTGTTCGACTTGTCGCAAAATTAGCCAATCAGAGGATAGTTAGGCCTCAGCGCAGCTGAGTGGATTGAGTGCAGAGAAACCACTCCCTGCATTTTTAATATTCGCACGCTATTTTGTCTCTAATTGTGTTCTGGCAAATTTTATTGACAGGAGGATATCGAAGACGAAGAGCCCTGGGCACCACAAAATATACGTGGAGCGGTAAGAATAAATTGTGCCCACAGGCATATAATTGTTTTGTTTTTTTCGTGAACTGTTTAATTTAGTGAAGATTGGGAGTGGAATGTAACTTATTGGCGGGAATTCTTACAAATGAAAATTAAGGATATGTTAACTTAACGGTTTTAAAATCCACCTGTAACGAAAGATTGACCTACAAGTGAAAGATATTTCAGTAGGTACATCAAAGGTTTTAATTTGTAAATTGTGCTTTATTTTACAGCTCTTCTGACGAAGCCTGGTTTAATTATGGAGCCGGAACATGTGCTATCTGCAAAGAACGAGGAAACCTGACTCCGGGTTAAACTGAACTGTGAAACAGAGAACAGTTGGAAGTGATCAAACTTCCAAGGAGCAGAAATGAACTGGTGAACTTCGAGCGAGTATGGACAAGTTTCTCCAGGCTCCTACCTTCATATAATACTGAAAACTCCAGATACCTCATTCTCGTAACCTACTATGGCGTAGAAGTATTTGCTCAGTTTTTAAATAGACCAAGACAAATATATATTCGTAAACGTTTCCTGAGCAATTTCGTGCGTGTACGTGTTCTTTAATAAGTAAGTCTAATTTTCGTCGCTCGTTCTTAGTAGCGGTGTCTCTTTAAAAGTAAAATGCTTACAGTTGTTGGCGGCCGTCTCTTTTCTGTTTCTGTTCTGGTTGTTTTTCGAAAATAAATGTTGCTTTTTGTTGTGAACACTGTAGAAAGACTTTCTAACTCGGAAATTGATAGCATTTTAATACAAATTCTACTGAAATAGTAGCAAACGGACTTTTCTTTACTCCGAATCTAACTTTCAAAAGTAAGCCTAGTCTTCGGTCTCCGAGTTGTTTCAGGTTGTACCCTCGTCCAGTTTAACCCTCGTTTCTATAGTTCTTCCCATTTCCTTCCTTCAAATTGTCAGGCATTGTTCTGCAAAATTTATTTAAAAGCTACTTATGAACTACGCGTTTTGATCTTAGTATCCTGGGTGATTCATCCGTTAGTTAGAATTAAGGATAGCTGTCTCACGAACTGAATGTTTTTGTTTGCTGGGGAATTTTCTATAGAAAAAGGTGTTTATTTTCCATCTCACTGACCAATAAATGAACGAATTGCTGCCAAGTTTTCACTTGTTAAATGAATGAAATTTAATCCATTCAGGATTGTCTTTATAGCAGGTGTCTATTATCCCTGTTTGAAATTCAAATTCAGACTTTAAGCTTCTCGGTTGTCTTGGTTTCTTCAAACAAGCTGCATGAATATTTAATGACAAAAGCTCAGATCTTCTGAAATATAAAGGTTTTCAAATCTTAACCTCAAAAACACACATTCACTTGGTTATTCTTCCCTTCAAAGACGGGAAAACCGATTGAAGTTTGGAGAAAGCGCATCAATTTCTACCGAAAGCCCATCAAGGTCGGCCGCTTTTACGATAAAAATATTGTTGGCAATTTTGTTTGAATACCGTTCTCAACAAACATGGGGAAAGACATCGTGCTCGGAGAAGACTGGCTTATCACTCTGTCGGTTATCTATGGTTTGGGTGCTGTTCTGTCCGTCTGGGCGACGCTGCTTTCGCCAATGTTGCTTGATATCTGGGACACGCCTCAAGGACAGAAGAAGAAAACAGACCGCGACTGGTCAACAATTTTCCTCATTCTGCTTCTGCTGCAGCCTGTCACGTTCGCTGGTTCAGCGGTTGGAATGTGGTGGATCTCTGCTTTCGCTGTCGTTCCTCCCGCTCACTTTGTGCTGACATTTATTTCGTTCCTGGCGATAGATTTCTTTCGTCCAGATGACGACGTTTTCAGCAAATATAAATACTCTGTACTAATGTGAAGTATGTTCGAACTGACGTCGTTCTTGGGTGCATTTATAATTGCTTCAGCTATCATAACCACGTATATTTGTGACAAAGACGAATTCCTTCCTTTTTTGCAACAACGACGAAGTTTGTTATCTTCATTATTGCACGCCTTTTATTATTGTAGTTTAAACCGCCATAGTCATAGAAAATGTCCCAAGAAGAAACCCTTTCGTTCAAATATAGTTTGGCCCTAGCTGCAGAAACAAGGGGCTTCATTATTATTAAAATAAATTGCTTCTCATTTTGAGTATAGTTCAGGCCTTAGAATAAGGTCACTCTCACTTGTTCTAGGTTAGCAGAACCTGTTAGAGACGTTGCATGCATGTCTGAACTGAAATTGTAATTTGTGTCTCGTAGGAAGGAACTTACTAACTGTAATTTTTCATAATGTAAAAATAGCTAATTATAAATAATTTATTTGATAGTAGCCAGTCTCGTTTGTTTCAAGCGCAGTTAGTGATATAGTGAGCCACTAAATTCTGTAATTGTCCCATTGGCGGTTGGGAGAGGTACGATAGGCATTGAGAATTGTTTTTTGTTTAACTTGTTCCCACAATATGACGCGATAAATCCTCGTTAAACTCCGAAAAGTCTTATTTCCCGATTAGAGATTGACACAAGAACTCCGTGTCACGACAGCTTGTCGCCTCATAGAGGCAACTTCGCAACACTGGATTTCTTCTAAGAAAGGCGGGTGCAGTAAAATTCCATCGTTTTGTGTGTTGTGATTTGTGTCTGTCTTCAGCTCCTGCTACTCCTTTTATTAAACTCGAGCTTTAGCTCCGCTTTGACCCCTCCTCAATGTATTGTATGTGGGAGACGCGGAAACATAATCCGTATAAGGCACTGGCTCGTGCGGAATTCTTGAGCAAGATGCAGCCTTAACTCTCTCCACCCTGGAAAATAAACAATTGTCAGCGAACTTTTTGCGACCACCCTATTTATGCAGAAACCAGGGTAGTCGATTCATAAGAACCGCCAATCAGTTGAGCCACTGGACTCTTATATGAAGTATAAGACAGGATAAATTGAGGGTCACCTGACGCATTAATAAATAAGTTACTCTAAAATAGTCGAGTAACTCGGGTTGAACTCGGTAAAGGAATGCTCCTGCAGAGATCCTATTTTAATTATGTAAATTCTCCTCCATTTGAGTGTTCTAATCGGTTAAGCGTTTAATTTCGGATGAGAATAACTACTCAAAATAGATAACTTTATCTATTTTTGTTTTTTCGAGCGGTTTCCGTGAGACCTCGTCAACCAGTGGGCAGGACAAGGGCGGATTTGCTAACCGCCGGGCAGTTTATAAGATTTCTTGATATTTCCTTCCTTCACAGTCCGTTACTACACGTATGGCACGACAGGCAATAACAATTATCTCACGAAACACCAGTCCTTGATAGCAACAATTAACACTGAATTAACAATACTGTTTACATTTGTTCCAGCGTGCTCCATTTTCAGCTTATCGCTTCTGACTTCAAGTTCTTTTTATATCTACCTAGGCTTGCATGTGTGGGTTTCAGGAAGGGATTACGGCATTACCTGTGATGTACTTGAGTATACAAATGGAGCGCTAACTATTTCCACTACCCAGCTGGTCGTCGAGAAAGAAGCGTAAAACGAGGACACAAAATGGCCGCCAAGAACGCGAATAACTTTCCACTTCTCTTCGTTTTGCTTCGCTTTTTCAACCACAAGAAAAACTAATGTGAATGTCAGTGTTAGTGATTAAAGAATAGTGACACCAAGTGTCTCGCCAAATGTAAGACAAAGCAGAATCAGGAAAAGCTGTCTGTGAATTACGTAAAATACATCAATTTTTCTGTCATTTTTCCATCTTTGCTATTACCTTGGTTTTTTTCCAATTACTGCTGACGAGTTGGAACCATTCATTAATCAAATAAGTCTTCCAATTTGATGTTGATGCGTCTTCGACCATCATTTGCTTTCTTTGGTGAAAATGAGTGGTCTGAGAAGAATTTCATTAAAATTAAAGGATTGGAAAATATATTTAGTCGACATTTTTTATGACCGGTCAGTTTCAGCAATGCGTGAGTTCTAATTCATTTCGCCGACTTCTTTCAGTATTGTGGTCGATTTAATATTTCCTTTATTGACCGCCGAGTCATTGAAAATAAGCCAGTAAGTCTAATAAGTCTCCTAAAAGACCGGCTGGGGTTAATTTACTTGATCGCATCCGACACGATGGCAAGTTTATGCTCTGACAAGAGATCTTTTATCACTGACACAATCATGAAAACGCCTTCTAACCTTTTAACCAGCAGTAATCCTGCATTTCTAAAGAGTTTCATAACTATCGAAAACCTTTTAATTTTCCATTACATCTTGTAATTACGGAGATAACCCATACGGATGTCACTATGAACAATTTCTAAGAGATTAAAGTCTTGTTTCCCTCTTGCGTGTGTAATATAAAAGCATACACGCAGTGAAGAACACCCCTTTGATTTCAACTTTATCTTTCTTTCTTAAATTTGTTTTAAAATGAAATGTAATCAGAACCATCTGCTGTTCATGTTTTGATATCTTTTTATCGGCGGACAATGAAAATCAATTTATGATAGCCCAATGAATGTTGATCAAATGCCAAAAGTTTGGAGCGGGGAATATCTATAAATGATCCCGCTTGTCGTAAGCAAGTAATTTGAATGATGAATAAAGTAGAAAAGATATTTACTCTTTGCTAGCATTGTTATCGGAGGACCTTTGTCGTGCAAAGAGGTTAAGAATTCTGTGGATTGTCTTTGCGAAGACTTCTAGAAAAAAGAGAGAGAATTTGAAGCCCTAAAAAGCGGGAGGTAAGGAATTACTATGAAAATTTCGACATTATTATTGTTTTTTGTGCTAGGACCTAGCTTAAGATCTCTTTTTGTACACGAGCTAATGAACAGCAAGATCAAGACGTTTTAAATTTATACTCCCTCATCTGCGAGCATAAACTAAGCTGTTTTGAAATGACATGAAACCTAGTTTAGTACTCAAAATTCAGTATTGGTTAAAAGACAGAAGACTTGCAAAATTTGAATTGAAATATATAATTAACTTAAGCGAGGAGGTTCATTGTAAATCTCTCTCATGTTAAAGGGGTCTGCACTTCAGTAGGGAAGGTGTAGAGTTTTAAATCGAGTGTTTCTCCTTCAGTTCAGCCAATAAATTAGTTTTCTAACTCTTGACGTTAGATGTGGTCAATATTTTGAGCAATTAACGCCCAAATCTTGTACTTTTAAGGACATAAAAACGAACTATGTAATTACAAGAAGTAGTATAATATATTTGTCTGAAAAGCTGAAAAAAGTGAATCATTCAGTTTGCATTTTGATAGTCCAGTCTATCCAAAGTTAAGGTTTCAAATTTTCCCTTATGAAATGGTCAGTCCACATCAGATTTCAATTTAGTCAGCTATTTAATCAAGTGAGTTTGGGTTTGCCCTAAATACCTCCATCAGTTATTCATTTAAGAAGATGGACAGGTTTGATTTCTGAGCTGGCGGTGAGTAATACCACATGCAAAACGCGCAAGTTTTGTTCACCTCACGCATATATGAGTGCAACTTCAAAGATCGATAACTTAATTCTTCATTATCCTCATAAGGTGGTTTTTAGAAAAAATCTTGTGGTTGACAGGATTCAATTAACAACGAGCTCAGTTCTGTTCAGTCCGTAGTGGTTATTTTAGAGAGTATTTCAGCTTTAGCTTCATTTGCAGCCTGCTTCGTGTCGCCCACGCCAAGCATAGAATGCAATTCGAAGTCTTGCCTGATGATTTTGTCTTCAAATGACGAAATTTGCTCGTTTGATTGAGTTTAACTGTGCTTCGCGTTGGTCTACGTTTAACCGATAGCAAGTGACACAAAGCGTCCAGCAGGATATTCATTCATCATACTTAGTTTGTTGTCGGTTGCTTTTTTTTCATAGTTAACTTGCGGTCAGTTGCTCAGTTTTCTTTCAACTCAGTCGTTTGTTGTCGGTTGCTCAGTATTATCAATTTCGACCACGCGATAAAATTAAAGCCGGTTTTTTTATTACAGCATTAACTTGTGACGCTGCCGACCATTTTGTCCTGAATTGCCAGAAATTGAACCCACATCAATCATTTTAACATCGCGATTTTAACATTGTTTGCCTCCCTTGATAATCTACTTAAATCCCAACATCTGGGATTAGAAGTCGGAACAATAGTTTTCCTCTTATCTTTTAGTTTAAACGACTCGAATTTGTTGATCTAACCCCAGGATGTTAAAACGTTGTAACTGAAAATTTACGATGTTTTTCCTTTCTTTTCAAAACAGGTCGAGAAACTTCCTGAACCTTAGTGGGGCACCTGCCAAATACTCAAAATGAAAAAAAAACTCAATGGATAAGAGTTGTTTATCTGTTTAAACACTCCTTAAACCCAACGTCATTCGCTTTAGGGAGTGTTTAAATGGGGCTGTTATAATTTGCTTTTAGTAACTTTAGAGTTGAGGATAATCCTTAGAAACAGAGTCTTTTTAGCGAACAGGTGACTGGCGAAGAGTGTTTTTAGAAGGCTTTATATGAGGTTGGAGTTCGCGGCCACATAAAGTTAAAGTAGATGAAAGGCATTTTCAGTGAAAAAGAAAAACACTCGAGTCTGTTGAGAGTATCAAGTTTTATTGTATGGCATACATTGTATGGCAAACTGGTCCAAGGAAAAGGACAATTCTGATTGGTTCTCTGAGCGGTTCGAATGATTGACCGCTCACGAGTAAGGTTCAGAGAATTGCTTTTCAAATCTTTGCAGAAAATAAACCAGTTTGTGGTTAAACAGAAATCTTTTTCCTTCCCGTGTGGCGACATTTCAGAAAACAATCTTAAAAACAGCAATTAATTCTTAAGTTTTGCCCAGGCCTTTCCCGACAATGAATCGCGGGCACGCTTTAATTTATCGGTAGTTAAAAGAGACTTTATACTGCACCAGCATGTTTGGTCGTTACTGGAGAATATTGGTTTCTTTTTCTGGCAGGTTCATAGACCTCGCTCTGTCCAGAAGAAGAACTGTATTATGAGAATGTAAAGGCTTGTTTTCACTTGTGCACAGCCAACATACGCAGTGTACCATAAGATACTGACAAAAGGTACCTTTTCCTTCGAAAATTTCCTTACAGAAGGCGTTACTTAGAAGCGCTATACTGTGTCTGCGAATGTTGCTTACGCTTACGCCTTAGTAAAAGCCATGCTTTTAGAGGAATACATTAAGGACGAAGACGAACTCATGCAACAAAATTCGTTAAACCAAATCGTTACACCAGAAATGCAAATTTTCCGGTATGATTTGAGCTGTTTTTGTGATTAATTGCTTACCACAAAGCATCTCGCACAATAGTTGGTCTTTTGCGTTTAATTTTTTGATTAGCACAATTTACGTCAAGAAACAACAATGGTGCCTTTTGCAGCTGGAAACGACAGCGATTCAATTAAGGAGGTACAAGGTTTTGCCACTTTAGGCAGCTTAGCCATCATCGGCGTGTTTCATTGTATGGTCTTTCTTGACACTGATCTCGTCAGAAAATTGTAAAAAAGCACTGGCTTAAGACATAAAAAACGTGGTCAGATATATGCAAACAAGTCCACAAAAAGCGTATGGACCTGCAGCTTACGTCAGCGGGTGGGAACATTTCCTACATCAATCTTGGTGAAATGACGGACGCGAACTTCCGTGGAGTTTTAATTTCAGTGACACTGTCAAAAAGATCAATCTTAGAATTTAGCGAGTTTGCCTTTTTTCTGCTGACAAATAGAATTGCCAAAGTATCAAATAAAAAAAAATTAGGAAAAGGTATCGAGTTACTAAAAACGAATATTACGATAACTTTGTTTCTCTTTCACCAAGACCAGTTTATGTTATTCATTCAGTCGATAGAAGTCGTACAATTCCTTAATCAATCATTAGTGTAGGAATGATTAAATTTTGGAGTAAAAAAAACATCAGATATGAGTCTTGTCACAGTATTGGCTCTAAAAGGCAGAGGTGGAGAAATTTCTCGCGGCATCCTGTCGGCAGCTGTAATTTGACTTCGTATTGTAGCTGCTTCGATAATGAGCGGACACACTTCCATGTAGGGAAATAATTGCAAAACCGTCATACCCAGCAAGGATATAAACTGTGATATACAATCGCTCGCTGTTTTGTCTTCACTCGCAGATCTTTCAGGTAGGAGACGCACTGTAGAAGCATTGAATTCATAAAAAGGTGAGTTTTAGACTATAATTTTTAGACTATTTTTTTTTGGCTCTCTGTGGTCTGTTGTGTGAATTAATTACAT
>OMLO01003999.1_pt1 | contig 12235 bp, 6 predicted proteins | sample 1674811 | NCBI WGS metagenome assembly OMLO01 (sample SAMN06265003, study PRJEB25207) | coral metagenome | isolation source: Coral host | place: Mexico:La Bocana,Puerto Morelos, Mexico | collected 2008-11-13
TGTGTTTTCATTTAGTAACCCAATTCTATACACCGCTCTACACAAATGTGTATTGAGCGCTCTTTAGCAGTGTTAACCACAACTTCACATGATGATGATTATTATTATTATTATTATTATTATTATTATTATTATTATTTTACTAAGTATTTTCTTAAGTTACTTGTAATATCTTCTTCAAAAGTACACCCAAAGAACGGGAACTTTTACTTTGTACTAAGTTTCACTATCTCTTTAACTGTTTGGGGGTCAATTCATATTTAACATGATGCCCTCTCCGCTTAAAATTAATGAGACAAAATGTAAACTATGATGACAGTAACGATCGCCCTTACATTTCCACTCACACTTCGCAAAAGACAGCTGTAAAACTAAGACGGAGGAGCAAAAGTCCTTCTGTTTATTTAATTTATTCTGTTTATTCAATTTGAATGAACCGATTCCCGATGTGGCTAGGCCTTCCAAACAAGTCATCTTTTTGTGGAATTTGTGATGTTAATGGAATTGTCTAATCAGTGTTAGCTTCATGACATTGTCGCTCTACGATGTAAACATTTCGAGATGCAAACACAGGAATGAACTTGCTGGCATATCTTTCTGTTGTTGTTTTGTGAATGAAATTGTTGTTGGTCTGATGAGGGCACGATAATCATTTGATTTCCCTTCTCGAGTTTTACTCCAACACAAATACAAAATGACAGGTGATTGCTGCTTGCTGATTGCGGCGTAGTGTGGACGGAAAACATTTGATGTGTTTTCAGAGTGAAAACATTTGATGTGTTTTCAGAGTGAAAACACCGTATTTAAACCGTATTTATGTCTCTGACGTAACATGTACATGGCCTCCGCTGAACGCAGTGAACACTCATTTAAATGTTTTTCTCCACAGATGGAACTAAAGAAGCTGCTTTTACTACTGCATTACTTTCAGCGACAATAGCATTGAGCATAGCCAAGGCCTGCACATCAAAAGATGTAACGGAATGCAGTTGCGAGGGAGTTAAAAGACCCTTTCATGGTCAATCCTTGAAATGGCGAGGTTGCAGTGTAAATATTCGCTTTGGGGCTTACTCAGCTGAGCGGTTCATGTTAAGCGGCAGAGGCAACAACAGTGAGATGAATACAATAATGAAGCAAAATGTTAGAGTCGGACTCGAGGTAAACACAGCTATACTAAGGGCATGATTACGTGGAGGTGGGGGACCCCGGGTAGGTGAGCTACCCCGCCTCGGTAGGGTGACCAATCTCTCCAAACCAATTTTTGTTAGACTGCGGGTTCCTTGGTCAGCCGGCCAGGTAACCCACTTAGCTTGCCGGTATGAGTTTTCTCCATGCTTTAGGTGGGTTAGCCTGCATAGCTGGGGTGATATCGATGTTCATCCGGGTATTTGTCGTTAGTTTTCGATTGCGCCAAAGCCAAAGCCCGCCAAAACAACATGGCTGCCAACCACTACAAGCCTGGTGAGCATTTTCGTCGATTGCATCTTCCAAACGTCAAAAAAGAGTTATTGTGAAAAAAAACTAAAGAAGTTGGCGGAGCCACCGACAATTTAAGTCTGGAGTCAGATAATCAAGTATATATAAGTGAATCAAGCTTAAGTCTTGCTCAAAACAGTGACAAAATGGAAAGCTCCATGAAATCTAAACATTCGACAGCCCAAATCCACAAAGACTTCAAACAGACTTCAAACAAAAATGCTAAAACTGAAAGAAGAAACCATTTACGCTACGAAGTGTCTAACATCCGCCATTCAGTTTGTTTGTCTACTGCTCAGGGAATACGAAATTGCAATTTTAACCTCACCCAGTACACATGTGAATACTAGATTATTTTGTCTACTACTAGGCGGGGTACTACCTCCATGTGAACTGCATGGGACCTAATTCGCCAATAGTGTAGGAAATCCTTTTATTTTTGCATGATTGATCATCACACTTATAAGCACAACTTTAACAGTTCTTAAATTAAAGCCTGATAAAAATTCAGGCTCAACGGGATTCGAACCCATGACCTCTGCGATACCGGTGCAGTGCTTTACAAACTGAGTTATTAAGCCAACTGTGAGCTGGCCACGTTGTAAATTCCTAATATACCCGTGTAGATAGTGATTTCACACAAAACGCCAACTGCTTAAGTTGTGTACTATATAACTGAGTTATCAATCACGTCTTCATATTTTTCTCCGCAGTTCAAATATATGATTTTTCATGTATTTGTCTGTATCTTCCCCATCAACAATATGAAGAGACTAGATCGCTATTCTGGTGATCGAAATTGGGAATCATTTACTCTTTTTCCTTTTAGCTCATACTGAATATGTCATTTTACTAGTGTTTTTTTTATTACAAGATAATAAAGCAAATTTATAGCAAGCCTAGCTCCCGAAAAATTTCAAGCATTTAAGATAGAAAAAAATATATTACTGATCCACTATATATTACACTGGCCCATGAAATTAAACTGTTTAGTCCTTACCTGTGTTCAATTCAGTACAACGGAAGAGTCGTGGGCATGCGCATTTGCTCAGTAATGAGGGTTTCCTCTAGATTCGGCTGGCAAATTGGTTCAGTCATTTTTGTGAAATATCCCTTTTATTTTTTAACAGGTAGTGAAAGAAAACAGACTTGTCAAATGCTCCGTGGGCACATCAGAAAGAATAAAGTCCTGCCAAATTATTTCTTCACCACTCCAAAAGATCAGCCGTATTATCAAAGCAAAGTACTACAAAGCTATCAAGGTCATTGCCTCAAAAAGAAATCGAAAAAAGTCATATTATTTACGAACCATTGGGAACTCGAGGTACCATGGCCGATCTAGCGGCAAAAAACCAAAGAAGTCGTCTCTAGTCTACTCCAGCCAGTCTCCCTCTTACTGCTACCGTCAAGATGAATACAGCATTCCAGGAACACGCGGTCGTCAGTGCCAAAGGAACACTCACAAGGAAGATGATTGCACCTTTATGTGTTGTGGTCGTGGCCACAAAAGAGAAGCAAAGTTCCAGAAGCGGTTTTGTCACTGCAAAGCAAGTGCTGATGAGCCCTGTAGCTGCAAAATTTGTACAGACGTGATAATCGAGAACAAATGCTTGTAAAGGCAGCAGATAAGGATAATTATTTCGTTTTTCTAAAAGCTGTAGCTTGGGTTTACACAGCCAAATGAAATCGCATAATCTGTACTTTCTTGAAACAGTTTAATAATTTGTCGCCTTCTCACTTAGACGACGTGCCGTTAACGCAAATGTATTACACGTACTGTCGCATTTTATCCAATTTGCATTAATAACTCAGCTTGGATTATACGCATGTTCGGATTGGCTAAAAAGTTATGCTTTGAAAAATTAAAGAAGACTGAGCTTCGGAAAATGTAATGGACTAAATGAAAATACTGCAAAGCCATAGCTAAGTATATGCAAAATACTCAAGTTCTCAAAGACATAAGATTCAAATGCTAACTGTCAGAGTTATGGAGTCTAATGATTCTGTTTGGTTTGATAATACACTTTGTTAGAAGATTAAAAGCTGTTCAAACTAATTGCTAAAACGCTGTTGTCACTTTCAAACTTAAAAAAGCGAAATTTCAACTGAATTCCAAATTACAATAACAATTGGTACTGCAATTCTCATAAAGAATAACAATAAACTTTGCTCTTATATTCGTGCAATTTTCTACAGTTAATTGTGATTTTATAATTTCAACCCGTTTTTGAGAGTATGACGTCATTTACTCCAATTCTCAACCAAGACTTGGACTGGCAAGGAAAATTAATGGCGGCCGGAAATTCTCTGCAATATAGGCCCAAAAAACCTTAGTTCTGATGTTCGCAACAGATTGAAATTTGGCAATATCTTTCGGAAAGACTTATTGTGTACGAAAATGTAAAAAATGGTTATCGAGAATTTGATCTTAGTGGCACTTTGAAGACCGTCAGTAAAAAGGTGTATTATTGTAAGCTGTTTAAACTGCACAGGAATAACTTGAAAGCTACGTGGAAATTAATTGGTACTTTAATTAAACGAAAAACAAAGGGACAAGCCTCACTCTCAAGAATTGTAATGAAGAATAAAACTTTTACCAATAAACTAGACATTGCAGAACAATTATACAAGTATTTTATTAGTATAGGTCCAAGCCTGGCAAGCACCATAGATCATTATGATGAGGAGCCTACCAAATACATTAATAAATCAACAGTTTCAAGTTTTATCCCGTCCCCTGTTGAGGCAACACAAGTTTGTAGGCTTTTCCAAAATCTAAATGAAAATAAAACTTCACTAGATATTCCACATAAATAAATTAAAATTGCCTCTAAGCCATTATCACTACCATTTACATACATCTACAATCAATCTATCGCAAATGGTATAGTACCTGATGTGTTCAAAATATCAAGAGTTACCCCAATTTATAACTCAGGTGAGTCAGGGTTTTTTTCTGTAAATAGTATGCAATAATAAAAAAAACTGAAAAAAACTGAAAAACTGAAAATGGACAGCACTCACTAAATCAACCAGACATTGCTTGTGCGTTTGTATATCATTTGTTTGTTGCTCTCACTTGAGCTGTTATTCCGCAAGACTCGCTACATCAGAATAACTCTTTCATGTCTCTGGTCATATCGGAAACAACTGAAGTCAGTTAATTTCGATCACTAGTGAAAATACGTAAGGTAGTCCAAATGATTTTGAATATTTTTACAAAACCCAGCGATTGTTTTGACTGCTAGTTGGAATTCGTTCCATTGTTCCCCGCGTTTCGTTTAAAGTATGTTCTGCTTTAACGTGTATTTATGTATTTAGTCCTTTAGCTATGGATTTTGGCGGCAACAGAGTCCTACTATGACATTGCGGCATTAACTGATTACCTTGGGGTGCTGCGGTGTACGACACCCTCGATATATAATTTCTAATGTATGTAATTCTATATACCATGTAATCTTCGACTGTGAGCCGACTTTGAGAACTATCCAAAAAGACTTGACCACCCCACACGCTTAATAATGCAAACAATTTTATTTTTAGTTTTATTAACATAGACCCATTCTCTCAAATTACAGCCTGAATGAAGCATTTAGTCAATTAGTGTATTCCGGCTTTTTTTCGGTGATGATTAACACATCTACCTTTCTAGTGCTTTCGATATTTTGCCTGTAGGTAACAGAAATATGGAATTGAGAATAATATTACTAAAATTTTCTCAAACATGAATTTGTTTTGCAACTAACAGAAATGATGGGTTTAATTAAGCCTGCTATTCTTAATCGTAGCGACAACAACTATATTTATAATTTCAATCTTGTAGGTGCCACAGATCGACACAGTATTGGCAAAACACAACTCATCGCCACTTAGGCGTCAGCCTGCACCTAAGTATTGAAGTTGTGAATTATTTTTTGCGTAAGAATATTTCATCAAAGTTGTTAATGGCCAAACTACCGTAACGACGAAAGACATATTCTTTTTACTAAATAGACGACTATAGGCAGTTGCATAAATGGCGCCTAAATTTAAATAACAAAACTTTTAACTTTCTAATCCTCGTGTTAATTATGTTTCAAAACAAATTATTTTCACATAAATGTGAGGCCTTCATGATGATGTAGCCATCTACATAAAACGTCACGCGTCAGTAACTATGCACAGAAGATTGGTCTGAAGATCAACCAGAAGACGACTGTGCTTATAACTTAAACATCACAACTGATCTTTTACCAATTTTAGTGTGGACTGAACGGAGAGGATCTCCCAAAAACCGAGGCAGCATCGTCAGGAGCAGGCAACGACATCAGGTATCCGTGTCATCAAGGCCAGGAATGCATTCAGAATGCTCAACAATATATGGAGGTCTCAACAGTACGGCATCAAGACAAAACTAAGGCTGTACCGGAGCTGTGTCGTCTCCACCCTTCTGTATGACTCAGAATGTTAGAGAATGACCGTAAGCGACCTTACCAAACTATCAGAGTATTCTGGACAAACACCATCTCAAGCGAAGAGGTTCTTGCTCAGTGTCATTAAGAGAGCATGGAAATCATTGTCATTAGAAGTTTTTTAATTTGTCAATGTAGATGGATCGGGCACTTGCTCAGAAGAGAACTCGACAACAACACCCGCGTACCCCTCCATTGGACACAAGAAGAAAATAGAAGAAGAGAAAGGCCCAAAAATACCTGGCAAAGAACCTTGGAGGGAGATTTGAAGTTCATAAACACAACTGTGGTATCATACGGAAAATAGCCCACAGCATTGGAGGACCTTTGTTGCTGCCCTGCATGCCAGCAGGCATAAGGACAGTCAATGTTTACTTTAAAAGAATATGTTTATCGCTCAGGAGAGCTTTCCTCTTCTGACTAAATTAGAGCTTATAATTGCAGTTATAAATTGTAACTAACTACGTTTCATATTCACCCTTAAGAGTCATTTTGTTTGAGAATAAAAGAAGTGTAAGAAATGTAACAGAGAGAACTGAAATGTGAATGAGTCTGTCGATAGTTCTCTGATGGTTTTAATTACATGTGTCGGAAAACTTCAAACGCTGATTAAACTGAAGATAATGGGAACCCTTGAGAACAACAAAGTGATACTCCTCACTCAAAATTACCAGAGGGTCAGCAAAATGTAACAATTAGTTCTCGTTTGATATCCTTCTTCAGAAAAGCGTAAACGAATGGATTTATTGCAGAATTAAAAAAAATCATTAAGTCGGAAACCCTAAAAAGGCTATCTTTTATAACGCACAATTCTAGTTTACTGCAAAATGAAATAACAGTATCAAAAGACCAACACAACACAAAAAGACCGATAACAGCTCCTAACACGGCAATACTCGAGCTGTCGGGCCTCCTCTCTCCTTTGTTTCGCTGTAAAGAAACTCTTTTCCCCTTCGGCGTTGTTATTTGTAGTCTGGTACTTTCCCTGAAAACTTGACTGCACGTATCGTTGAACCGAAGCTGCATTATGTGTGCTGCCACCTGGCGTGCGTGTTTTCTTGCAGTGTGAAAAATGTGCGCATACATTGCTGGCATGACAACCGTGGGTACCAACTCAAATGCAGTGATAACAATAAATGCGTGGACTTTAATTGCTGTATTTTTTACTTCATCTGAGCTTGAACATTTCCAGAAAAGAGGACAGAACGACAAAAGCGCTGGGATGATCCAAGATGCTGAAATGACGGCAAAAAGTCGACCTGAAGTGGCATAAATCTGATAGCGTAGTGGATGGACTATGGACACGTATCGGTCTACTGTCATGACGAATAAATTTGCTATTGAAGCCAAAGTAAATAGGTTGAAGAACATGTTATAAGTAGTGACTTCACAACCAGACCAAAAATCACACGCGATGATAAAAGAGGGAAGAAACAACCCTACCAAGACATCTGCCGCGGCAAGGGATACCACAAAATAGTTAGGCATGACATGGAGTCGCCTCCTTTTGAAAATCAAGAAGATCACTGTTACATTTCCGACTACAGCCATGAACGCTAAAAATGATGCAAGGACGATGTAGAAGAGTGACAGCGAACTGTTGTTATTTGATTTATTGTTCGTGAAAGTGTCGTTTTTCATCATTGAATTTGCAGACTTTCACAAGACGTTAAGAGCGATTCCTTGATGTGTTTACAAGCCACTTTCTTTAGCTCACGGTTTATATCATTTCAATGCCACTTTCAACCAAATATAAGAGCAGACGAAGAAATAAGTGGATAGAGTTGTTCCCAAGATTTACGTCATAGAATTTCGCAAAAACCCTTGGCTTTTCGGTATAAAATATGAAAATGTGCCATTCTTGATCAGTGAAGGCAGGTGGTCGTCACGAATCTATGACGAGCCTTGAAGGATTGATGTATTAGTGTGGTAGTGGGTGCTTTCGTTAGCATATATATTAGTACAGATTGACACCCGCATAACAAACCAGCTTCCTACCCCTTTATTCTTATAATGACTCTTGAAAGAGCCTTACAAGCATTGATATTAAAATTACTTCTTGTGTTAGGCATATGAATCAAATTTGAATACGTCGGAAAGATAACTTGGTAAACGTTCATTTCATAGCCGTGACAACGTTTTTTGTATTAAAACTTTCAGCTAAGGATTTTCTCGGATGCCTGTTTCGCGCTTGAAAAAGGAAAACTGGTTTAATATTCTCTCTCGGGTGTTACCGTTTTTATGGAAAGGTATTTTCTTGATCGCCAGATCATGAGGAGCTTAAGAAAGATAAGAAGTCCATTAAGAAATATAAACGCTTATCTCTACAATTAGAAGAATATTGTCGATCACGTTTTTGTGATAGAAGTTGTTATAAATCACACTTAAAAAAAAAATGTTAAAATAATAAAATATGAATGTGTCTAACAAAACAGAATTTTATGTAAAATAAAATAAATGAATTACAGACCAATAATTAAAACCGGCCGTAGATCTGAAATTGTCACTCCTGGCCAAAGACATTTTCGACATCTAAGCTGGAAGTTGAATTATATCTCTGCAATGGCAACAGCTTGTATAATCGATTCTGTGCAACAATGAAAGCCAATATCTGTAACAATTGCCTTTCAAAGTGATAATTGGGTGTGGCAGATGCTATTCATCGAGAAACAAACGACAAAAAAGGAAAGTAAACCGCTACCCTGGAAGACATATTCTCTTCTCTCTCTGCCCGGCAGGAAACGAAAGAACACCTTTGCCCCCATCAGAAGTGATTTTCATTTGAAACCTCTACACGCAATAGAATTTGAGCTATTTTTGGTTCAGTCTCATTGATTTGTTTGAACTCCACATATTCCAACTTTAATTTCAAACAGAAACCAAAGAAAATTAGTAAAATTCATCTTCAAAGTACTGAGAGACAAAATAAAGTCGACTTTGTTAAAGACAACGCCATGTAGCGTGCACTTCGCCAATTGCAAACACCACGTAGCTGCAGATAAACAGACTGTTTTGGAATAATTAGAAATTTAATAACCTGTCAACCATAACTCTAAGCTCCTTTGAAGTAACCAAGATCAATATTAAATTACAAAGCATTTCAGCCCAAGAACTGTGTTTCTTAGTATTTATGGCTCACATAGGTTTTTGCCGGTTGAAATTCAGCAGTGCACCTAACGGACAAATTAACATAAGTTTTTTTTTTTTTTTATTACAGCTTTTAAGTGATTATTTTGAAAAGATTATGAACTGAGCTGTGATCTACAAGAAAGAAAAGTTCAGTTTGTGAATACTATTATCTTTACAACGCATTTTCACAAAATGTGACGATCACAGAACGAACAGAGTAAAGAAAAAAAATTCATTTTGAAGGTGCGCGGCTGACAACTGACGGAACATTCATAAAGGTGAGATGGTAATGAACAAATAAACGTCTGACGTATTGAACAAAACAAAAAATACTTGATTGAAGCCCAAGGGCCGTAAGATTGAATGATAACTTTAACTCTAGATTGAAGCTGGCGTTTACCTTTAATCAATTTCGACTAAAAGCAAAGCACTAGAATTGGAGAAGGGAGTCAAATTGTTTTTGCAGGTGTCTAACTCAAATGACAAATTCTGTGTACTTAGCTAAAATTGTTTGAAGTCAATATTAATATTCAAATCAGTCTCAGAAACTAAGTCTTACAAGAACTTACTACTGCTCTTAAACGGCCGCACCACATAGTCAGTTTATTGACCATCAAACATCACGATTGTAAAGTGTGTTAAAGACATTACCGCTAAACTTTCTACTTTAAGCCAGAGAAAGCAACGATCAAGCATGTCGTGGTACCTGTACAGCAGTTTAACTGTCAGTATCACAGCAATAGCTGGAAATGGATTTGTAATTTGGTTGATCGCAACGAAGTCTAAGCTCCACAACACTACCAACTGGTTTATTTTATCTCTTGCTATGAGTGATCTTATGGTTGGTTTGTTCATCACGCCATTACACATTGCGTGTAAAAAGTTACAAACGTGTGATGTTTATCTGAAAAGTGTTTTTGAAGAGCTATTTTTGTACGAGTCAATCTTTAATTTGTCCGCTATGATGGTAGATCGTTATCTTGCCATTGTGCATCCTTTGAAGTATGCAAGTTACATGACTACCGCTGGTGCTGCGAGAACGATGGCAATTTCTTGGGGAATACCACTTGTGAATTTTGGCCTTCACTTCTCTTGGCTTTATGCCGAGCCTGCAACAAGAGCAAAATGGTTTCGTATTTTTACCATTATGGAAACAATTATCATGGTGGCCATTCCCTGTATTTTACTAATGATGGCAAATATGCAGATAATCCGGGTAGCACGGCTGCACTCAAAGCGAGCAATATCTCAATTGCACAACATAAACTTCAATCAAATGAGAAGCATTTCCACAGAGCATTCAAATAGGGCTATGAACAAAGACAATAACAAGCAAGCAAAGGTCATTGCAGATTCTAATCCGTCTAACTATGAGCCGTCATCAAGTTTAGAAAGAAGACGCGAAAAAAGAGGCAATAAAGAATTTCGAAGAATGTTCCAGCGAAGACGATCGAAGAGATCTTCCAGTAGAGTAATAATTGCAGTGATAACTATTTTTCTCTTTTGTTGGTCTTTGTCGCTTTACGCGTCATTTTGCACGTATTTCGGCCTGTGCAGTGTATCTTTGACTCTCGCTAGAGTCACGTGGCTCTTTATGATTTTAAACCCTGCAATTAATCCCTTGGTGTTAATACTGTTCAAAAGTGATCTACGAGCAGAATTTGCGAAAAGTATTTGCATGGTAGCCCTAAAGAGGACTATGCCAACAAACAAGGACAGCTCCATTCGTGATAATATAAAGTAAAATGGCTGTGATTTTTATTGTGATCTTTATTCAGCTTTGTAATCAAGCCAGGACCTAACGACCGATAGTTACAAAGCATCCAATATTAATCCTGACACAGTAGCCTTCTTTGAGAGACTCTGAATAAGAAACAGTTCCATACGGAGAGAAGTTACAGTTTTAAAACTGATGCATAGTTGTTTTGAGTACAGCCAAGTTTTACTCAGAAGTTGACTTAACCAAACATACAATGATTCGGTTAGAGAAGTTGAAGTTGTTGTTTACGATCAAAATACAAATAGAATGACAGATTTTTTGCTTCAAAATGTTGTAGATGGCGCGGCGATCAGCTCAGTGGGTGAGCCTCTGGTATCTTCCATCACGTCAATGAAGTCCACAATGACTGAATCCTTAGGTCTGATAAGATAGATAATATACCTTTATTTAACACGATAATATTTAAAGCTATAAAGCTTATGCATGGGGTCGTGTGTTTACAAAAGACGCTTAAATGAATAAAATAAGATCGTTTCCGTTAAATTACATGCCGTTATACGCCTAAACCAAAAATCCCTGGAGTGTAAAGGAGCTAAAGCCTAAATAACAATTACCATTGTATATGCAAGATACAGTTAAAAATATAAATAATCTTTGTCACTAAAATCTGTAGTGGAAATTGACGTAGCAAAAAATTAAAATTTAACAAACTTGCATTACCTTTCAACTTGGTTGACAAGATTCACAAGATTCACAACTCGCGTCTCATTGGGCAAGGTATTATTCCATAGAGTCGCACCTCTATATCTAATCGAGAAATGGACAAATCTTGAGTTGAAACTAGGTACAAAAACAGAATCAGGTGTACTAGACGGATATGTCGATGTTCGTCTACTGATTAGACTGTCACATAATGGCAATAGCAGATTTTCCCAATGAGCCCGGCCTGTGCATCAGTTTTAATAATGCAATCTTATATTTGTAGCAGAGTGGATGCCAGTTCGCTCTCTTTAAGGCCTCGGCGGGATGTCCTATCTTAAATTAAAAATTATCTTTGCGGCGGTACTTTGTAGCTTTTCTATTGAATTAAACAGTTCCTTGTTACTACAGCATCCCTACAAAGCTAAGCCATAGGTGACAGTGGGTAGAACTACAGTAAGTTAAAATGCTTCTCAGTAAAACATTCCTAGGTAAGAATGCTAACTTTGTGGCAAAGCGCATCTTTAGATCCATCGAGTGAGGTGTCCAGCTCAGCTTATTGTCCACCACAGTGCCAAGTAATCGGGATCTGTTGGCTGCGGACTCACGGTTCAATAGGCCCGACGAAACTAGACCTAGCTATAAAAAACTCTCGCACTTTTTCGGGTGTGGTTTTCCGGGTTTTCCGGGAGCGGGCGGAAATTTTCGATCTTGCCCGCTCACGGAGCGATTCCGCCCGGCTAGCTCGCTGTGTGACAAA
>OMLO01004000.1_pt1 | contig 12233 bp, 2 predicted proteins | sample 1674811 | NCBI WGS metagenome assembly OMLO01 (sample SAMN06265003, study PRJEB25207) | coral metagenome | isolation source: Coral host | place: Mexico:La Bocana,Puerto Morelos, Mexico | collected 2008-11-13
AAACATGTAAGAATTCACAACAACATCTGCTGCAGGGTTGGGCCTGCAACTGGCCACAGATTTGTAATTAGACTCAAAAGGCATAAGAAAAAAATCTCAATAACAGAATCATAGAAAAAAACAAACACACAGAAACATACGCATAGTATCTAACAGTTGGAGATCTGAGTAATCAAGCACAAATCACAGAAAATTCATGAGTCATGATAAACTTTTAGACTTCATCAACTTGAAATGAATCATTCCACTCATTTTGAAGAGATTCGCCTACTCTAAAGCCACCATTGGTTTTTTGACTTTTAGCTTTGCCTTTAGAACTTCCGAACCTCCGTGGAAAGTGTAACGACTGGAGATTCTCAAAAAGGCAGCCGAGAGAAGAGATGGGCTGAACTTAAAAACAGCATCATTTCTTTTGGCTGTGAAAGAAACTTTGGGAGGGTATATCTCGTATCACACATCCTCTACTTCATTTTACTTCTGACATCCAAACTAAACACATTTTAAACCACAGCCCGTTGTCCATACCACTATCGCAATGGCATACTGTTTCCCCTTCGGCTCAAACAAAAACCAAGATGCTACACTCCAAAAGTCCCACACTTTTCAACGGTGAATTCCGGGTATATTGGGGATGGTCATCCCACCTTTAATACGGAATCCTTATAATGGGTATGTAAACCCCTACTATTGGGTTGATGACCACCCCCTATTATATGGAAATAATGGGAGTTTAGACTCGTCGAATGCGCGCAGATCAATCCACACAGTGAGAATGCCCCTGACACAGGTGGTGGGGTCACTTCACATATCGAACAAGTATCATACTTATCCGTGGCGAAAATGCCAAACAACAAGAAAGGCCACCGTAAAAACTGGCAGCACTATCTATAGATAAAATAACTATACAGCACATGCAAAGACACGTCGTGAGACTAAACCATCGTGACACTGAAATCAAAAAACTCATGCAAAAAAATATCATCCAGAACGTCGTCGTCGTTTTACCAGCTTCATGTAATTTTTGTATCGGTCTTCAGCAGAAATTTCATCAGGACGAGGAAAATCAATCGTCTCACCCCCTTCAAGTCGCTGTAAAGGAAGATGTGCCGATTTCGCCTCCCCAATGCTCAGAATATACTGTTGTAAATAATGGATTGTAAGAGCAGCATTCGGCATATCCGGTCTCGTCACAAGCCCTGATTGTTTACCCTTGAAGCCCATTTTAGCAATAGAGGAAACAAATTTCGCATGCTTAGATGGCCACAAAGGTTGATCAACCAATGAAGTAAAACCACGGATAGCAGCTTGAAATGTGAAAGACAGGCTTCCAAAAGATCTCTTAGATGCAGGAAGGATGATGACATCATGATGAAAATAGTCCAAATAACGACTCGTCGCTCCCAAACCCTCGACACGTATTGGAGGCAACATCTTCGTCGTCAAATAAAAATTCATCAAAAGCTCAAGCCAACTTACCCCAAGATCCGATGATGAGTTGTCTGCATCATTGCTTGGCCACTTTAAACATTTAGCCCATTCCCAAATTGCGAAAGCAAATGTTGATCCTTGAAGATGAGCTGCCGCAAGTTCAGGGTCCAGGTCCCCCTGGAGAAAACGTTCCGGGTTCACACAACGATAGTTGCGCAAAGTCTCAATGATATTGTCAGCAGAGGAAGATGTGCAATCCGATGAAGTCTTTTTTGAAGCTTCAAGAAAAGCTGCTCTCGCCCGATTCAGTTCCACAAAATATTCAAGGACGACAAGCAAATTTTGTTTTTCCTGTGCTACGAAAGCCTGAGCCTCCTGAAGAATCTGTTTGATTTCTGAAGGGATTGCATCCATTGCTGCGGTTGCTGCTTTATCAGCATAAGAATTTCCAAGTATTCGCCACATTGAGTAAAAATCTTCTGCTTGAAAAGGATCCAGATGACTTTTGATTTTTTCAATGTGAAATTTCTCGGGATTCCAAATCTGTTTCAACTCGCATACCAAATCAGAGTTGCTGACTTTGTCAAGAAACACTTCATTATTTTCAATGGTTCGAATAACGTTTATCACATACTGCGCATCGACCACAAAAGAGGCATTGTCACATTGTTCCACATTTGTTGCAAAACGAGTGGCTTGCAATAATGCAAACAGTTCCCCTCTAGAAGCAGATTGTGGTCCTGGGGTAATCCCTGTGGCCAAAACCTCTAAACACGGATGCTTATTGCCAGTATGTAAAAAGAAATCAGAGCCTTGCATACGATCAATTTGAGATCCAAATCTGTCTACGACAACGGACCATGAACTCTTACGCAAAACACAATTAGTGGGGTCTGCACAACCACCATCAGTAAAAAATACCATATCAGGAGCATAATCCCTATCATCGGTAGGAATAGGACCACGAGATACACTATGAAAAAATTCACGGATCAAATCGAAATGTGGAAATTGCCAAGCAAAGGGATGATACAACCAACCTGGCCTAGCATGACTAAGAATAATTATTGCTTTGCGATGTCTGTCACGAATATCCTGAAACTTGGGACAATGCAAAAAACGATGTTGACGATCGTCTGGGGATCCACAAAGTTCACATGGGGTAGCATCATCACTCGTCCACTGGTTTTTGTGCATGCCAGATTGGTAACCGCCAACCAAATTGAGTAAGAGGATCTTCTTATCTTGGTCACTGAAACTGCAGAAAACATCCTTGGTCAAACGAAAATCAAAAAGGCCATGTTCAAGTCCTTTACGATGTCCGATGTGCCCAAAAACAAAAGATGGCCACCACAACCGGAGTTGTTTTGCGATATATTTCGAAGAATCCAAAAGCAAGTTAAACAAGTTCCAATGTTCAGAATACACCTCACCGGAATCATGAATAACTAAACCTAATTGTCCGAGATATTTAGCAAAAGAAGATGCCGGCCCAAAAGGAACATCCCCTGTGAAAGCACGAACTGTCTGAATGAAATCTGATGCATCAGTGGAATTTACTCTGGCAAGGCGGCGAACACACCTACATGCAGAAATAAATGCGTGAAGCAAAGGATCATCGAGTCTCTTACTAACCACCAAAAAAGTTATCCACGGATTAGTTTGTTGATGGCTTCCTGTGAGACATGCTGACGCAGCTTGCCTCAATTTATGAAAATGGTTCATCCCCAAATAATGCAAATCAGCACCATAGAGTGCCAAGCTCCAGACTGCAGCATTGATTCTAAGGACTTTACATTCCAAGGGTAATGGTAACCATTTTAATTTGTCCAATCTTTTACAGGCCTCCTTCACACGCTCAATCATAGGGGATGCAAAACGAGTCTTGCTGTATTGCACGATTTCACCTAGATCTTTAGCATATGATTTAACTGATATTTCGACTGATTGTCCCGGAAACAATGCATTAACACTAGTGATAGCTTTTCTCATTGACGGATCTGTAGCCCATAACCAAGATTTATGCAAATCTACGATCATCTTACAGGATGACGTCAAGTTCAACACTTTCACAAAAGCACGGAAACTTTCACGAGTATCATATGCAAGCCAACTCCAATTATCAGCGTAACAGAAAGGCCTCAGTTGAGGATTCTGAAGTCTGTAGAAGAAGATACTATTCAAAGCAAGCATAACTAACACACTGATACAGTCCCCTTCTGGGACGCCTGTGGAGCTAGCCACAGACGGACCAAAATGGCCACGAACCACCGGCACCCTAACCAAATTTGCCAAATTAGCCATCCAAAACCGAATGAACCATTGTGGAATGCCTAGTTTACGAAGGACCATGGCTGCTGGAAGCCTCGGGATGAGATTGAATGCCTTCGTAAGGTCAATAGAAGTTCCACACAAAGCTACTTTGTTAGAGATGGCTTTTTCGATTGTGATAGATTGATTGAGTGCCAAGTCACGCACCCCTCGACCTGGTAATCCACCAGAAATGGCAAGTGGGAGATGCTTTGACCACTGGGGGGCCACTTGATCATATACGATTTTCGAAATCAACCTGTATATGCAGCTCATAATCGTGATAGGTCTACCATGGTTCATAGATGTTGGGTGATCTACTTTGGCGAGTAATGCAACACGTGCTTGCATCATTGATGCGGGCAAGCCACTATTCCAACATTTAGAACAAATCATCGCAAGATCTTCTAAAGCCATATCTGGGAGTTTACGAAACTCTTCATAAGACCATCCACAAACGCCCACGGCTTTACCCATTTTAAGTTTACGAATAGCATTCTTCCAAACTGAAACGGAGGAAAGATCAAGAGAAATGTCCATAAAAGGAAATTCACAAGATTGCAATTCGGTCTCAAAATTATTCCAGAGTTCTTCATTGGTGACTTCTTCGGCCGAATCCCGTAACCACATAGGTGACCAGAATTTAGAGAACAAAGGAAAGATATCATGAGGTGTTGCTGCAATCCTATCTTGTGTGAGCAATGCCTTTGCCGGAATAACACCATCAACGACTTTGAAAAATATGGCTCTGCCAACTTGCTTATGAATGGAAATCTCCGCTTGCCCAAAAAAAGCATTTTGTTGTGTCAAAAAATCACAATCATGATCAAGCAGTAATTTTTGAAGATCATCTGAATGAACTTTTTTGTTTCGACACAAACTGGCTTCCATAGCAATTTGATAAGGCAATTCATCTAAGCTATGTGCAGTAGAATTTTTCATTATCTTGTAGGTGGTTTTAGCAAAGCCCTGCGAGTTATCCAGCTGGATATGATACTTGAATTTGCGAGCACGAATAGAATGTTCTTGTTGACACGCTGCATCGGCATCGAACTTGGTAATTTGATATATAACATCAAGATCCTCCAACGAAGGTGGGCATTGAGATATATATGTCACAGGTTCGAAAGATAGTATCCATTTGTACCAAGCATTGCCATATCCCGGAGCATTCAAGATTGCAGACCATTCGGAACGAATCTGTGACCAACACGGGTGGGACGAATGCAACGGTCCATGATTGGTGATAGCCGATTTGACAGCTTTCAACAAAGACGCAATTCTTCTAGTTTGTCTTACTTTGTGTCTACAACGAAGGGAGAAAATCTCACACTGTGGGTTGTAGCCACCAAAACGATCACCTTTGGGTGTCACATCTTGTTTAGGTTGAATCAATTTTCGAGGTACACATCTGCCACGATGAGATGATGGTAAAGATGATACTGGATTCGTAACAGGATCAAGTCGATGTTGCCATTGCAAAGCAAGATCTACCGCCTGTTCAACTGCCTTTGACCACTGTACAAAAAGAGTTTCAATATCTTGACTATTGTCAGAACAGCAATTGAGGTCAACGTGATTTCGTGTGAAAATGTATGCACTTTCGATGTTTTCAGCTGAAGGTGCAAATTCAATCCAAGACTTCGGTAAATCCCACTTTAGAGGCTTCTGAAGTTTGAAAGACAAATCAAAAATAGCGGTAATAGGTACATGAGGTTCAAAAATATGTTCCGTTTGAACCTTGAACTCCACGACCCTTTGAGCAAGCAGCGGGTGTAGGAGATATGTATCGTTTCGAGTTACCCCATTGCACGTGGGAGGTAATTGGAAACCAAATTTACACATGTTCAAATGGAATGCTTCGACAACTCCAAGCTGCCTAAAAAGTTGAAAACAAGGCAACGTAGAGATCTGTGTGTTAAAATCACCGCCGATAACAAATGGCATCTTGGCCTGAACAGCCAATTCATAGATGTATGCAAAAAAGGTATCATTTGCACGGTAAGATTCATGAGTGCGACTTGCTGTAAAGCCATAAACAGATATGATTAGAACTTCCATGCCCCGAAGTTGGACAACTGCAGTGGAAACACGACAAGTATTCCATAATGCTGGTAAAACAGGATTTCTGTAATTTCTGGATGGTAAATTGCAAATGATGGCAGATCCACTTGCTTCTCCACGTAGTGAAGGTCGATTATCAATGGTATCTTTTTTGTTCCCAACCGGACAACTCCAAAAACATCTATATCCCATATTTCGAAATTCATGAGAAATCTTGGTCTGAGCGATAGATGTAGCTGAAGTTTCACTACACAAAAAACAATCCGACCCAATTCTCAGCACTTCAGCAGTTTTTCCATACAATGCTGTCGGGTTAAGGACGGTAAGAGAAAGCATGTCACTTGCACTGCCATGAGATGATGCAGGCCCCGGATGAGAGGCTTCGCCAACACGTGTCGACAAGAACGAATTAAACAGTGCCATTGAGATATCATGATAAAAAGGAAACCGAAATGCACAAAAAACACTAACCAGGGACTGGAGTTCCCAAGTACCACGGTTGGACGAATGCTCAAGAGAGTCGAAAGCAAAAGATCGAACCTTACAAGTACCAGAGAGAAACGGACGCTGTTGGAAATCAAAGGCATCTGTGGTGTCACTATCAATTATTTGCAAATATCGTACGCTGATCCAATGAAAAATTGTGTCTAAAGGAACACAACACAACGCAAAGGACCAGAAAAACACCCACGGTTGCAAAGGACCTAGTCACATGTCCTCATCCTCATCATTGTCATTATTTGGTTGATTCGGTGATGATTTGGCTTTTTTGGCCGGATTCGGTCGGCCCATGATCAGATTCTTCAATTCACTGAAATTGCTTTGCATGGCTTGATCTTGTTTCGCTAAAGACTTCTGCAATGACACATCAAAAGCATCTTGGATGTTTTGGAAATTGCCAAAGGTCTCAGATTTGAAAGATTCAAAATCTTTCTGCATCCTGTCTTGAAACTGTTTGTGATCTGAGCCTTGCAAGTCAACCTTTTGGGAAATGGCTGACAATTGATTCTTGAGCTCCTCAATCTTTGCCTCATTGTCCTTGAAACGTGTCTCGTTTGGTCCATCAACTGATCGCATCACGGTATTTGAAACTTGCGACTGAGCAGTAAAAGGTTTGGGTGCGACACTTCCGGTATTGCCTAAACCACTGCTATTCCTGCTAGGATTCCAATTGGCCCATGGATCAGTATGAAGAAGGGAACCACCATTTTGCATCGAACCTGTACGAGTGTCTTGAGATGTCACAACATGTTTTCCAGCCAAAATGATCTTCTGAGGGCGTTCAGCTTTGGGAGGTAACCATTGCACCAACAAAACTTGACCATTCCAGGACCCGAAATTTTCTGAAAATCGTTGTGGTGAACCAATCAGCCATGATGTGCTTCCAAGAGCTTTCAATGGCTTTGCGGCCCATTTCATCTTTGCCAAGAATTCTTTCACATCGTCAAAAGAAGCTCCCATCGGTGTAGGAGCAATTTTTGCCACATGCTCAATTCGAATCACGTCAGGTACATCAGCCCCTGGCTTGATGACTTGGTGGACTTCCGTCATGTGATCACGATGACAACGAAAGCCTCGATTGATTTTTTTGCCACCATTCTTAAGTGATTTCACCAAGCCCAGACATCTTGCAGTGGAACTTGCTACAACTTGCATCTCCAAAAGTGAACGATCATCCCAGATGACACAAAAATCTTTGTCAATTGAATGTTGATCATTTTTCGGAGTGGTGTATAGTCCATGAAAGCCACTTGCCTTCAAAACACCGCCAATGTCCTTCTTTGAAACCCTTATGTGGCATTGAAAGCTATCAGCATCAGGTGGTTGCACCTTGCCATTGAGACCATGCCATGAACGGCCCCAGGGCGGTGATGGTAAAGAGACCTGCAGCCCTGACTGTTCCAAAATCTGAAGGCAAATCTTGCATGGACTCTGAATTACATCGGTCCAGGTCACACCATCAACTTCGTTTTTGTACAAGGTGAGAGCAATGACTTGAGTTTCGTCAATCTTCAATGATACCGTTTGTTTGTCAGAAATGTGAACCTGCTTTTCACCCAATTGATGGAGGCAAGCCGACAAAACTAGTGGGCATCCAGCAGCGTCGAAAGCCGGCAATTGGACAGGTCTACATTCACCATGGCCTTTGGGACATTGACCCACTACCAAAACACCTAATTCATCAGGTGATATCTTCCTGTCTGATCGAATCCATTCCGATGCTTGATCACTCTGAACGAAAGCAACTCCACATGCGCCAGCACGAATGCTCTTCAACTGAGGGCAATTTGTGCCATCTTCATTTACAAGATAATCAACTTTCAAAGAAATGGAATCAACGTCAATACTGACAGGTTTGACTTTTGCATCAACCAATTTGTTCTTGACCTGCTGGATTCTTTTCGATGCAGCTTTGTTGACATCAGGAAAAGGAATGGCTAAGGTCCTAGCCAACTGGCCTAAAGCCTCCAATTTCTTATCATGATGATCAATCTTCATGATTTGCGATACAGTCACATGTCCAGCCGCATTGATACATTTGTCGGAGAAAACCGAGACTGCTTGAATGTCACAACCTTGTTCCAAGAGGAAGGCAGCCAAACGATTTTTGACAGAAATCATGTCATCTTGTCTACCTTTGGGTGGTCCACCTCCATGGAGACTGAAAACAACATGAAATTTGACTTTCAATTCACCAAAGTCATTCTTCGTGGCATAATCTCCGATGTAAAAATCAGGATTTGTTCCTTTGCCTCTACAAATGAATCTTGGTTGAGATACCCATTCCGTGAAATAAGCAATTGTGTTCCAAGATGTCATCAATGATTTGAGTTGCCAATGATAAGGAATCCGTTCACGACAAAGGACCACCCCAAAAAGCTTCAGGGAGACTGTGACACTCTCATCGGTGGATGCCATGGGTTGTGGAATGGTACCGAAAAACAATGCTGACATGACCAAAGCACGGACAAAACTCATATCTCGCTGACGGTTGGAAGGCTTCGGGGTAATCACAATTCTGGCACGAATGGGGTCAGCATACGATTTAAACTGGAGAAGGACCAACCAACCATGTTCATCCAATGTTTGATCAATAGCTGCCCATCGAAACAAATGGAGAATTTCCAAGAGACGGATCATGGAACATTCAGTGAAAAACATGCCTTCAAAAACCCTGAGCGACAAATCAGCAATACAGTCAATGGACAAAGGATCCCCAACTTGAAGTTGGTGTTCTTCCCGAATCTGCATTACACGATGCAACGCACGGTCTACCTGATCTTGCAATTCGGTATGAGAAGAACTTGCTAAAGAGACCAATTCATCAGGAATGTCATGTGAAATGGAGGAACTCACTGAGTATGTAGATGGACCACCCCCCTGCAAAGTGCCAATGATGTGAATTGGAAGGATCCCCGTTTGCACACTGATTTCACGGTAGAAATAGGCAACTGGAAATTCAGGATTGATGTTCGTCCCTCCAGCAACCAAACGGATGTCATGTTGCAATCCAAAAACACGATTGGCTTTATTCCAAGCTTCAACAATTCCCAAAAGGTCATCATTCTTCTGAATCCAACCACACCAAATCCACGTGTGCCATAATTTGACTGAGACATTCACAGAATCAGGATATTCACGTGGAAATCGCTGCTGCAACAATGCTTTAAAGATTCGTGCAATGAGAAACTCTCTGACATCACGATGGGAAATCGCCAATCTTCCAGGAATTTTTTGCAATGTAGAGAAACCAGTACCCATTCCATTTTCATCAAAAGGTGCGACAACGTGCCATCCTAAAGACAACAAGTCACAAAGAATGTGTCGATTCTGACATGCCTTCAGGAAAGAACTCAAAAGATTGTCTTTGATGAGAAAATGAAAACAGTGTCCCGATTCGCAACAAACTGCCTGATCAATATCAAATGGATGACCGTTGACCTCCTGATGACCTGATCCCAAAAAGGAAAAAGTTGGAGGTCGGCTATCATGCATGTGAGAAATTCCCATGAGGTTTGTTAGACACCCATCCGAAGGTATCTCAACATCCATCATGTCCAAAGCATCAAGCATGCCCCGACAAGTGATTGCATGAAAACGACGGATGCAAACAATGCCATCTTTGGTAAAAATGATGGCAGCCCCAAGATTATCGATATCATCATGAAAATATGACTCATCCAATGCAAGGAGACTTGGAACACTGGTACGAATGCGAATGTTCTTTGACTGCATCAGGATTTCGCTTGTCAATGGGATCTGAAAATCTCTGTTCACACCAAGCTGAATGTTGAGTGATTGCGGAGTGGATGGACCATTCAAGAGAGCAATGAGAGCTCTCAATGGCACATCATATTCACAGCGGAAATCAAAAATCGACAAAGGGCTTTCGATGGTCACCTTTCCAAAACTTCGAATAGGAATAGTATTTGAAACCCCTTGTGATCCATCCCGAAAAGAAATGAGAAATCCGTCATCACCCCGGCTGATCTGAATGTTGCTGGCGTTCAGGCGCTTGCTATTGATGTGGAGGAAAATATCTTGAACAGGACAATCAAAAACCATGGGAATGAGAAACATCAAACCATTCGCAATTCCTATGGCAGCATGTGGAACCGATATCGCGTTTCCAAGCAACTTGAAAGCTTCACGCAAATTACATGGAATCCACAATGGCCTCACTGCTCCCAAAAGGATGCAAACTTCCACAGGAGTGAACTTTCGAATCTGCTCTCCATCGAAAATGAGTGATCCATAGAGTCCACCCCTATGCAAAAGATCTTCATCTAAAGAGAGCGGAAATCCATAGGTGGTCAAAAAACATGATGCCTTTTGTTCAGCTGATCTCAATCGGTAACTCACGACATCAAACTTGGTCCTCTTGGCATTTCCATTGATGTTGGATCCCTTAGGCAAATACTTGGGGTCGAGATATAGCTGAAGCTCTTCCGGTGACAATTCAGCACAAGACTGCCAATATTCATCTAAGGCAACAATTGCATCATAAGTGCGCAATGATGGTGTGTATCCAACAGGCCATTTGGAACAAACATGAGGTTCAAGACTACCATCAGTGTTACTAGTAGCAACAATGATCAATCTCTCACGATGCTGTGGTATGCAATCTTCAAGATTCATGACAGAAATCCATTTCAACGAAAATCCAGCCCAGAGAAAAAGAGCCTTGATCGCCCCAAAATGTGGGTGATTGCTCATTCCTTTCACATTTTCCAGGACCAAAACTCTGGGTCTAAAAATCGCTAAAATTCCCAGGAGATGAACCATGAGAAGTCCATCACTTCGTGCAAAACCACCACCGCAATTTGCTTGCGACCAAGCCGGACATGGGGGGGACATGCATAACAAATCTGTCACCTCTTTTGATGCAAAACAACACCACCATAGTCTTTCCAAATTCGTGTGAAAAAAGATGTATGGATCCAACTCATTGTCATCACATTCTTGAAGAGACTTGGCAAATGAGGTCATGTCATGTGCTGACATGGTAACATCATATGATCTTTCATACATTTCCTTAGCACCAATGTCCTTGTCCAGAACCCACCGGTGAATAATGGGAAAATTGTCAACAATCAGCCGTTTGATCACTTGAGTCCAACCGGAGAACCCTCCAGCAAACAATTCTGCCGTCAACACCTTATTCCCTGATCTGTCACTGTTGGTCCGAAAAGGAACAATAGATGAGGAAAGATCTCTTACATCAAGTGTTGTACCACGAACCACTGCACACATCACGGCACATCGATTGTGATGGCAGACCACTTGGTCCCACTGTTCAACTGATACTGTCAATGTGAAAGATTTCATCTGTTCATGATTGCACTGCCTGGAATCCAGAGAATAACCACAAAAGGATTTTCCCATAGGACCCTCATCATCACTAATCACACATTCCAACATAACACCACTCATGGACATACAGATGACTCGTTGAATATCAATAATGGCACTAATCGTAGGTGTACACTCACAAAAGCCAGATTGAAATGTATATCGTCTCAAAATGCCCAAAACTCGATCACGAATATCTGGTGGTATGTCTTCCATGGCTCAACTTAGCCCCAAGAACAACCCTGGGTAATCGGCCCACACCACGTGAAGGTGATTGAGCCCAGTGAGCTAATGGGAGATTAGACCCTAGCAGATATGCGCGTCAATCATATAATATATACATACATATGCATGTATCTATATGTATTATCATTTGTAATATATATATATATATCTATATACATGTATATGAATATGTATTAGATATGCTTATTTGTATTGTAGCAATACACTGCAGCTCTTGAACGAATCCAATATTTTTCTTTGAAGGGTGTTTATTGCATATATATATATATATGGGCGCCGCGCGTTTTCCGGGCCCCCCAAATTTGCATGATTTGCAAAATTGGTTTAAGCAG
>OMLO01004001.1_pt1 | contig 12233 bp, 3 predicted proteins | sample 1674811 | NCBI WGS metagenome assembly OMLO01 (sample SAMN06265003, study PRJEB25207) | coral metagenome | isolation source: Coral host | place: Mexico:La Bocana,Puerto Morelos, Mexico | collected 2008-11-13
TGATTGGAAGGAAGTGGATTGTGGTGTACTGAGATCAGATGATGTTAACTTTCAAAGTGTATTTTTCTTGCAACCAAACCTGGATCTTTGTTCAGAAAACAACCGCTGCTTTCGGACATTTGGCGTCACGGATCCGGAAAGGCCCCCCGACCCTTTCAGTCCTGACGGCAAAACCTCAAGGGACAGGGGGATGGGGAAAGGGAGACAACATGGTGACAAATACACCGTAAGTGAGGATACAACTTCCTCAAAATTTGACGAACAGATTTTTTCATGATGGGCCTTGGAAGATGTATCGAATCTTCGACGGGTCAAAAAAGGCACCTCCTTTCAACAACGGATACGGTATCGATTTCTGGAAAATTTCAGGGGAGTATCCCTAAGGTCAGATTCGAAAACTTCGAGAAGCTGAAAAGCCTGTTCAGCTAATCCGCGAAAGACAATGGTTTTCAAGAAATCTTTCCTCACAAAAGATGTCTTCCAAATGATGATTTGGAATAGCATGGGTAGGAATTGTAACCACCCAAAAAAGTTACACAAGTCTGGCAGTTACATTCCACGAATTCTTGGGTTGCTTTTTTTATGATTGCCATTGCTTCTAACAGTCCCTAAAAACTAACAAAAACTCGCCTCTGAAAAAATGGTGCTTGGGAGACGATCCGGCTTCCTTTTGGGGCCCGGCCTTTTCTAGTTGGTGGTTTCAACCCATTTGAAAAATATTAGTCAAATTTCATCATTTCCCCAGGTAGGGGTGAAAATAAAAAGTATTTGAAACCACGCTTTGTCACGCTTTGCCGTTCGCACACAGTCAGAAGTCGGACTGCGTACCTTGACGCTGGCCTTATGCCACTCAACCAAACAAGATAGCCATGTTGGCCATCCAATTGACCTGCCCAAGGTGCTCCAATCGAACACTCTCAGACACCAAACCCAATCTACCATGGATCATCGCATCCACTGCATCAAGTCTGGATTGTTCCCAAGTCACTAACGCCGAAGATTGCCAACATGCCAATGTCGCACTTGACGGCCTCTGCAGTTTTGTGGATATGAGCAACCGATTCTGCTCCCAGAAAACTTTCAAAGCCATTTGAAACCACCTGCTGCGTTGCCCAAAATGCGGCGTCGAACTGTCAGAAACCATGGAAGGATCGTCCCCCCACCGCCCATTCACAAGCCACACTCCGTGGTGACCCGTACCCATCAAGAAATCACAAAAAAGCTGAGTGAAGGATATCCATCTGAGATTGCACTCCCTTTGGAGGAAAACATGCCCAGTCTGCAACCACCACTGCAACAATGTTTGAGAAAAACCTGACCCGTATTTGGAAGCGAAACGTTCTGAAACTGTCACTGTAGCAGGAATTACAAGGTCATTTCGCTTCGGACCATATTTTGCTGTTCGCACCAAGTCACGTTCCGTGGGCACATTGGACTTGGTACCCTCGTGAGCCTTCTTCCCAACCCGGACGATCAACTTTGCAATCTCCAGAAAAACATGCCGCTGCGAAACCACAACTCGACAACAAGTCTGCCAAATCCGATTGAAAACATCAGACCTCCGGTTATTCATGGCTGATGCCGCCCGATCCACCAAACCATTGTGCCAAAAAGCCCAAAGCTCGACCTCACTTTGACCACCGGATGGGTCAATGTGGGAGACAACTTTGTGAAATGAAACTCGCCCCCCAAGATCCTGTAGTGCCAAAAAAATTCGGTTCCACACGTCAGAATGCTGCTGGTTAACTTTAACCTTCCGACCCTCCTGAAAACCTTTGACTTTGGCAAGGACCCCTGCACAATCTGACCAGATTCTCACATGACCCGAAAGCAATTGCGCTGCTGAAACTGCATGACTCAAAGCGACCAACTCTGCACGAAAAGGAGATTGAATCAACCCCGGAACGTGACCAGCAACCAGTAACGAGTGTTCCAGTGTTGAGATCCAGGGCTGAGCAACAGTAACTGCAAAAGCTGCAATCCGGCACGTCTTGTCACCAGGTAAGAGGCAAGACCCATCAATGAACAAATCATGAGTAGATCCCCTACAATGCTCAAGGTGGTAATCACCAGAATCAATCTCACGGATGGCAGCTAAGGTTTGTTGAAATTGAACTTGAGCGACAGTACGAACGGGCCATCCATGGTATTTCAAACAAGCCGGTAACACCGGGACCAAATCAACAACTTTGGAATCCATACACTGCCTACAGCTATCAAAATGTCGACATTCCCACACTCGATGAGCAAAGCTGTCCGGCTGCTGACACCACGGACACTTGTGAGAATCCTCAGTTTGCCAATGTTGACGACCATGTTGGGTGTATATTGTTCCATCCATGGCACACCGCAAATAAACCTGATCAGTCTGATCGAAGGCACCAAAAAGGGAACGAGCCTCACCTAAATCGGCCCATTGAATGCCATCAAACGTCTGTCTATGGGAAACCTCTCTGGCCATAAGTGCCGGCCATGACCATGCGATTCTCTGCTGCAATTCACCAATGGAAACATCGAAAAAATCGAAACGACCAACTTCATCTGAAAAACAACCGTCCTGCTCAATCTTCCAACCCAAGACTGCAGCCCGATCACGGAGAATCGCCACTGGACCATTTTTTGGGATGGAAAATGGATCATGGGAAGACTGAATCAAGAAATGCCGAAAGTGGTTTGAATCCCCAAACTCACGTGCGTCTTTAAAGGTCTGTAGAGTGCACCAACCCTCAGGATCAAAAGTGTATCCTAAAGAACTCAAATGAAGTATGGGGTTGGCACCAACACGGTCACATCTTAACCCTCTCAAGGCGGAGGTTCGGGACGATTCAAAGTGTGCTTTCCCAAGCCTTACCACAGCAATCCCATGAAAAGCTCGCGGCCAAGCAAGCATACGAAGAGCAATACATTTTTTGGGATACGAAGCAATGCTTGATCTGAAATGTTTCCATGTTTTTGGCATAGCAGCTAATCTATCAACCAACACTTTGTTACCACACTTTTTGGTGAAGTTAGAGTGGGCCCCCAAATTACGACAATGATGAAAGACCTCTAAATCACCAGACCGTAGATGCTTTCTGGCTGCTGCCGACGACCCCCACACAAAGGACTTCCTGGCATCGAGATCCATCTGAATGGCCGACACGAAAAATTGAAGACGCTCAAGGATCTGGTTATGATGTTCAGGGGACGAATGCAAAATCTGCCAATCATCCACAAAAGTATACACCATTGGGGAGCAAATCATTCCCTGCAACCAGCAGTCCAGCGCCAAGTCAATGACCGCCATGGCACACACCGATAGGCCGCAGCCTTCTGGAAATCCAGACGTGCTCTGGATGCATCCTCCTATTGATCCTCGCACTTTAAACCTTCTTGTCTGCATGGCCACAAATGCACCCCAAGAACGAACGAACCAGGCCGGTAAGCCCATGAAATGCATCAGCTCATATACCTCCAGTCTTGGTATGGCGTTAAACGCTTTCACCAGATCTGCCACTATACCGATGACCAACCCATCATTGAAATGGGAACACTCCAACCGAACTGAGATGTCGTACCAAATACTCTTTGCTTGACAACACGGCAAGCCACCTCTGAGACCAACGGGGGCAATTTTGAGAAACTGCAAAAGGAACTGTCTTGCCCTGTAACTTGACCACACTCTATACAACAGTGGATATATAACTATTGGCCTAAAGCCCGACACTTCCAACGTCCCTGGTGTCTTTTCTAGACAATTGACTATGCCCACCGTCAACTGATGTGGCCACTCTGCATGGTCTTCTGCATGTTGAAAAACCTGCACCATCTTTTGCACTGCACAGTCAGGTAAAGCCATAAGGTCACTTCGGGTGATACCATCAGCTCCTACTGCAGCTTTAGATTTTTTACGCTTAACGACCGAACGAAAGGCATGAACACTCCACGATGGAAACACCCACTGCTGTTGTGGCATCCTAAGCTTAAGGAAATCACGAACCTGCTGCCATTGCGATGAGCCTACCATCTGCACACGTTGCCACCTTGGAGCCCACTCGTCACGAAAGGCATCAAGAATGTCCGAAACAGCAGATTTGACAACCGTTTGCCTGAGTGTACCTGAAAGATCCTCGGGTAGCTGCTCTTTGATTTCAAGGGTGGCACCCTGCTGAGCATTAAGGGTGAACGCAGTGCCTTGCACAACCAAAGGAACTCCCAAACTGAATGGCACCTCCTCCCGAAGATACACCCGTCCAAGGTCAGAGTCAACACTTTCAATTTCACCACTGCATGTTTGGTGCAACACTGCAACAGGCTCAGGGGCATCTCTGGAACAATCTTGAAAAACGTATTTGAGCTCCCTAGCCCTTAACTGCTTAGAGTGGGAATACCTGGAACGAATGAGGGACGTTTCAAGACCTTTCACATCATACTGCACAATACGCAGCAGCAACTCAGCAAAACAAAGATGCGGTGGAGACCACGGAAGATCAATGCAAGCCCGTGAGTGCCCCAAAATGCCGTCCCAGGACGCCTCCTCCGCGGAGCCCGGTGCGACACCTGGGGCACAGGCTGCATGAAGTGACAAAAGATCTGCCTCAGTGAACACTTCCGAAATCAAGGGGACTCCAAAGTTCCTCCACCACACACAGAATCCATGTTGATAGCCTGAGCTCCATCGAATGGATTTCCACAATTGCCACACATCAGTTGGAATCACTACCCGATGTTTACGAAGAGACCGAACAAGACACTGCAGCCGTCTGAGTTGGCGATACCTTTGGACATATCTCCACGACCCCCCCAAAAACTGCGGCTGATCCTCCCCTGATCTTCCTTTTTTTATGGGAACATGTTGCGGCGTGACAACTCGAGCTTCAAGAGTTTGACCACGACCACATTGAGATTGCTTCAGCGATGGACGACCAACCTGTGCAAACTGACAACTAGCCTGTTGTTCTATCGAATGCCAACACTCCGCAAAGGCACGAGAAATGTTTCCAGAGAAATCAGGCAATGAATGGACCCAATTCTCCTCAGGCCACTCAATTTTTGCAGGAACTTTCCAATGCAATTGACGAATTTGAGACAACCCACCACGAAAACGTCCCATAACTGATGAATGATCCGGCCACTGTGTGGGATCAACTTCCACTGAACACAGCATGGGAAAGAGCTCCGGGGAAAGGTAAACAAAATCGATCACTTTATCCCCTCGACCCGTAGGCCTGATATCAACTCCCCACCACTCATAGGCCAATGTCTGAAGATCCCGGAACCCTAAAGATTCAAGCCTCCTCAATTGCGTCAATTCAGAGGAACACCAATTGAAGTCTCCCATTACTACCCTGGGGCCCTTACACTGCAATGCCACCCGATCAATCACTTGTTCCAAAAGAAGCTCCGTGTGATATTTGGGATGTTGATGGGAAATACTATCGGGAAAACCATAAACCACACCCATGGTAATCCAAAGATTATGGATGCAAACCCCATAAATCTGTGCTCTGGCGGTGTTGAACAAAACCGGGTCAATGCTGTGCGGCAAAGCACGAACAGGCCATTTGCTGATACAGGCCACACCTGAAAAAGACCCCACCTCCTTGGACCGCTTTCTAAGAGGGCAATGCGCCCCCGGGACACAGTACAAGTAACGAGAGCTGTTGCACTTCAAACCGTGACGGAACTTACGGCATCCTTCATAACTCAAGTGTGTTTCTGTGACACCCCACACATCGCCCTTGAGACAAGACACCACATCTGCCTTTGACGTTAACCCGGTTGGGTTAAAAGTTCCAAGACACCATTCATCTGATGAACCGGGTCCTGGATGCAAGGCTTCTGCAAATCTGATCCCCCCAGTAATGAAGAGGCAGATCAACCTAAAACCCCAGGAGCAAGAAAAGTTTAAGCCCCTTTTGCAACCACTTGACCTTCTGCCATCTCGACCCACACTTCGGTAGGCACAGGAACGATGCAAAAGACTAACGAAAAACACGTTACACCATCTGATGGCACAACAAACCGCCCAAAAATTGAGCCAAAGAAGACCCAACAGGCAAAACCAAAACACTCTAAGTGATGACCCCCACCACCCAGAAAGACCTTTATCACCATCCCAACCCCTAGCAAGGTCCCAACCAGGAGCTAGGCACCCTCAATCCATTCTTGCTTTCTTATTGGCCCCCAACAAATCTTCGATCCTGCTCATCTGTTGGGAAAACATACGATCCAATTGAGATTGTTGCTTCTCAAGTTGGGTTTGGAAATTGGTGGTGAGCCCAGCCATATGTGAACCCTGCTCAGCAACCGCCTTCTCCAACTGGCCATGTTGAACCTGAAATTAAACCTGCAAATCAGTGAGCTGTGCTTGATGTGCCACACTCTGATCTTGGAACGACTGATGAAGCGACTGCTGCTGATGGTTGATTTGAAAAACCTGCTGTTCCAACGCTTCAACACGGGCTGCAAACTCACTCGAATCAGAACCTGTCTGGGAAGGCTTAGGGATCCGATCCATCACCGCATCCAAAACCCGCTGTTCCATGGTTGTGACAACTTCATTGACACCAGCTGGCTCCACCTGCATGTCAGTGGGCTTGTACTTGGCCCACGGGTCACAAGACTGAAAAGGATCACTTGGAGGATGTTCACCAGACTTTGGCTGCTTACACATGCTGACGGTTGCACTGGACCCGATAACTGGGCGCGATGTCTTCTCCTGGACTGCTGCTTGATCATATCGAGTGATGACAGCTTCACCCCCAGCCAACGACAACACAGCTTGTGGTGGACAAGTAGTCGACTGAACCTTCCACATCACTCCAGATACGTTACGAGCGGCTGGGGTTGCATGCAAAGGCCTCGCCGCCCAGGACATTTGACGAAAGGCCTCCACCAATGATTGGCGGACTGTACCAAATGGTAAGGGTCCTACCAAAAACATCAAACGCTGCCCTGAGGGCAAAAACTCTGTTTCTGGCTTCAACACTCCATGCAGCTTACTGGCATCATCAACACGGCACCTCAGACCCCACTTAGATCCAAGACGAGCAAGTCCGATGGCATGGACATTTGTCTGCTTCAACAGCAAAGCTTGGGCCGCCGTCGTCTTCTGAAGCCAAATGGCAACAAACTCATCTGATGGTCGCCTCCCATCTAACGACCTAGGCTCAAACACAATGGAATCACTGCCTGAGGTGGACAAAAGCTTCACTTCTAACGATTTTGGAGCACGTATTGTGACAGAGAACATGTCAGCTTCTGTGGGCTTCACTTGTGCGAAGGAAAACGACAACCACTGACGATTCCAAAGCTCCATCAAAGGATCTGTGACACCTCCAGGCTGAGTATGCCACTTGCTGCACTCACAAGAAACTTCCTCACCACACTTACACAAAACAACTACCTTTGAAAGGATGTACTGAATTGGATGAGAAACTACTGAAGCCCATTGGTCAACTCCATCCCGATAAATCACCGCCTTTACAACGCAAGTCTCAATGGTTTTGAGCTGAACCAAATTATTCATGGCACTCTTGATGACAGGGGTGTTGCCCAACTGAAACAGGTCACCTTCAACAATCAATGGCTCAGCATTTGCCACACAGAAAACGGGGAATTTGACCCTTTCACCAATCAATTGTGAAGCAGACACTCCTACGGATGCATTGAGAACGATGATTCCCAAAGACCCCATCGACACTTGCTTACCCGACGGCAAATATGGCAACGCCTGATCCAACGTGGCTAGCACCACACCTGACGCCACAGGCCCAATTTGGTTGACCTTCAACTGTGCTAAAGGCTTGTCATTACCTGCAAACACCCCACTCTCAAGGCGAAGCAAATCGGGGTTAACATCCATAGCACTTTTTCCTTTACCTTTGCCCTTGGCTTTCAAGGCACGATTGCCGACGGGCACTCCAGACTTTGAACGAGATGCAATTGCCTGCTGAAGTTCAGCTGGCTGGATGATCTGGTATGGTGGGACTTGCTGGTTTGCCAACCATTTCAGGTTTTTCCAAGGATTTTGGCTCTGCATCGCTTTAAGGACTTGCTCACGACCTAAAGCAGAAATGATCTTGTCACTTCGTGAAGCCACCTCCGGTTCCTCGACTCCATGTTGTCGTAACAAGGCAATCAACTGCGATTTCCCAGCATCAGTTCCCAGACCCCAAATCCAAGGGCGAGGGACCTGCTGAGCACACTGAGCTCGGAATGCATCAAAGGCACGAGTGTGAAGCGATGTCAAATGACTTTCATTGCAATGCAACTCTTCTCCCAACACAAGGTGAGCCACATAACAAACTGCAGCAATGCCACAGAACTTGGACGTTGGCATATGACTGGCGAAAGTGATCATTGATGGATCACACCCACACATACGACACACATATGCATGCAAATCCTGCAAGATTGATTGACATCCAGAAGGGACGAAGCATGCAAAACCAAGGAGCTGACTTGCCACCTTTCTCCAAACAACCGGAATCCAATGAGAAGCAACGACTACGGCTGTGATGATCGTGGCTTCAGAAGGCAAAGTCGAAGCCCACTGAAAAACCACATGCCCCTGACGGAGCTTGGCAAGAGCCGTCATAACAAGTGGATCCCAAACAACAACCTTCTGGTCATCTGAAGCTCGTTCGGCAACTGATTTTAGATGCCACACCATTTCATCATCTCCCATTGCTCCATCCTGGTTTTTTAGAACCAATTTGCGAAGGACACCTGAAATCGATTGCTGACGGAGACCCTGGAAGGCACCAATCGTTAGCACCTGTGGACAATTGACTTGCAACAAACCTGAACGCGTCAATTTGCTCAACGGATCTTGCCACATGGTGAAATCAAATTCAGCCTTTTCAACAGAAGCTTCTTTAATGGCTTCACCTTTCACAGGAACCGTCTCATCATCGACCTGCCGTAAGTCCAGTGGCAATTCCACAGTCTCCGAGACCAACTCAGGCTCACCAAGTTCATGACATATCTCAAGGTCAAGCAAAGGTGGGAATTGAGGCGAGTCACACACCATCGATTCAACACTGCTGAAAGCCGAAGATCCGATACGAACAAAGTCACCATTAACAAGCTCATGAGTGGAACTTATCGGTTGCAATTTACCTTGGTCATTCAACAACATGGCATGCAAGTCCTTCTCTCCACTCAATCGTTCTTCAGCCTCAATGACCGATTGGGAAGTGGTTCCTGGTGCCATAACGACATCAATGAACCCCACATTTTGTGGTGTGGCCACAGAAACCAACATGGTGGGAGTCGAAGGCAATGGCACGGTCCGAGTAGGAACCAGTCGATCAGCAGCACAAGTGGGCCACAACACATCACGAGCCTGAATGACAGTGTTCTGCCAGTGATGTAACAACTCCAATGGGTCAACAACACACGAGGATGCAAAGAAAACCTGCAGGTGACGACGGATGTGGCCAAACACCCAGACTGCCTGCAGCGGACTGGCCATTTGGCCTGCAGCTGCCAGGGCCAATCTCATATCACCAACTACCTTTCTTGACGGGCAGGCACAACACAGGAGAATGACTTCAATGGGATGTAAGTGTCTGCAACACGGAATTTGAACCCCCATTCTCTCAATGGAATCACCACCTGGGATAAGCTGGCCATGCAACCCTTTGGACCTAAGTCTTTCTTCACTAAATCCCACTCGACACCCACACTTACAAGGGTAAATTTGATTTCCCCAAGCATGAAGGGCTGTAGCCATTTGAGAATCCATGTCCAAGAAATGAGGTGAAAGCCCTCCCCCATAGTCAATGAACTTGCCATGTTCGTAGAGGGATAGGACCAATTGCGAAACTTCTTCATCAGGCCAGTGCTTAACATAAGGCATGATTTGGGAGACCTTTTGGAACTGCTTCATGACCGGCAATTCAGGAATGGGGCCTACTTCAAAGTGCCGTTTGGAAATGTTTGAAAGCACCACCTAGTTATTGATTGGTGTACGGTGACATGTCGAAACCAAGCATCATTTTTGAGGGGCTACGTTAAACTTCCGGGGTGTAAAGATTTAATGGGATTTAACACATCCATTTACAAACATGGAGAAACATCTTGCCATCTCATCGTAATGGTTGATGAATTGTGGATTCTTACAATGGCCTATCAGTCTCCTCTTTGAGAATAGTACCAATCAGTGACATCCAAAATAACAGTGTGAAATGAACTTTCCCGGTCACTACTACATGATATCTAACTCATAAAATTCAAATTTTCATAAATGACCAAATCTTATGATGAAAGGAATTTTATGATACAATTTTTGGTCACTCATAAAATGCAAATTGTCATAAATGCATCACCCCCAATAATTGGACACCCAGGCATCTTCGACCTTGGACCCCCCAATTCGGGCCCCCGAACCCATACAACCTTCAAATCCCTGGCCAGCCGTAATCGTGGTGAGAGGCTGGATATAGGCGCCTCAAACATCAGGTTGTGGGGTCCCGACCTCGGGGAAGTGTTTGTATAGGATCATCCTGCTTAAGGTACCGTGGTTAGTTAAGGGGGTTGAACCAAGCCATTTATTATAACTAGACTAACCGTACTTAGGGGGACTTACTTGACCATGGTTATTAAGCACATGCTAAATGGCATGATTCTCCTAGTGCTGGGGTTCATAGCTCAAAATTAGGGGGTTAGACAACCTTAAGATCAAAAATTAGTGGGGTAACCTTAAGAATCAGCAAGTTAAGAGGTTTGGGGGAGTCGCGATTTATTTTCGGAGGTGCCGGCTTTTCTTGCCAACCAACTTAGATTCATTTCTTGGGGTGTTGGAAAAAAACAACACATATTCCCCAAATATCCCCAAATGGTAAAGTTTAATGGTGATTTATCATGCTAGAAGGTAAATATATATCACCTCAAACAAACAAAAACCAACAAAAATCGAAAAAAACAATCTTCAAGCAAGTCAACTCTGATCCCTTTTCCACCCCAAATGTTGCAGGGTAAAACATGACCCAACATGTTTGAGAAATCCAGCACCTAGCCTACAGAACCTATAGGTTTAAGAGATCACGATGATAAATGTTGAGATTCCATGCCATGAACACCCCGAAAACTCTTTCTAAGTTCTTAGATACCATGATGCCAGTACTTCGTAGTGCCTGATTTAATAACCCTGGAAGTCGAAGTCTAATTCTACTTTATTTCATCAACAATTCCAGGGTAGACTATTCTTTCAATGGTCTTTCCTTGACGATTCCAGGGAATACCTAAGATGGAAAACCCCGTGGCCATTGATGCAAATAGATTGGCCTGGCCATGGTTTATAGGGATTCCCTACTGAAAAGTGTACTCCCCAGAATATTCACGAATGCTTTCACCTAAAAAAAAGTGGCCATGTCAAAAAGGAAATCTGAACCACCAGGTGATTCAAAGTGCCCTTTACATCCCGTAGTTGGAGGTCACTTAACCCCTTGAAAGGGTCACTTAACCATCCCAAAAAGGTCACTTTGAATCACCAGGCAAGCAATATTTTTCAGGTTGGATAGCAGTGAATTTTCGGAGGGATATATAATGTCATCCTGGTGGTGGCGATGGCACACTGGGAAACACCCCAACTTCGCGGTACATAATTCTATTCGAACGCCACCAGCATTCCAAAAAACAACAGGCCAGCACCTTCACCATAGGTAGTCTGTCTCAAGGGGTGGGTTGAAGTTCTACGACCGTTCTTTCTTTTAAAGTTTTCTGAAGGTAAGTTTCCAGCCAGGCAAATGAAAGAAAAGGCAAAGCACGCAAATTTGTTCCAGTTAGCACTGAAAATAACCATCGGCTGATTCTTAGAAGATATCTTGAACTACCAAACACAAATCTCAACTAGACGTTCAGCAACAACTATATGTTGAAAGCCCAGCAACTTCGTCACAAAAACTCGGCTTTATCAACCAGCAAAAAACTTACACTCCCTGAGACTTTCGCCCCCTCAAAATTGGCCGGGCCCCAAAAAAGAAAATACGTCTTCCAACCATTGCTTTTCAAGGGCTTTTGCTGTTACTTTCAGGGAGGGACATGTCCCCCCAAAAAAAAATCTGCAACTTCAGCTTCATCGTTCAATGCTGAAAAAATCTCTCCCCTTTTTCTCGACATTCCGGTGAAAATGCTTCACGCTTTAACGGTGAAAGTCGGCGCTGGGATTTGACCTGGTCCTTCGTCGGGATTTTTTTTCGTGGAAAATCCCTGAACGTCGGAACCGGGTTCAGAAAACCGAGCCT
>OMLO01004002.1_pt1 | contig 12231 bp, 8 predicted proteins | sample 1674811 | NCBI WGS metagenome assembly OMLO01 (sample SAMN06265003, study PRJEB25207) | coral metagenome | isolation source: Coral host | place: Mexico:La Bocana,Puerto Morelos, Mexico | collected 2008-11-13
GCGCGGTAACGAATCCTACAATCTGATTGGTTCTTAGCGCGGTCCGGATTTTCCTGTCTCTGACCACGGCCACAGTACCGCTTACGCGAGTTTTTTTCCGTGAGTTTTTTTTCGTTTGAGAGCTTGGAAAAAAAAGTTTTGTCCATCAAAAACACATGCATAGTCTAAGAGTGAGAACACATTTCATGCCTCGGAAAATGGCTTACTCCCGGCCCCTTCTAAACTCTTTTTTCCTGCTTCAGAGGTTCATTCGTGTCGACACCTCCTTGATCTAGGAAAACAAACTGGCGTCCAGTTTCCGGATGGAGTGTACACTATCAATCCTGACGGAAAGGGACCGGTGAACACTTATTGCGACATGTCACGTGACGGCGGAGGGTGGACTCTACTGGTCACTAGTCACACAAACACGTGGACAGCCAAGAACGTGAGAAAGAGAAATGAGAATAAGCCAACTTTAAACGGAGATTTCTCGATTCTATACAAAGCGGATGTCATCAAGAACAGTCTGAACGTTGGTGGAGATTGGTTCGAGTATCGAATGGAAGGCAACGAGAGAGGTAAGCAAGGTCCTTGTAAAACCTAGTTCACACTAGCGACATAACGACATAATTAACCAAAACATGAGAACTACGTTATGTCGTTATGTTTGCACTGTGAAAATCCTGATATAAGGACACGTAAACATTGCTTTGTTCCGTTATGAAGCACGTAAGGAAGATAGGCTAGCATGGAATGTCATGAAAGAAGTATGAAGAAAAAAAACCTTGGCCTACAGCTCGAAGTTTTCCTTATTCTCAGAGAAGACTTTGAGTGCTTGAAGGCGCAGAGTAGCGTAATTATCAATGGTTGCTCGGCCTTCTACATGCACCGTCAATGAGTTGCATCACGGTAATCAATAAAAATAAAACTGTTCACAAGTTGTTAATAAAACAGCATGCGAACTAATTGGGTGAAGAATCCCCACGTAGACTCTGTGACCCCCTACCCCCCTGTTACTGCTGTTCTATATTACCCCTGGTTGGCTGCAGGCTTTCATGATAAAATAATATCACAGAGGGTAGGGGTCACAGAGGCTACGTGGGAATTGATTGGGGGAATTTCTGTCATATGTCAAGGTCGTTGGGGTGGAATTTGGCGCGCTCCAAGAGACTACTCGTTCGTGGCCACTAACAACAAGCAGACAAATGTCCAATTGATGAAAATATTTGACAAGTGGAAATACGACGATTATGGAATCGAAGAAAGAATGCCTTGGATATCCGGCGCTAAACTAACAACTTCAAGGAATGCAACTGGAGATCGTCAGTGGGGAACTTTGATCGGTAAGAATGCATAGCACTTTGAACATTTAGGCTAAGGATACAAAACAGAGATCTCCCCAGCGAAAACGCGACTGGGACAGTTCTAAACATGTCTAAGGAAGAAAGCCTGAAGGCCATATCACTTTGAAATACTGGCGCAGACCCTCAACGGTTACTAAGTTTAGAATCCCCTGGGTGCTGGTCAAGCCGGCTGAAACTGATGGATGTTAACCATCAAGAAAGTAAGTTTTCGACCGTTCCTGTTCGCCTTTAAATGATCGAGATCGCAATAGGTATATGCAAGGTAGACCGGATCGTGCGGTCTGGGTTCGTGTCCTGACCGGAGACAGTGTGTTGAGTTCTTGGGCAAGACATTTGGGCAAGATACTCCCACAGTGCCTCTCTACACCCAGGTGTATAAATGGGTACCGGCGAAGTTTGATTCAGGATTGACTAGCATCCCATCCAGGGGGGAGTAGAAATACACCTAGTCGCTTTTGTCGCTATAGAAACCAGGATAAGCTCTGGCCTTATGGGCCACTTGACTCGTATGTAGACTTAACCTGCCTATCCCACCTACTTAGTTCTAATGATTCTTCCTACTGACGTATTTCACTAAATTTGTATAATTTACTACAGCCAACTCTAAACTTTTCTATCCTGCGCCCTGGTTGGATGGTACCGACGTTGAACAGCACCCAGTGAATATATGGTACTGGGTCAGAGAACAGAGCTTTGGCCTTCCTAGGTCATGTGCTGAGATTCAGTTAAGAGGAATAGAGAATGAACCAGTAACAGGTATCATTACACACTTTAAAAGCTAGATTTGATTTTCTAGAGAAACTGATCATTAGCGGTTCGACTGATATGTTGCCCGTCCACTAAGGCCTTCAAACTCTGTAACCACTTTCCCCATGCTGTTTTGGCGATGACTGTGTTCCACATCTCTTTCTACGTTGTCTATCCACCATAATGATATAGCGACGTCATATATATTTACCCAGCAGATAATGAAATTATTGCATGTGATATGAAATTAATAAATGAGTGCGATAATGTGAAGAGCTCTCACTATTTGTGTTGTCATCCTATGAAGTTCATACCCTGAGGAACTCACATGTGAAAAGGTCCGCGAGGATACTCGGAGAAAAATTCGAATTAGACGCTTAAAAGAGCCCAATCTGAGTGTTTTCTCGCGATTTATTTTATCCTGTAAAGATACCACTTAAAACAGAGCTGGATTACCAGCGGTGTTCGGGAACGGAGCCCGCGCTAGTAGACCGGACTCGAGACAGCGGCGAGAATCTAACATGAAAACGGAAATGAGAGAATTATTTATTATTATTTTCTTTGATCCCACCCTAAAAGATACTCAACAAGACAACTGAAAATAGTGGCATTTCGTCATGAACACTCTAAATGAGACCAGAATCCTTGATTTTTATCCCAAAGCAAGACGACGACCATTCCCCACCCCTCCAGGAGTTGTTATCAGAACTGTCGGACTTTTACCCCTGAGAGGAAAAATGTAAGAACTTTAAATGTGCGCACCTTTGTGATTAAGTTAAGCGTCGTTTTTTGGGATTCTTTTCTCTTACAGATGGCATCTACACTATCAAGCCCGGAGACCATAACATTCAAACCTTTTGTAAATTCAATGAACATGGCGGTGGTTGGACGCTTATGTTAACGAGCGCCACCGACAACGGATGGACGAGGGACAACGTGAAGTCGAGGAACACTGACAGTCCATCGTTGACTGCTGATTTTTCTATCTTAGAAATGGCTGACAAGATTACAAACATGAAACATTTTCAGGTAAAGACTTAACAGTTAACAGTTATAGCACGCTATTTGTCTTCCTCTTATTATTAAACCTTTATTTGAGTATATTTCAACGAGTGTTGTGTTACCGTGACGTAGAAGGTAAGTATTTGTGATCAGTAAAAAAAGTAGATTGGCCTTATAACTAGCCCGTTTCCATGTCCAAAATCTGGCTCTCTAATTGGTTATGCCCTATATACCCCTTCATTACTTAAACTGTTGAGTCTAAATCTTTCTAATTTCTAGTATCGTATCGAGGAAGATGGCGCTAAATCTTGGGAAGGAGTCTGGACAGCTAAAGCTGGCTGCTCGCTCAATTCCGGTCAATCATACAAAGCATGCGTGGATTTAGTTAACCAGCAGGGACGCTGGGATGACAGTAAAGTTATGTCCACAGGGAAACTACCGTATTTGACCACTTCCGGTGATGCTATTTTGACGAGCGCTGAAAACGAAGCAGACTTGAGTGGTGCGATTGTGATAGATTCAACAAAGGGAATAAGTCGAACAAGAGCTGGAGTGAAAAGACTCTGGCTGCGCGAGGGAACCTGGTAAGGAAAACACTGAAGTGAGTAGCGGAAGAGAAAATTTTAAGTAGGCTTTTTTAAGCGAACTGTAATCTTTTAAATGTCAACAATCCTTGTGTCATCCTGTCGTTATTTTCCCGTTCCCTATCTTTGTTGCTATGGGTTTGAAGCATATTTAAAACAAACTGGCAGCAATTTATAACTCACTGCCGCTTAACGCTAGTTTCCAAAGAATGAAGCACCAAACTGCCTTGCAACTCTCCCTGAATGAGACACTGCAATAATACGTCACGTAACTGCAGTCTGTATTTTTTTCTTAGGAGATCTTGTAATGAAATCAAAGTAAAAAATCACGGAGGCAAGACATTATTGAAAGACGGACTTTACATGATTCGAAAGAACTCCCATGAATACCTGCCGGTGTACTGTGATATGACATCAGAGCAAGGAGCCTACACTCTGTTAGTCACCAGTGCTTCTAACGGTTGGAACAAGAACGAGGTCAAACTGAAAAATCCCACACGACCTTCGCTATCCAGGGATTACTCCATATTAGGGTACGCTGACCAGATTAAAGCTTTGAGTGGCGGCAAAACGTTCAAATATCGCTTGGAAGCTCACAAGAGAGGACACTGGGGAGGAGTTTGGACTGTTCCAATCAAATACAGGTATCAGTTTTACGAGAAGGCAGCTGGTTTAAGAGGTTTGCAAAATATCCGGTCAAATTTCTCGCAATATTCTCCGCTATTATGAAAGGAACTGTATTACTGGAGCGGTTTTCAAATTTATTGATCTTGCATCAGCCACGCCTATACAATTGGCTTAGAAAACTCGCGCAACGTCTGATAAAAACCAATCGTGACTCGTTCGCTCTTGGTTTCCCGCGTTTTATGTCAGCTACATTTAGGTAGTTCGAGTTTTGATTGGTTCGCTGCATTGTCTGTGTAGTTTGTGATTGGCTAGAGTGATTACTTTGGTTTTAGACACTAATATCCGCTCTATCAGTAATGATAATTCTGCAAAACCGACTTCAAGCGAGAAAGCTTTTAAAGACTTTGTCAAAGTAGAATGAAGTAAATGTAGTTAGCAGTGACCAACTTTAGGGCGAGTAAAGGTTATGAGAATAAGTGAGGCTTCATCCGTTTTTGTGTGCTACCTGCTAATGATGTAAGTGCCATTTTATGGCTTGTTAGCTTTGTCAGTCAAAACAACCAACAAACAGATGTCACGTTGGTGAAACGTTTTAACCAGTGGCGTTACAACTGGCAAGACTCACTTGAAAAGCGCATGCCTTGGCTGGGTGCGAGGCAGAGCTTATTAACCACCTCCACTCACTCCGATTATTCCGATTGGGGATCGATTATCTCCGAGAAAACATCGAACAATCCAGCTCCCTGGATTTATGGTGACATGGCGAATCCTGGTGTGATCTGGTATTGGGTGAACGAAGATGACTGTGACCAGAGTCGTAACCCAGGTGAGTGTACTGAGACGGCAAAAATACATTTATGAAACACAATTTACCTGTCAGCCTTTGAAGCTGTTTTGATTACTTTTCAAAAATTAGATTATGAGCTTGAGATTTCTATGAGGTGATAAGGCCATGTCAATCTCAATGCATCCATAAACAAGTTTAAGCTAGAATTCTAGTGGGCCAGAAGACTAGGTTGCGAACATTGTATATAAGCATTTTACCCTACATTCACGTTTCACGTTCGTCTATCGCAATCCGTCTCGATTTTTCCAAATCTTATTCATCCTTGTTCCTTCTAGTTTATCATTCCATCTTCGTTGATTTTATTTCTTGAGCAATTAATATTTTTAGGCTTCTTTCAGTGTTAGGAAATTTTTTTGTCTTGGTAAAATACGAATGACAGTCATTTAAAATACTCGTTATGTTCTGCTCATTTTTTCCATTTCCATGCAGTTAATGGGGGCTTATCAGAGTGGACATCCTGGTCAAGCTGCAGTAGTATGTGTGTCAGAGGTGTACAGACACGAGTCAGGCAATGTACCAGTCCTGCTCCGAGATGTGGCGGGGAACCCTGCGGCAATGACGTGGCTACCAAGCAAACGAAGGCGTGTATGGTCTGCCCAAGTAAGATAGTTTGAAAATATTGTTGTGTTAACACCAAAAGTGAAACGCGTTTAAATTTTTTTCAACTAAAACATGGATACTTTTCTGTGTATCACCGTTCCTCTCCTCAACATTTTGAGCTGTAGTGACTGAAATCACAATAGTGTACATCAGACCTCAGTTTGTAATATCACTTCTCTTGTTTTCTGCAGTGTTGAGTAAGTTCTACTTTCCCCTGAATGGATGTTAATCCATTTCAGTGTTCCGGCTCTCGCCCCGGCATGAAACTTTCTAATACTAATATAAACGGGCGAGAGGAAAGCAAGGACACAAAATAATGGCCGAATCACCATGGAGTCCAGTTCTAAAAAACCTTAAACGAAGTCGACAGTCAGTCACGATGACTTCCAATGACGATGCTTTCTTCATCTCTTCTTGGGCATGGACTCTCTCTTAGTTATCTACCTTGACGTTTCGTTCTTTTGCAGGAAGTCCGATCAGATCTCACGGGGGCAGCTTTTGTCTCCAACCTGAAAGTGGCAACTGCAATCCAGCGGATAATACGCGACTAGTTTACATGAAGGACACACCACAGTGTACTAAAGACTACATGGTGTTTACTTACTTTAATGATGTTCTCACTCATAAGTGTAGCGGAAAGAGAGTGTGTCCTCTGGGTCAGTATGTACATTTGTTTCCTCTTTTAGAAAACGTTTCGTAGATGTTTTGTAGATGTGTAGATCAGTGACTGGTTCATTTTACTCGGTGGGGTGTTTTGATGGTTTGCTCTCTGGGCCTCTATGTTATGTTAGTGCTAGCGCCTTATCAGTCATTGTAAAACAACGTAAAACAACGTATACATATCAACTAGTATATACTGCCTATTTATTCCTGCAAAATTAACACGGCATTGCAAACGTTTTCTGATGTTGTGTACCAATTGGCCATATTCGTATTCTATTTATTCACGTACTACAGCCTTCATTAAGATTAATGCCAACGTTAAATAACCTAAACATTAATATTAAGCTACTGCTGAAGATCAATTGTCTCAGTCTATGTTCCAGCCCCTTTTCAATACATAAATAGTTGTTAAAATTTTGTCACGGTCATCCTTTTGAAAATGTATGTTGCATAGCATACAAAACGTCAAGTTAGTAAAGTGCGCTTTTTCATAATGTTTATTACCGCTGTTTGTTTCATGTTTTTATTCAAAATACAGCTGTTTACGGTATTCTTAGTTTTCTTTAAACAGGGTGTCATTTTTCAGGTTTGTTCTTTAAACAGGGTGTCAGTTTCATTCCGCTTCAATAGTGTCAAAGTTTAGGATCCTTCGCGGCACACACCTATCCAAAATTAAAGGGCGTTCCCTCCCCCACCCGGAATGACAACCAACAGACTAATGGAGTGATTTCCTTGCTCTCACTGCAGGCGGAAAAGCTACATGGGATACGCCTCTGATCGTATCCAGCACTTGCTCACCAGAGGCGTCCAAGTTTCAAAGGTAACAAAACTTTGAAAATTCAACTTCCTGAATTACCAAAGTTTGATTTGAACACAAGGGAAGCTTGCAGGCCACAATAATAAAGCAGTTAATTTGATCGATTAAGCCAACTTGTCGTGATGTGTTGTCAAATTCTCCCAGCTACTTTGGCACCAATGTATGGAGTCTAGTGAGGAGTATTTCTAGGCGGATTATGAACAACATATGCGACGTACGAGGCTACGAGTCTGAATCTGTAGCAAAAGAATCTCTCTTTTCTGGCGGACCGAGCGAATTTGCTAAGAAATTCACCGGTTCATCACTGACACCAAACTATTTTTTAAGTAAAATCTAATTTTTTCTGACGATTGAGGGACGAATTAGTCAGATATTATTATTCTGACAGTACGATAGAGAGGCTTGCGGAGACTATTTAGGCATATGGCGGGAGATTTAAGTCATTCTAGGTAGTCCGTCTTCTTTTTATCCTCTTTTTTTGTTATGAAGCTTTTGTTATAACAACTTGTACTTGTAATTGTATATGGTCTACGTTATGTATATTTCGAGGTCTCGTGCTGCTGCATTAGATGAGGAATACGTTTCCACACATTTTTTGGCCACATCTATATAAAGGGCGTTTTTTTATGCCTTTCGCATCTGGCGTAGCACAGGTTCTAGTCGTTAGAACCAATAGTCGTATGTAATTTGCAAGTAAAAGACGTAATATATCTATATCAGATGACTGACACATCCTCAATAAACTATTCATATTGAATGTTTAGTGTTAGTGTAGTCAGAATATGTAAAGAGGGTTCATAAGCTAGAATTCCTTTAGTAACAAGTCTATATATGGCACCGTAGGACCTCTCTTAAAACCTTACGACACAAGGCTTCTGGCTTCTGTGTGCATCCGTATCAAGGGTGGCCAAAACAAGGAGTTCCTGCCATCATGTGGAGAGATGCTTGTAGCGAGGAAAGACTTCAGTTGGATCTCTTCAAGTTGAAAGGTTAGTAAACGGACAGGGTTTGTTACTGATATTCAGTTCAAAGCTTATGAGCCTTGCAAATCTCTGAAATCTTTTATAGCCCCTGGGGAGCCGCACTCCTATGTGAAAAGGTCGAAGATCCTCATCAAAACATTTGAATAAAACTCCTTAAGGAGACCGATCTTGGCGTGGCTTGAGCTTTAGATACCACGTTGGAAATGACACGACAGCATTCTCTTCTTATTTTCTCCAATGCAATCCTAGAAGATACATTGACAGTTAAAACTTAGGCGTCCAGTACAGTCACCTTAGGTGAGAGCAAAAAAAAGTCAGTCCGACTGTATATTGAAGCATCTCTTCGCTCATGCGCAATGCAACCACCGATGTGCAGTCAGTGTACAGATAAATATGACAGGAATTTCGATTGCTTTACAGTAATTATTAGCAGGTTACTGGGATCTCAGGGTACTGTGGCAAATGATTGCACTTTTCAGGTTTTCCAATAACCTAACTGCTTTTTTTTGACAGGTCCAGGGTAAAGCTGCACTGAATCCACTGACCTTCTGGTTGTGCGTAAACTGTTGGAAACTAATCTGAAGTTATTATCTGAAGTTACTTTAGTTTTCCCCTATTCTGCCTAAAACTTCCGTGCCACCTACTCAATCAGTCGTATGCAATTATATAACAGCTTTACTGCACAGTGGCGGCTCAACTCAAAAATTCAACGCCACTTCCAATTATCCTGTAACAGTTTAAGAAAACGTAATAAAACGACCGCTTAAATAGGTGGGAACCATTGTTAAATGTTGTACGCCCATGCCAGTGACTGTCTGAACTTTTCACTCAACCTCGCCCATGCTAATTTCAAAGGGAAGAGACCTGGGAACGAGGTTGCTTTTCACTTAAAATTGGAGGATTTCGGAAATTTGAGATGTCAAGGGGTGTTTTTGTTGGGAAACGGAAAATCGAGTGCAGTGGCTCCGGGTGGTGAGGGGGGAGGGTGCTCGTCGTGCCTTTTAGGGGTAAAAAAGAAACAATTGTATTACCTCTTAGGCAACCTCGTTCCCAGGGCTTTTCCCTTGAAGGTGGGAGGGGCGGGAAAAGGCCCTGGCATCGGCTGGTCACGTGTCCATCTTACACCCTGAAATCCTGGGTGTAATAAATTAGCGAGGTTTACATATTCAAAAAGTGGCAAACTCAAGATGGGGGAGAAACTGTCTGTGTTAAGTCGACTTCGATATGCTTTTAATCGCTGTGACTTTCCGTCGTTTTGTTTAAAGCTACTTGAAGTGAAGTGCTTTGGATATTTACTGAAAGGCAAAGATATTGTCGCCGTTCTACCCCCTGGCTTTAGCAAATCTCTGTTGATGGTATGCGATCACATTTCAAACCTACAGAGACTTTTCAATACACGAATGAATAGAATTTCTATTCGTGTCACCCGCTAGGCTCGATGCGGCGGAAACTGAGCCTAGTCACCACAACGTACTTTTGAGGAAAACATAAGAAATTCGCCGCATTCCTTAGGGAATAGAAGTTACCAAGCAGCAACAGTAGAAAATCATCTCTCTGAAGTCAATTTTTCTGAAAAAAAAACGTCGCTTTAAAATAAAAACAGAACCACACGAAAGAAAATTCTACCCTTTTCCACACAATACCACTCGGCGTTGCCTAGCTTGAAAGAAATACTCATGGGGAAATGGCACTTGATACAGAACCAACCACAACTAAGAAATATCTTCAAGGAGCCACCCCTTCTATCATATCGCAAAGGAAAATTCGTAAAAGACATTCTTGTCAAGGCTAAGCTATAAAAGCTTTGCAGTCTTTTCATTTCGAAGTGCAGGAGTCGTAGGCCCGTCAACACTTTGTCTGAATTCATTCGCCTTAGACACAAGTCCCTCGCACTTCCTGCATATCAGCGTCGAAAGGAATCACTTTCAGTAGTGAAAATTCCACACACATTTTGAATCTTCGAGGCACGATTTTTGTCACTGCCAGCTTTTCACACCTAGATACGTGGTGTTACCGGTGACCCCCTTGAGCATATAGTGGTTTGATCGTTGATTCGTTCTTTTATGTAAACTTTTACCATATATGGTCTCATACCAGTATATGTTCGGAGACACACGTAGCTACCTTTTTACGCTCTACCGAAAACACGAAGCAAGTGACGGCTCTGAATGAATGCATCGCCGCAAAGCCGGCAGATTAAAATTTCGTGGATGAACCTTTCTGGGAGTTGATTGCTCCATAAACCACAGTAAATGCCAAAATAGCGAGTCCCACATGGAGATTCCCGAAAACATTTTATTACATGTAGGTTTCAAGAAGATTCAGTCAACGAATAAAAATGCCGAATTAACCGCAGGAATTCTTACATTAATGTTTTCATGAATATTTAAGATGAACACGTGACCAGTCGATGCCAGGGCCTTTTCCCTCCCCTCCCACCTTTAAGGCGGGGTTTACCTGAATTTGAGTGAAATTTTAAGAAGTTTAAAGAAGGGATAGAAAAAAGAAAATTATTTTGGAAACACCACCAGACAGTTGACCCCAACGCGAGAGCATCCCAGGCTGTCAGGGGACTGTTTGGGTGTCCATCTACTAATTTTTCACTTCAAATTCTAACTTTAAATGACATTAAATCCTCACCATTTCTTATTTCTCTAAATTTCACTAATCCATTGAGATCTCCTCCCAAATATCCCCCAAAATCACCCAAAAATTAACAAAACTCCGCCAAACATAGATTCGTGAGATGAATGAACAGTTTCTCGATTGCTTGAAACGCGAACGAGATATTCGCATTAAACCCAAGTTACCCGACGGAAAAACGACCTTCAGGTAGAACCCCACCTTAAGGGAAAAGCCCTGGGAACGAGGTTGCCTCTTAGGGTGTTAAGGCTTAAAAGGCCTGCCACAGCCGGAGCTTTTGTGGTACTTTTTAGGGTATTGAGCTGAAAAAATATCACCGTGACATTTTAATTGGTTCTCGCCTATGATCTATTAGAGGACAGACGCACGATTGACCTCATCATTACAAAGTTTTTACTTCTGCATTTTAAAATGGCGGAACGTTTTGCAAATTAAGATAATACTTTACGTGATTGGGCAAAGATAAGGTACACAAAAGTCTTGTCAAGGCATGGAACAGGTACGAGAAGCAGAAAGAACTAAGAAAAAGCCGTTTCTCTTTAAGAGAATGACTCAGAAAAAAAAAGCGAGCAGTCTCAGTCGGCAGTTTAGAGAGTCTAAACCAAACGCTAAATTGATCTCGCTTTGTCTCGAATTTAACAAATCCAAAACAATGTTTGCTACATTAATTTATTTAAAAATTCAACTTTTCTCAGTCTCAAAATAATTGTTGGCACAGATAGATGTCAGGAATGAAACATAGAATCATTACTTCTTAAAATCAGTTAAAATAAACACGCAACCTTGCTTTACGACGCGAATGTTCCAGTCCGTTTCAGAGCATAACAGCGAGCAATTTGAAAATCACCAACCACAGAGGACACAAATTTCCACTGTCGGTAACGCTCCTTACATTCAAAACTCGAATCAAATAGTGTTAACCGCAACCGCAAGTTTTCCGAGCGTATTCTTTCAACTCCTGCAATATTCAAGGCAACATACAAGCTTTTCGGCTCACAAGGCTGTTCTGATGACAAAAACTGACTTGATTTTTCCAGTATTTTCTTCAAGATTTGTAGATTTCGCAATTCAATCTGGTATAGACAACAGATTTATTTACGTCAAATGGCTTTTTTCGTGTTCGTCGAAGTGGGCGAAGGTCCGCTTTCGAGTAATTGAGAAAGATTTTGAAATAAAAAAGCTGTCGTAGTTTGTTTCTAAACAGACTCCATGTTGCCGTGCGTCTGTTCAGTAATTAATCACAGAGGACGTCAAAATGTGGTAAGAACATCACTACACTTGGCTATCACCTTGTGTTCCACTTTTTTGTTCTTACCACATTTTGACGTCATCTGTGATCTATTACTGAACAGACGCACGGCAACATGGAATC
>OMLO01004003.1_pt1 | contig 12231 bp, 8 predicted proteins | sample 1674811 | NCBI WGS metagenome assembly OMLO01 (sample SAMN06265003, study PRJEB25207) | coral metagenome | isolation source: Coral host | place: Mexico:La Bocana,Puerto Morelos, Mexico | collected 2008-11-13
GGGGGGGGGGGGGGGGGGGGGGGGGAGAAGATAAGAAAAAGTAGGTGCAAGGGGGTGGCCTTAGGGAAAGACAAAAATAGGGTTCTAAAAGAGTGGTTTTTGGGAGGGTGTGGGGGGGGAGGCGCCTGCTTCCTGGCCGTCCATTTGCGCGCTTGTAGCGAAAAACAAACGTCTACAGTCTAAACCGGAACGTACAGACTAAGGAAGGTCATCAAAATTAATAACAGATGGAGCTCTGTGTATGGGAATCTCTGTCAATGTCTGGCTGGTCTCAAGTTAGCGGATTTTTGGAGTGTCTACGGAATGTTTCTTATTGAAAAGCATGGAATTTACATTTTCATTTTACACATGAATGCTATTTTATGACATCAGCTGGCGGATTACATAGTGATCGACCTTATTTGTTTTTTCTTCGTTTTTTTTTGTTTTGTTTTCTGCTCCAGGTGGCTTAAATAAGACGATGAAGATTGCCCTGTACATTGGAGCGCCTCTTGCGGCTGTTTTTCTCTTACTAGCCATTATCTTCGCTGTATGCTTCTGCAGGTAAGTCTGATCTGCTACTCGGCAGAATTTACCAGTCTGACAACCTCAAAATTTGAAGGACAAGATCGAGTACGACAACGACTTTTCCATTGTAGTTGCAACGGTCCTTGTTATCACGTCACATAAACCCATCATCACCCATGTCCGCTCTTTCCATGAGCAACCCCATCTACCTTAAACCAACAAGAGGAACGAGTCTGGTTAGGCTTGCGTTTATAGCGATACCCAAAATAATGAAAGGGGAAAACTGAAACCGCCTCGTTTGGGCGTTGTCATGCAACGCTCCTCCCAAAAAATTCATGTAACAATTTTGTATAGGGAGAAGCATTGCGTGACTTGAGCTAAGTAACGACTTCGTTTGGGGACAACCTGAAAACCATGAAGGAAATTAATACGTTGAGTGAAAATATCTTTATGATCTCTTCCTTGTAGGAGCAGAAACAAGGAAGGATATGAGCCTCCGGTAGAGATAAAGGATGGACGAGGTAGACATAAAACTAGATTACAAACACAGACTCGTCCAGTTTTCTGGCAGTTGTTTCTTCCAAGACTCTCGGCTTGGTTTTATAACCTGATCGCAATGCTGAGCCAAGTTAAACAGGAAAATAAGAAAAAATAAAGAGGAGAAAAAAAAAAAGAGGGGAAAGGAAGAAAAAAGAGGAAAAAGAAAAAATATGAAGACCCCAATGTCTAATCTATTACCAGTAGCTTTTAGTGCTGGAAATTAGCCTTGATGATCCTGGCCATCTTTAGCATTATGGAGGAAATTGATAACCACCCGAAACAACGAAAACTCAGTTCTGACCGTGCCCTTGAATAGTGTTGCTAACCCTAATGGAAATTCGTGGTTTATTTCCAGCGCTAAACTTTAACTGTTGATCGAGTTATATCTTATTGCCCTGGCTTCTCAGTGGCAACATAGTGGAAAGAATTCAAATGCCTCACTTTCGTCATTTTCTCGCAGTTTTAATCTGTAGTAGAGCATCCATTACTTGACCGATGAATCTCACGCTGATTTTCTTGTAGTCATTTTACCGTCCAGTGGCCACAGACTCTACGTTGATCCCAGCAATTATGAAGACCCCGAGGAAGCCTTGCGAGATTTTGCCAAAGAGTTGGACAAGAAGTGGCTCTCATTAGAAAAGATTATTGGAGGAGGTAAATGTAGTAATTATTGACAGAAATGTCGATATTGTGTTTCTCCCCATAAAGCAGTGTCTCCTGTCTGCCTTTTCGTTCAATTGTTCAAAGGTTTGATAATACTATCGACCGGATAATTCACTATCCAGTGAATAAGAATTGATAAAAAAAACCTACGTTATCTACTAGATAGCGATTTATACAGAGCATAGTATTGTTTTAAATTTGGGATATTCCTTCTAGGTAATCTCACTTTTTTTATATAATCGAAAAAATAAGTTGTCACACCGTAGAGGCCTTTTTTAGTTCGAATCTCAAATGCGGTTAACGTTTTTAAGTGATTCATTGCAATAGATTTGTGGCAATGTTTAAAAAAAAGCAGTGAAGAGCTGAAGTAGGAATCCAATTTGAAACAATTGCCGGTCTGTAGCGATTTTTAAGTGTTATGAATAACGAAACTTTGTCGTCAGGTGAATTTGGCGATGTTTACCAAGGGACGCTCACACGACCAGATGAAGAGCCTATTCTTGTTGCTGTCAAGACTTTAAAGGTGAGTTCTGTAGTAACTGTTGTGTTACTTTCCTTTAACTAAGTGATTGCTTAAGTGTATAAGAAGTTAATTTCTTCCTTATAATTAACCTGGGATCACGTTTAAGAATGGTTTTGAAGCTCAGCACACATTTTGATTAGGTAACGTGTTGCGCGGACGTGAAGCAGAGACAAGCCCCTTCGTGTGGACGCCGCATGTTGCTGTGATGCTACGCAAGCTGATGCACACGAAGCGGATATTGGTTCATTTCTATTTTGTAGCTGCGACAGTTTGCAGTAGAGCATTGCACCCGGTCGGCGACATTGAAACCTACGATCATTTTGCGCCTTCATTACCCACAAATTCAATCCAGCAACGTGCTGCGGGGATGCAATTTTGTCCTCGTAACAGACCTCTTTTCGCAAGAGCAGGAGGAAAACTTTCGCCTCAACATGTCCCCGCAACATGTGCCCTAGTGTGTGCTGACCTCATAGAAACATACATACAAGATCTGTGTTAGCAAGTGTTGTTTCTGTGGCTTGAGTTGTTTTATTTGAAGTATAATTATTGTTGTAATTTCCCCAGTCTGCTGCTGGCCGAAAAAACCGTCAAGATTTCATTGCTGAAGCCTCTATAATGGGGCAGTTCTGTGACCCAAATGTCATCTTTCTGGAAGGCGTTATAACTAAAAGTAAGTTCAATTGTGAAAAAATTCAACTAGGTGATTGTTGCACTTGTAAATTACTTCTTGACAGTTTATCCAGTATTCTTTCTTTTGTAACAGCTTCACCCTTGATGATTGTTATCGAATTCATGTCAAATGGTTCCCTGGACAACTATCTCAAGGTTAGTGTTGTTCTTATCCGATTATCTGACTGGCTTATTAGACAGAAAAAGGCAATTTTCCTGTAATGTGATTTGAGACCTGAATTGTCGACACGATTGCTGTTGCCCTTTACAACATTAAACTGGATTAATGTATCTATTAAACAGATACTGATACCATGACGAAAAATCCACACCTAATATTGAAATCGTTTTAGACTGTTGTCTAAAGGCTGCAAATTGTTAAACATCAGTTGCACCTCGCTAACTCAAAGAATTCCCCCCTCTCGGATGTTTGGCTATCAGCTATCTCGAACCTCTTGTCATCTTGAACTATTTTTCGTTTCCCTTAAGAGCTGAGATAGCGGGGCTCAACTATAAATTCGCTTGACTTAAATTCCAACTGTATCCTTGAACTGAGCTATGTTTCGCCGGTTTTACTACAAATGCTTGCGTTAAGACCAATGCACCGAACACCCATGAGGTTGACTGTTTATCGGATTAGTTCCTTGTATTAGAGGTAGTAACATTTTATTTCCAATCATTTCTTCGCAGAAATTAGATGGCAAACTTACCATACTTCAGCTTTTGGGAATGGCGCGAGGTGTATCTTCCGGCATGAAATATCTGTCTGAAATGAACTTTGTTCACCGGGTAAGGAGCTGATAACTGCTACCTTCAGTGATGTCAGCGTGATAACATTAGAGCGGTTTTCAATTGACTCAAACTTAAAACCATTCGTGACATCCTTCTAGTTTGTGACATCCTTTCCAGCTGTCACGCGAGCCTGAAATTTTACTTTCTGTGTTACCGATGGTGGCGTAAGGCGACGGGTTTCAAACTAGCAATATTCTTATCGCGTGTGTGCTGAACAGTGTATTGACTTTGTTGGGTAAAATGAGGTTTTGAACAGTGTCACAATTTTAGAGAATTTTGTTTGCTCAGAGCCAGCTGCTGTCAAACTGATTATCGGTGTTTTCTTTATATATTTTTCTTTCTTTCAGGACCTGGCTGCTCGTAATATTTTGGTGTCGGAAAGCATGGTTTGTAAAGTAGCAGATTTTGGTCTGTCCAGAGAACTAGAGGACTCGGCATATGAAACATCAGTGAGTAAAATCTAGCAGATTTAAGGGTTAAATGACTCGGTTACATTGTCATAGCAACGAGTTAGTGAAGAAGATCTGTCTCTGCATACAGGTGCTTATTCAAACGCTCGATTGACCAACAACAATCGGAAATTCGTCAAGATTTCCAAAAACTGGTAATAGTTTTCCTTACGATCTCTTCTTTACCGTCTTGTTGTCACGCAACATTCGACGCAGTGACTGTCTCTTTGGGACAGCAAAGCAAAAGGGGGTCTTATCTACTGTTAGTCTTTTCCTCGTTTAGGTAACTTCAGTGTTTGCCACCCTGTCATTCTCTTGCCCTTTACCCTTTAAGAATTTGCGCGACCGAAAGGTTTACTTTATTTTCTATTTATTTATTTATTTATTTATTTATTTTTTTATTTTCCTTTAGGGAGGTAAGATTCCTGTGAGATGGACGGCGCCAGAGGCGATAGATTATCGTAAATTTACTCCAGCGAGTGACGTGTGGAGCTATGGAGTGCTCTTGTGGGAGATCGTGTCTTTTGGCGAGAGACCTTACTGGGACTGGGGTAACTATGAGGTGAGTCCAAGGGGCTTGGCTTTCGGTCTATATCGGCTGACATCACAAGCTTTAAACAGCTATCCAAGAGTACGACTCCCAGCTTTTGTGGTAGATCTGCAGACTTCACCTTTCACCTTCCACTAACCAGTCTGTATGGATATTATAGTAATCATTAGTAAGTGTGTGGATATCACTCCATGTGGTCCAGGTCTTAGTCTTAGCCATAGACTCATCTGGACTTCTATCTCAAAAGTAGATCAATCAACTCTCTCATTCGGGACACACTCGGGAATTGGAAAAAGTGCCCGTTAGTAGAGCTGCCCGCTTACGAGAGTTATTCCCACCTTAAAAGGAGGGAAAACGCTAAAAAAGGGGATTTAAAAACAGTGTCCGTAAGTAGAGCTGTTCGCTTAAGAGAATGTCTGTTAGGGGAGAGTTGACGGTAGTTTTATAAGTTGCTAATTAAAACCACTGCAAAGAACTAGTCCACATTTATTCGTCAGAAGTGTTTAACTCCAATGATTAATCCATGTGCGGATCATACCTATTTACACTTCCTCCTTTGCCCTGTCTTTTCATTCAAGGTAATGGACCGTGTGAAAGGAGGATACCGTCTTCCACCTCCATTGGTAAGTTTCTTCTCTCCTTTCGCAAATTATGCTCCTGATTTCCGAAATTATTCTCACAAAATGACGTAGATTCTGTACATATAAGCACGCAAATGCGCAATAACGGCACCAAATTATAATGTCTTTCAAGTAAACTGTTGTCCTAAATTTATTTGTGTTTTATGGCAGTTTGTCTCTACCGTAAGCTGTCCAAATTAGCTGCTCGCATGTCTGAACCGTTTGTAAAATGCCTTCAACGACACGCATTGCATGAACATACTACCTAAATTTAATTTACAGTGTAGCCTATGGCACCAGTGTTATCGTGTAATCTCAATTTTCGTCAGTCGCTTCCCCGCGCCATTTCCCTGACTGTTTCTTCTCAAATTATAGTAATACTCGTCATCAGATTTTGGTCTCAACAAGGCAAATATATGCGTTTCTTTCCTTTTCAGGGCTGTCCAAAGGCCATTCATCAAATCATGTTGAACTGCTGGAATACTGAACGCAGTAAGCGACCCAAGTTCGCTGAAATCGTGAAGAAGCTAGACCACCTTATTCGCTCCCCTGACAAGCTCAATGAAGTGTCGACTACAGTCCCAAAGTAAGATAGGTTCTTGAAATGTGTTCTTTGCTTTTGTTGCACCTGCTTTTCGTTTCTGTGTGTGCAATGTTTAGTGACGTGACGGATGACTAGTTTGAAAAGGACGCTATTTGTAAGCAATTAACTTTTGTTTAAGAAAGAAGAGGTAACTTGCGAGAGATTGCAAAAATATTAGGGGTAGACAGGTAAAAACAAAACGAAAGTGCTAGTGTGTTCGAAAATATTTTGCTTCGTTTTAGCTGAGACAAAATCGCATACTTTTAAAACTACATTAGCGTTGTCGGAGCCCAAGGCTAGTAACCTGTCCACCGACATTTCATTTACATTGTGTTCACTGGTGCATCCGTCGTCTGACCCTTTCCAGGTCGCCCAAGATGGAATACACGGAGATGACCACCGTACATGATTGGTTAGAGAGCATCAAGATGGGTCAATACAGCGCTATGTTCAGCAAAGCCGGCTACACGCACCTGGATGAAGTGGCCAAGCAGGATGAACTGGATCTGAACGAGATGGGAATCAAGCTCATCGGGCACAAGAACAAGATTAGGAAGAGTCTGAGAGACGTTAAGAAGACTTTCGAGAAAGACCCGGTCCTTCCGGTGTAACTCTCAGCGCGGAGTGGTGACGAGCCAGGGATTGCGTGAGCCTGCGAACAACAAGGGCATGCTCCTCAGCGTTCTGACAAGAATTTAGATAAGTGCATATAACAACGTATGGCCATGGAGACACCGTGAATTAGTTTTAACGTATTTGACAAGTTTAAGCATTGCAAATTTACCAATTTCGCCACAATACAATTTTTTTCTACAAATAATGAGTTGCCCCACGTAGCAGTAACCTATTTCAAATGGTCGAGTTTTTCCCAATGTATACCGAGTGAATTGCATTAGTAAGGATCCTTACTGCTGTTGTAAATGTGTCCAGGTGCTGCTAATCGACCTTTTCGTCTCTTCACTGAGAGGATGTCTGTCGGTTAGAAATTTGCCTGGGGTCTGGAAAACTTGGCACGATTGTAGCAACGATCGAACATTGCAGAAAAAACATTTTAGTAGAACTGAAAGTGAAAATGTCAGATTGAGACCTTTCTCGCAGTGGAGACCAACTGTCGTAAGTCAATTCCATGTTGGCTGTATCTATAAGAAATGCGGTTTTATCGTAATTTATATTTCTTTGGGAAGTATTAAGTTTGTAATAAGCACGCTACGCTACACGTGTGCACAACTTCTATGCGTTATTTTGCAGAGGTTAAAGTTAAAACTTATTACAGGAGGTTAAAAATGAATATATATGAATAATTGCAAAAATTACAATTATGAATGACTTTGTAGCCAATTTGGAACTTCGTTCGAGCACGTGTATCTCGAAGTATAGTTTGAAATTATATGAATACAATTTGTGGCAATGTACTCTAAATTACCTTTAACTTCAACTTGCTCGTTAAGCAATGAATGCCATATAAAGATACCTTATGCTGATGTACGTTAAAAATCACATTATCATTATTAGTAATTTACTTAATTAGTAATTTTCCTACTTGTTAAAGTTTTGGATTCATTTTTGACATATTTTAACTGGTTGGCAGGGTTCTCAGGTTCCAGTTTCGCTCTTACCGCCTCTGCCATTGTGCTCTTGCCTTTTGGTTGGCCAATTGAAACAGAAAACATCAACTTGTGGCAAAACAACTGTCAAAAATGAATCAAAAATTTCGTCGACCTACCGAGCGTGCAGAATAGTGTTATTAAAGATGGTAGTTTTACGACTTAGTTTAGCAATATTAGTTCTAACTGCGGCTTTTTTAAATACCAGCTCTTTGCTCAAATGCCTGAAAAATCTCTTTTAAGTGTCGAGTAGTTCGTACAAAATGTGCCTAGCGCTAGATTTAAACATGCTGACCAAAGAAGACATGAATTTGACTCTTTCGAAAGCGTTGCTACTCTTTTAAGTACTTTTTCGTCTTAGTGTCTGACATCATATGATTTCTTTGCTAGTTTCTACTGCTTCCTAAAGACGTCCAAAAAGAAAGTATCGATTATATAAAGTAGAAATATTTGACATGAATATTGTATTTTTGGTAAATTAAGTATAGTTTTTCTGCCATTCAGATTTATTGCGCAAAGCCTGTTTAATTTTGGTTTATATTTGATCTAGGTTTATTTCCCAAGTTCTGTCACATCTTTAGTATTTCTTCCTATCGTATTCTTATAGCGTTTGTTTACATTTCATTTTGTAGAGATTTGACTTATTCAAGGTATAGATAATCATATGTAATTCGTAATAAAGATGGTTTCCAATTCGCTTTGTGTAGTTAATGGTCTCGTACTTAAAGGAGCCAAAAAAAACGTCTTTGGATATGTAGCTTAATTGCACAACTACTATAGCCAATAGAGCCAGTAACTAAAACTAGCCAATCACAGTGTTCGATTGTCTCTATTTTGCAAACACTTGATAATGAACTGAAGCCCTACCTTTCTAAACGAACTAAATTGCGCATAAAATGTTCGCCTTTTTTTCTTCATCAATTTTCCTTTGCTTCTTAAAAACTAAAAACAAAGGACTAAATGAGCATTAGCGAAGCCCCCAATCGACCCAGAAAGGGGTGTTTGAAGTTTTCGGTGTCTTTTCATTCCGTGATTGCAGAATTTTCTAAAAAATATTTTAAGTCGTGTAATACATCATTCTCCTTCGCCGCGTCCTAAATTAAGCAACGTTTGCCACTCAAGTCAAAGTAAATACTTTCAAAAATGACTTGCAACCTAACTCTAACACAGCGAGACATTGTTGATACTGATACCACGGATCTTAAAGAATTTCCTGTTTATTCTGATACTTAAAGGAAGCGTCAAGTTGATAAGCGGTGCAAAATTACAAATGTGTCTCTGCGTGTAACTTTTAAGGACGTTCCCTTCGACCCATTCTGTGTTCTAAAATGTCGTCGAAAAGCAATGGTTTATCAGTGAGCCCTGGCACAGTGTTGTCTGTGATTTGTTTGCTTCTTTACTCCGCTGGATTCATTAGAATCGAGCTAAAGTTTAATGATCACGATCAAAGGTTGATGGCTGTCGAGGAAGTCATTTCTCAGATGAAGCACGGAATGGCGGCCACTTGGAATAAAGGTAAGGTGTTCGCGTGTCGCGTAATAGTTTTAACGTAAACCTCCTTCTCTTCTGTAATTCGCTTTAATCGTATCTGTTTTTATGAATTAAAAAGCTTCCGAAAGCATAAACATGATTCAGTTTTGTGCTTGAATAGTTTCAGTAAAGGAATTGAAACCAAATATCTCAAATATCTCTTTGATTTCAAGTAATGCTATACCGCGGAATCGACACGTTTGACCTCATGCAGAAATCCTTAAGTATAAGCGGCAAGAAGTTGGTATTTCATGTCATCAAACCTCTCGTTTATCAGAGAGACAGACTGACCACCCTGACTGAAACAGATTTTTCATAGTCGAATTGGCTTTAATAGAGGGGCTGAGTGTAGTCTAAAACAGATCTTCTGTTTTAAGGTATAACTCTCTATAATTCCTGTTTAGAAATCTCACTGCATCATTCTGAGAAGAAAGAGACAAGCAGTGAAAGGAAGCTCCACAGAATCAGACGTAGCATTGCCAACAATCCAACCTTTAATAATTCAGGAAGCATTAAAGAAGTTTTGGAAGACGTTGTCACCTCCAGTTTTAAAAAGATCTGTCGGAAGAGTGGAAGCCTTAATGCTTGTCCGCGAGGACCGCCGGGACCTCCTGGAAGAAGAGGAAAAAAAGGATCCCAAGGAATCACGGGACCGCCTGGCGCAAGTGGAAAGCGAGGAGTTATGGGACTACCAGGTCAAGGTGGAAAACAAGGAATTATGGGACCACCGGGCTTAAGAGGAGAAAAGGGAATTAAAGGAAATGTCGGGCCACCGGGTATCCCAGGGATTAAAGGTGAACCCGGAGAATCAATTTCGGCACCAAAAGTGACAATTTCCCCGGCTTCACAAGTGACTGTCAACGAAGGCAACCCTGCTGCTCTGTTTTGCTCTGCTACTGGAAATCCCGCTCCCCAGCTATCTTGGGTTAGGGTTAATGGATCGTTACCTAGTGACAGGACCAAAGTGACGTCAGACGGTCTGATGCAGATTGATGACGTTCACCTAGAGGATGCTGGGAAATACAAATGCATGGCGCGCAATATTCTAGGAAAGGATGAAAACGCTGCGGATCTTTTTGTACAGAGTAAGTGGAAATTATAATATTTTATTTTCTCTTTAGGTAACTAACATTGCTTTAGGCAAAAGCCCTTGATATAGAGAGGGCCTGGTGAGAACCAACCCAACAAAGTACATGTATATACTAGCAACAATTATTCTCTTACACTATGTGTAATTTACAATTTCAAATTACAACAAAAGCGTTATTATTTATGAATTCTTACCTAGTCCCAAAGTTAGAAGGTAGACTTGGTGCCGGTTAGTCTGCAAGCGTTTAGATTAGGAACTATAACTCTTAAAGTACAGATCACTTGTGACAAAGAAACCTTAATTTAGCTTATGTCGGTTAACCTAATTTAGATTTAACGCCTAGGGCCAGTTAGGCTGTTGACAGAATATTTATTTCTGCTAATCTTTTCTAGCAATTTCACTCGTGAGAAATAACGTTTGTGTTGTTCTCCTTCAAATATGAGAAACTGAGCTGGATCGTTTTAATCAGTTTTATTTTTCAATTTTTTTTTTTTTAGACTCACTATTTTAACAAATCGATCGAACTTGATTCTTTACCGGCTGGTACACGATTAAAGTTCGTATTTCTGTATCAATGTTGTATTTCTAAAGGCTTTCTGTGTACTTCTGTGCATTCTAGTAGTTATTGTGCTTGCTCATACGGAACTTGTAGCAAAACAGTCTTCAGAAAAAGGGATATAGGTTTGACAAAATTGAGAAATAATTGAGACGTCTGAGTAGTGATTCTGAGATTGTTAGTTTGTTGCGTTTTCTTTTATTGTTATGCGTGTGTTTTAGACGTTCAAGAATGTTTTATTGTTTTATGAAAGTTTTTGGGCGTGCAAGAAGCTATAATGTTGCTGTAGTAGAATTAAACCTGTACCTATGGCTTGTTTGCAGTGTCACGACATCAAAAATAAAAATCGTAACCGTTCAATAAGTGACTTTCAGAAGCTGGAATATGTAAAATGACTGATATATAAACAGCATCGCCTAGATTTAGATCTGTGCGGTGATTCATTCGCGAGTTATTTGGAAAAGTGTTTCACCCAAATTTATAGAGCTTTGTATAGAGACGCCGTGTTGGTGTTATAATGTTCATGTAGTACCATTAAGCTTGTACCTATTCCCTATAATTGTTTCATTTTATTTAAATTACATTTGCTTATTTCCTTCCAGGTAAGCCAAAAGTTTCTCTCTCGTTTGGACCATCCTACGTCGAAAAGAACAAGGACGTCACTTTGCCAACCTGTCACGTGACTAGCTATCCTCCAGCGGTGATCACGTGGACTAAAGGGCTCGGTGAACTGGTACTAGCCAGAACTGTTTTAAAAGACGGACAGCTGTCAATAACAAATGCTCAAAAGAAAGACTCTGGCCTGTACAAATGTAAAGCGTCAAATATCTTAGGTCATGACTCAGCTGTTACACACCTAAGCGTTGTGGAACTTCCAAAGTTTACAGTCAGGCCGCCTGGGCAGCTCAAGAAGTTTACAAACCACAATATTACAGTCACATGCCAGGCCACCGGGGAGCCCAAGCCGACAGTCACTTGGATGAAAGAAAACGGCGAGCTACCTTTAAAAAGATCAAAAGTTAGTCTGGACGGAACACTTCAAATTTGGAACGCTAAAGAGGAGGACACAGGGAGATATACTTGTATGGCGGCATCAGCTGTAGTGTTTAAAACATTTTCCGTTATGAAACTGTCTGTTATAACAGGTAGGATTTTACCCATTTATCTGTTACTAACGTATTCCTTGACCTGTATATTTTGGTCTTTCTAACCAGGGTTATAAATATGAGTACGATTTCCAAGGTTACTTCTGCCAAATAAAAATGCCGAGGCCTCTAGTAATACATTAGCTACCCATGCAGAGAAAAAAAAAGTGACAATACCCCAAGTCGTATCCACCTTCTAGTCTTACTAACAACAAAGCTGTCTACCGTCTCAACCGTATAAAGACTGAAGTCATCAAATGGTATATGAAACATAATTACGAGCGTAGAAAATAAAAATCACCAGATGGTCACTTTATGTCACATTTTTGTATTACGGTATGGAAAGAGGTGTTTAAGAGTGACTTCCTGTAAATACTACGGATAGGTGTGCAAAATACAAAAATCGAATT
>OMLO01004004.1_pt1 | contig 12231 bp, 7 predicted proteins | sample 1674811 | NCBI WGS metagenome assembly OMLO01 (sample SAMN06265003, study PRJEB25207) | coral metagenome | isolation source: Coral host | place: Mexico:La Bocana,Puerto Morelos, Mexico | collected 2008-11-13
AACGCTCGAAACGTCAGCTTCATAACTCGTTACGGTGGCCAATTTACATTTTCAACTTAGTTGATATAACCAAATGATCTTAATTAACATATGGATTTTTATAATTTTGTTTTCCCATTTTCTCCTTAGTTTAAGTTTTGACTGAGCAGATAAACAAACACTCAAGACAGTGTTTTCTTCACTTTCCTCTGCTGAGTACTATGTGTTTTCAACTCTCCTCTTGGTGTCTGGAAATGTGATGACAAACTGTCAGTGATGTTTAATATACATCATAACATCACAAATGACAGCAGAAATAGAAAAAAAATGTATTTGATGAAAAATCCTGGTTTCAGGGTAGACAATGTCTCACTTTTCTGGTTTGTGCTAGGCAAAAAAAAAACTGTAATTGTGTTGTAGAGTGAAAGAAACAAATACATGGGCATTAAGAAAGAGCCAATATTTGATAATTTCTTTTACTTTTAAAAAGCAAAAGACATCTCAAACATGTTTTACTAAAGGTATACAAAATATGATTAACTTGGAGACTGACAAAAATAGTGCATTATTGCATGGACAGTGTTATACTGCAAATATCAAGTAAATAACAACTTGCACGTAAATTCTAATGTTTCTAGCATGAAATCTTTTACTTGTTTTATGCTTTCTTCAACTTCCTGTTCAAATCATTCAACACATTTTAAATTAAATTTTTTTTTAAAATTAAATTAACTATAACATATTTTTACTTTTCTCATATTAAACTTCATCACAGGATGATCTTATGTGGGTCATGAGTTAAGTCAAGTGATATACATTGTCTTGAGGACTCCTAAATGATGTTAGTATAATATTTCAATAAGTTGTTGCTTATGTAATCTTCTGTAAAGATTTTTTCTCATTTCATGAATACATGTAATTACATCTAGCATGTTTACATTAATTGGAGCAACTACAGAAAGCAGGGCCACTTAGGACCAACTGTTTAACGTGTGTCAAAACGTTTTGAAGAACCAGGCGGAACACAATAGGCACTATTGTGATTCAATAAGATGTAAATAAGTGGCCCTGTATTCTGTAGTTTAGTCCATCAACTTTTAGCCCTTAGGAGATTTAATAATAATTAAAATAAAACAAAATTTGTATTTCAGTGTGATTATTGTTTGATAGTGTCCTTGCTTCTAGTGGGAAGTGCTATTAAGTTTAATACTTAATTAAGTAATTGTCATGTAGACAATTCCTACTGTCCTATTTTGCTTACAGGGAGCTGGGTCCAAAGAATGTTCTTATGGCACCACAAGCTGAGAAAAAACCATCCCTCCGAACAGTTCATAAACAGTCCTTTTCTGTAACTCACTGTTGCTGATCGATCAACCCAGGGACCCTTCTATCTGCCTTTCCATTGCCTTCTTAATTATAATTAATATCATGTGAATGCCGCTGGACATATCACCTTGTTCCCACAACGAAAGGTGAAACGAATGGTAAAACACGCTCATAAGTTGTTTCTGATACCACAATTGAACCCTATACTATCAAGGACTTATTCTGCCAAATTCAGCAGTCAAACCACTCCTGTATCAAGAAACAAAACACCTATTTTCCAGTCTCTGCTCCTTGGTTAAGTGGTATCAGGTGAAAGGAAACTCATGACTTCTAGGTAAACATTAACTTTTTACAAAATGTTATTTCTGGCTAAGTGAGTTTATTTTCAATATTATTGAAGACTACTTTATAGATTGTTTTTCTATCTTTGGAGCAGATACCAGAAGAGTAGCAATAAAGGAATGCACAAGCTCAGTCTTCAACAAAATCCAAAATGGTTTACCCCAATCAAAACTTGATTACATAACTAATAAGCTTTAGTTTACACAACCTTCTGTATCCAAAGTGACAATCCAACGCTTTTAGAAAATTCTTAATCTGAAGCCCTTTGTCCGCCAAGATTATTCAGGGATTATTTCGTGGTGAATATGTGTGCTTAACTCTTACTGATTTGCATTTTCACAACAAAATACCCAGACACGCGAACGTTGATTTAAAACATTACGACTGTGGTACTAGTTCACACAGACATGTAGCTTAATGCTGGAAAAGAAACTGGTTAAATACTGTAAACTTTTGACGGCTATTTGGATCAGAATACATAGTTATAGCTTCCTTTAAGATTCTAACACTGAAAATCGAGTAACTGTGTGGGACAAAATAAACTTTCTGTTGATTCTCAAAGCAATAAAATTGAGCTTATATCAAGTGCAGTCTACAAAGCCCTACGATGGCAAAATCCCACGCACGCACAAATATTAGATGATGAAGCTAAGCAATGCTTACGTTATTCTCACCTTCTTTCTTCATGCCAGCCCGAAAACATTTTCGTAACCGACAGTAACGGCATTGATTCCGCTTATCCTTGTTGATCACACAAGCTCTTTGAAAACGACAAGCGTACACATGATTTTTCCTCACGCTGCGTCGAAAGAACCCTTTACAACCGTCACAACTCGACGCTCCATAATGCTTGCCCGTGGCCTTGTCGCCACAAATCAAGCAAGCTCCGTCTTCACCATCGTCGCCTGCACAAAACGAACGAAGTAAAACACGGTTATACAGATCATCTGGGACAAAATAACACATGCGTGATGTTACTAACACAATTGCAAGCGATCAGAGTTGTTTATTACCACTTTTACTGGAGCCCTCGGCCTGCTTCACACCATTAACTAGCTTGTCGGTCATTGACGGCAACAGGAATGGACTTTAATCCCTAGAGAACACTGTGTTCCGCAACGGAACCCTCTTCGCTATATTTATAGCGGGCGAAGTTGTACTTTGAACTCAAGGAGTCCCCAATTGAGCTTGGAAAAAATATGGCTGCTCATGGCTGCCACGCATCACAATGCGCCAAGAGTTGCATCGAATAATGGAGGGTGGTACTTATCAAGTCATGTGACCCCGTACCCCTAGGCACGAGATACTGGTGTACCATATTACTCGTTTTTTTGAAAACTTTAAAACTGACCCTTTATTTTTATTCGTGACCAAACCAAATGCAATATTACGCTTTTTACACCGACTGTTTTAAGCAGTTTACTTTTATTCTGTTTACGACTGTGCACACCATGGTCATTTATTATTGGTCATGTTAAATTTGGGAAAAACCGCGTCCTTAGAATAAACGTAAGTAAAGGTCATTCGAGGTCTCAGATTAAGAAACGTAATGGCAAAACAAAGAAGCTAAAATTGGCGAATTTTTATTTGCTTGTATAAATCTTTATATTTAGATTGGTTCCCAGTCCCCAAGATACCACCCCCTTAATTTAGCCGATTCAAACGCCTAAAAATTTCGTCAGCGTTTATTTTAGTTTGATTTTTGCATCACGAGGTTTACCATAGATCATTCTGGCTTCGGTCGTTTAAGGTCATCTTAACTAAAGCTGCAATATTTTGCTTTGCACTGTCTGTCATACTCCTCCTAGCTACTTGAAGCAAAAGAATATCTCTGATGAAATCAAAACACACTGCACGCGTCTGATCTCTAAAGCATCAATCAAACAAATTACGCCCTAAGTATTGATAAGGAAATTAGACACAAAAAATAGTTTTCAAGTCGGAGAGGAAGAGCTTCTTTTTCATATTTCGACATACATGGGAACCGTTGTGCCCGAAAATATGCCTACTATTGTCAGGTAAATTAAAGGGGAGTTTTGACAAAGTTCACCTGAAGTAATTTCTATATAATGGAACTTTCTTAGTGTGAACTTTGTCACGTTCCAATTCCAAGTGTTTCACTTTCACAGAAAAACGTATTAACTTCTAAGCTGCTCTAAGCCTTTTTACTTACCTTTACGAAATCCTTTGCACGTTCGACCCTTTCCATCGTGAGCCTCACGAACGAAACCCAACAATTTTTTACCTGAAACCACCGCCATAGCAAGAAAACCAGTTCAAGACACTGCCTGCACTTTTGATGCCTTTTCCTCAGAATAGATTTCTAATTTTTTCCTCTGTTTGTGTCATGCAACACGGCCGCCGCGACTTTGTCATTTGAATTTCTCGTGATTGATGGAAAACTGAACCACGCGATACAATGAAGAGCTGACTTGTGTAAGCCCTATTGCCGTGCGCGCTAGTTTGTTTAACTTATGGATAGAATTCCAGACTAACACGTCCACGTGAAACTCCATGCAATTGACTTTCACGTGCTTGTGAAATACAATACACACTACTTCGACAAACTTCCACAAATACTACATAAAATCGCCTAAATACCTTTCCGGAAATTCTAAAAAAGCGTTTCTGAATTCAATACTACAAAGGTTTTTCCAAATATTTAGTAAAACCCTCTAATCATCTCTTACTTTTTTTGAAATGTAAACCGATTTTGAATCACTACGGCTAAAATTTTCAAACCTATTAGCTTTGCATGCTTCGATACAACCGACCATCCGCCATTTTTGGAAGATTGCTGCTTTATTAGCGCTTTTTTAGTGATACGAAATGCAATTTTTCGAGTAGGAAATCGCTTAACTGGATTGTCTCTGGAATTGATGCTGATTCGGACAAAACGAAATTAAAATAACAGCCGGTTCGCCTCTTTCACTTTCTTTTGCGGGGTTAATTAAATGGTAGTGTCCTACCTTTTGAATACAGTACTTAGCATTCCCTCTTGTTTTCGTGTTCACGGTTTAACTCGTCTTAACAAGGTTTTGTTTCATTTTTTAATTGTCTGTTTGTTTGTGAGGATTAAAGTAAGTTTGTGAAGTGCCGCCGCAACCTGTACTTAATCAGAATAAAACAAAAGCGCAGTGATGAACCATGTTAAAACAGTGTTTGTTGTCAAAACATTAGAGTTTTCCTATGTTACCTAACAAACTATGTAATAAATACTATTGGGGTCCGGTACGGATTTAAAAAGCATGGAGTTTCACGTGCAATCTCGGTGCACGTGCGCTAAAGTCTGAACAAGTTGCAAAGTATTCGAGGAACACGCGATACGTGATGTACACAAGAGGGGGTATTTAGGAAATGCACGAGACCAATTTAGTCGAATTCGGAAAAAACAGTTTAGATCTTCAAGGAGTTTTCGAGTTGGACGTGATTTCCCTGAAGGCTGAATAGCTTAAGCAATGACGGCGGGCACGCCAAGGACGACGCCTAGTAAAAAAAACTAGTTTATGTTTTTCCACGGACTGCACGGATTTTGCCTGAATCATCTAGATCTTTCCAGTGCTCTGTAAACCTGGTCAAACCGGTTAAATATGTAATGCAAGTGATCAGTTCCAAAAGGAAATACGAAAGATTAGCCTTCGTGGCATCCGTTCTCAAAATTCTCAGAATTTGACTATTTCATGTCTGCGGTATTTTGAATTGGACGACTAAGAAATGTACAACGATTTACAATGCACGTGCACAGCCATTGTTCTGCTCATTATGTTGTTAGACGTTCTCGTTGCAGTTTCCTACGTAGTTTGCTTATGAGCTCCCTATTATTATGAAAGAGTACGCGTGCGCAGATCCCTGTTTGGGGTCAAGCCTTTTGATTAGGCTTTTTTGTTCAGTGTCTGTTTTTAAAGCTTGCTAAAGCAGCGATAAAATCTGAAAGCCTATTCCTTCCATTTTTTGTAGTTCAATTCGTGACTGAATTATTACATCAAAAACGAAAGACCGTGCTTGATCACATTTCAAAACATTGAGTGGAGAGTTGAAAATACGACGCAGAGCGGAGCATTTTTGACGAACTTTTAGGTGTTTGGAAACGTGGTCAAACATTGTCTGGATTTGAAGACATAGCTGATCACACATGCAACATAAGAAGCTGTGAAATTTTAAGGCTTAAATTTCACAGCTGCTCAAGTTGTGTATATAACTGCCATGATCATCTATGTATTCATTTGCACTGTATATCTTGAATGAGTGAATGAATCAATGAATCAATGAATAAATAAATTAATGAAAGTCTTTATTTAAGTGTCAATGCTGGTATTTAGCTTAATAAAAAGCTAATTGGAGACACTACACAATATCTTAGCTACATCAATTAAGTTAATAATTTAAATTACAATTCGAGAAAAACCTTAATACACAAATAAATAAGTGAATTTTGTGAACTTAGTATAATGTAAGAACTTAAAACATAGCAATATACATGTACAATGTAAAATTTATAGCCGCCTAGCGGCATGTAGCAGCATACTGACCATAATCAGTATAACGTCCCAGCAATTATGGCAGGAGGTAGCGGGCGTCTCCAGGCCATGACTCCCACTGTGACGTAACGTCACAACAGAGTCAACCCCCCCTCCCTCAGAACTGTACTAAGAAGAAAAAAGAGAAATAAAAAAATATATGCTCATTAAGATCAGATATGGTCATCATTTACTTGACGAAGTTTATTTCGGGTTTACAAGAATCCAATCCCATTAAGATTCATCGAGATTCCCCCATTATTGATTTAAGCTATCCGAGCTGGCTGAAACCCTAGTTGGACGGAGGAAAGCCTTAATTATTCCTCTACAGCGTTCAGGTTATTTTGCTTCAGTTTCTAAGTTCTTCCCAAAAAGAAACAAAAACAAGCTGACTATTCATTCCGTAAACACAATCGATTTTTGCTTTGGAGTCGATGAAGATTTTCACTGCGTCCATCAAGCGAAGTCCAGTATAAAAGACCAGGTCGGGTTGTTCAAAGTCCGATTAAGCTAACGCAGACTAAGTCAGAATTTTGATTTAGGTTTTGTAACATTTCGGTGAGGTTTTGTTTATATTGTTGGTCCTTCAGTTTTGAATTTCAACAATCTAAAACCACGCAATCTACGCTGATGATGTTAGCGTACTTACGCACGATGGGGCATATGCATGCTAAGACCACGAGACTGTGCGGTATTGCCAGGACAGCAGGTCTAGAGATCAATGTCACAAAGACCAAGAGTATGCGAATAAATTCGAGCTACATGTAGGAAGCCCCCCTCCTAACTTTTAATGGCCTGGCCATCGAGGAAGTTGATCGCTTCACCTACTTGGGCATAATTGTGAATAAGAACAGGAGAATAGGATCAACAAAGGGCGTCAATCTTTTGCCACTCTGACACCAGTTTGAAGCTAGGAGTATAAAGCTCAGCTGTCGCACGAAATTGACACCGTTCAACGGCGGCATCAAATCATTTTTTGTATGGGGCGGAAACCTGGAGACGCAACATGAAATTACACCACAAACTGCAGGTTTAGGCTCTTTAGGTGTAATTTCGAGGACACGTTGGTTATAAAACGTAACAGCAAAATTTCTTGGAGGTGAATGCGCGAGAGAGTTCATTCATTTATTGTAAAATTCTCTCTGTACCTGAAGCAGGCTCTTCATCTTTGTTTAGTCGAACCTAACGGCCACCTCTTTACAGTGGCAACACTCTTTGGTCCCTGCGGAGAGTCCCTACATTGTTATCCGTTAACCTGTCGAAACCGGTCACCTCTCGAGAACGGCGGAATTAAAGGCCACAGAAACTCGTCCCAACTGCCAAAACCTCACGTCAACGGCCACTCAGACTACTGACGAACGGCGTATCGTACAATTACCGCAAAAGGCCACCACACTTGATCCGGCTGCCACGCCACGTTGATCTTAATTTGTTTTTGTTGACTTTCGTTGTATTCGGACAAATAAAGTAAGGATGTTTTGAATAAAGATTTCGCATCCCCCGAAAAAAATAACTCCTCCTCCCCATAACGGCCATTTCTTTACAACGCCCTCTTTCTTTCCTCTGTCCCCAAAGTGGTTCCACTGTATCTGTTTCTGCTACCCTCTTTTTCCTTATATTCCGTAGTTTTTCTCCCTGGTTCATTCACTCCTTTTCCACTCGTCCAAGGTTCGAGTACATGAGAACTGTAACTAGTAAAGGAGATCACAATTCATTTTTGGCGCCGGTATCTATAATGGCACCGGACTATTTCGCGCCAAATAGAGGCTATTGTTTATTAAAATGTACTGTCCCCTCCCCCGGTAAGCAGTTCTGGAATTTTCCACAGGGGAACAGCTGGGGATTTTGTTCAGCGGCTTCTCGAACCGAAAAGAATGTGATACCTCTGTGATACCTGCTTCTCTGCAAAGGTGAGCAACTTTGTGAATGATTTTGAGCTGTTTAAGTAGTTGTATACTTCACTTGTCTGCATTATTTATGTTATTAGATTTTAAGCGTTGTTTAAAGCGCCTATATAGTGTAAAATGGATTGAAGATCTTAAAATGTGTCAAGTACCGAGCATTGATTTTTTGATCTCCAAATTCTAGATTAAACCTTTCTTTTGACACTGAAACTGCGCACTCTTAGCATTGAAAACATCGATGTTAAGGCTCATAAAAAGCTATTCAAACATTATTACCATAGCTGTATCCAGCAAGTAAAGTTAAAATGCTAATTTTTTTCGCTCGACAGTCAGCTAGAATTTAACGTTACGTATTGTGTATACAGTGTTTGTTGTCATAAACCTACAAGTCAAACTAAGTGTTTGAAAAGGGTCAGACAAATATAAGGTTAACGTCCACGTCTCCTTACTTCTAAGTTCATTATCGAAAATGACGTGTCAGGTAAGAATAAATTAAATAGCACTAATGAATTTCAAGGTAATTAGCTGTGAAACCCTTGGCTTTTAAGCCTGGGCGTGGGCAGAGGGGTTTGGTGTGCACAGCCATATATGGTGCTGTTTTCATGCTGGAATCAACCCTTATTTTGCACCTCTTTGTAGCTAAAACAAATATCACTTAGTTACTCCGGGGGGGGGGGGGGGGTACTCCCTTATATGGGCTACATAGGTATGTGGGGCCCCAAAGGGTATGGTTTTTGAACCGTTTTGGTCGTAAATATAGTATCGATTTTAGCACGGTGTCGGTTTCTTTTAGAAAGAGCTACTTCTTCATCACGACCTCTTTCTACCCTACGGGGCATTGGCTTCCTCTACCCCGTTTAACGCCTGCTATGCAGGCTAGATAAAGCCAGCAACAAAAGCCCTTCACAAATTTATGTTTACGGCAACTGTGTAATAAGGTCATAAATAGGGTATCAAATTTTTGGTCAGGTCATAAATAGGGTAGGAAAAATCGCCATTTTGGTCATAAAAAGGGTAAGGGTTTTGGGAAGCAGGCCGCACACCCCTACCCAATTTTTCTAAGAGTACCCCCCCAGGGGGATACTCCAAACCTTCACGGGCTACAAGAACATTGTAGTTCATTATTTTAGGTATAATTTGCCAAAAAATGTAAGAAAAATATGAAAATGTGTGTGAGGTTTTGAGAAAAATAAATTTGTTAATAAAATTTGATAAACCTCCAAGGTGTCTTAATCCTTATAGGTTATTGAATCCCCAGTGACTTTTTTTGTGGTAAATGACTTCATCTAGGAGACCTTATTTTAGCTCATTAGGATTTTCTGTTGAGACTCAATAATTGTGGTCATGCTTTCGAAACCAACTCATTTCATTGTCATGAAATGCTCCAGAACAGAGAGTCCTTGGATAAAAAGTAAAACAAAGCCAGGATTAAGCAAGAAGAAAATCAAATAGTTTTATCTTGAGGCAAAATCTCACTGAAAGTGACAAGGGCTCGCATTTCAATCAGCCATCAGAAAGCCAAGCAACTCGTGCTTCATCACTAGATATATCAGCAGTCAGTAGGAAAAAATTATGGGAGTGAAGAAAGCAGAAGAAAGCAATGTTACGAGAGTGACCTCCAAGAACAAGCCCGGATTATTCTTCATTGTCGGATTCTTCATTGTCCAAAATGAGTGCTTCTTTAAAACTACGCTGCAGCACTTGCTTCTCAGTTTGGTTTGGTTTTGTGAAAGTATGTTGCTTATTTTTGCTTTGTCCATTGTTGACCTCACCTAAAACATGTGTGCCTGGAACGTGACTGTAACACTATTGCTTTCCCATGAAGCTCTAGTATGCATACTCTGAATATACCTGTACATCGGAGAAATTTGGGAGGTATAGAACAAAATGGTTTTATAACTCTTGCTAAATAAACTGATTTTCTTTTTAACGAGTTCCATGAAAGCAAGACAAAGTGTTTGTTTTGTGATTTCAGTGAAGTATTACATGACTATGAGTGGTGAGGCAAGGAATGTGTCAATTGAGGAATCCAAGGTTGGAACACAGAATTCAGATGACACTCTTGTAGTGCTGGAGTTCCCACCTAAAGCCCCAGTTGAGACTAAAGAATGGCTGACAGCACTTATAAAAGCTCCAGGTGTGCTTCTTATTACTCTCAGAATGTTTTAGATAGAAACCACTGAGGGGGGCTTGTAGTGCGTAGTGTTGATTAAGAGGTCTGGGATCAACTCAAGCAAGGGCTGTTGGGAAGGTATAAGACGTACAGTTCAAGTAGAAATAAATAGTTTGTACATCACATTGTAAATCAAAAGGGGTTAGTACTCCCCCTGAAAAGCTTGGGATGCTCTTTGTCTCACTAGCTTTAGGGTATAAATCAAGATTTTTACCTCACTTTGGGTGTTCAGAACAAATGCCACTGTTTTAAGTTAGCAAAATATCTTTCAAGTTGAACTGGAAGAAAAAAGAATAAAAACATTTTCATTTCTGTTTTTAGGCTCAATTTGCTTTACTCTCTCAAGTCCGTTCTACTCAAGCCTATTCTATTTTAAGTGCTATATATTAGGGGTCAAATAAAGCTCAAGCCCAGATTGGTCTCCTTTAAGGATTTAATTCAAATTTTCTAATGAGCATCCCTACCTTTTCATGAGGGCATCTCCCCCCCCCCCCCCCCTTGAGGGAAATGCTTGTCTTTTGTTAAATATAGGCCCAGGCAAGCATCTACAATCTGAACAGTTTCTTTATTCTCTGACAGTCTTGCTAAAGCAATCATATTTTTGGAAAAATTAGATTTTGACCAGTCTTCTCTTGGATCATTTTCCTCTGTCTAGTCAGCAGCGGAGGAGCTGGATTCAAAGTCAAGTTGGTTCCAAATTCTCTGAAGAATTGCGACACCCTGCACATTTCTGCTGATACCAAGCGTCTTCTTCTTGGAGCTGAGAAACTCAAACTAAAAAGATGTCTCAAGAGTGGAGCTCCAGTGGACTTCTGCGTAGAATTATGCCAAGAGTTTAAAGACTTTGCTAATGATGGTGAAGGCTTTTTATCGAAGAGTGAGTGTGAGCTCATTATATTTCAGGGGTTAGAGCACATAAAGCCGCATGAAGATGGAACTGTTCCTGGTTATCCTGATGTAAAACTTTATAGAAACAGAGCCACCAGTAAGTTTACTGTACTTTGTTCAGTTGATGTCTGTAATTACCAGGAACTCAATTTAGAGAGCCCATTCCAATAAGGGCCACTTTTTAAAAAGTGCTCCAATAACATTCAATACATAAACATAGCAAAGACCAGTTAGGCAAGTGAATACTGTATTCTGCTTGAATGTGATATTATGCACATTGAACAAGCAAATGGTGAATGGTGTACAGTTATGACTCTAAGACCCCAGTTGTTACTGTTCTTGAGTTACCAGTCTGGGTTCGAGCCTGGCCGGGGACATTGTGTTGAATTCTTCTGCAAGACACTCTACTCTCACAGTACCTCTCTCCACTCAGGAGCTTAAATGGGTACCGGCAAATTTAATGCCAAGGGTAACCCTGGACTGCAATGATCCCATCCGTTTTATGCTATAGAAACCAGGAATAGCTCTGGCCTGATGGGTCACTTGGCTCATATCCAGACATTACCCAACCTTCCAACATAAAACAGGTCTGTAATGTTGAGTTGAATTAACATCCCACCACTCATTTATTTGAGAATCTGGTACCTGTTTGAATTGTAGTCTCTATAATCCTTCCCTGAACCTGACATTGTATAACTGATTCCCATAAAACAAAAGTTGTGTTAATAATTCCACCATTTTAAGGTTGCTGATAACCTTTTCGGGTGCGGTACGCAAAATGTTTCTTACATGCATCATTTTCGGTGGAACCATGGATAACTGTACATCTATGGAAAGGTTAGGAAATGTAGAATCCAAGTATATAAAAATATTGGATACTTACTGCTTTGGGTAGCGTGTGCGAGCCTTTAAACTTGAAACTATCAATGTTCGCTTCGCTGAATTACCCGCATCCTCATTATCTCTTACCTCAAAACAAACTACACTATATCCAAGGCTGCAAATAACTGTCGGTCATCGGACAATGGCCGACCAAAATTTGCTCATGTCCGACGAAATCGCAAATGTGGTCGGACATGATGTCCGGACAAATATTTTATCG
>OMLO01004006.1_pt1 | contig 12229 bp, 14 predicted proteins | sample 1674811 | NCBI WGS metagenome assembly OMLO01 (sample SAMN06265003, study PRJEB25207) | coral metagenome | isolation source: Coral host | place: Mexico:La Bocana,Puerto Morelos, Mexico | collected 2008-11-13
ATAAGCAAACCGTTTAAACGCTTGCATGAAGCGTTTAAACGGGTATAAACGGATTGTAAACGGTTTTGTCATATAAACGGAAAAGCAGTAGTGTCCGTTTTCCCAAAGAAGGTCACAATTGAGATGAGCACCTTGACAGTATTGTGGTGTTTATAGTTAGAAAATGTTTGTGCTCTTGCTAGAAGATTTGAAGGTCGCTCTATGAAGATCTCAAAACAGTCAATAATAATAGTGTTTTTTTTTCCAAATGAGAACTGAAAACAAAGAGGCATTGTGTGCCAGAGCTCATCTCGTTCAGGCCATCTGATGATAGGGGAAAGCCTGATATCCATCACAGTTAACCAGGTGGAGAAGGTTATTCTTGAAACAGTACTAAGAGAAATGTCAAACCTATATGCAAGGTCTTGCAGAGGAACATTCAATCTTAGTTTCATAAATACCATAATAAATTCTTGAAACAAAGACAAGCTTCTACTCCTTTGAGTGACGAATGGACTGATGAAAGAAAAAGTTGCATTGAGCACATCAAAACCCGGCAAACCAGTGTAAAACCTCACTCTGTCATCATGATCAGCAAAACATTCCTCAGTAAAAGGTTGCAGAACAGCTTCCTTAAATAAATATTCAAATTCAGTTGTTTGAGTTTCAGCATTTTGAGTAATTTTTCCCCCTGATTCTGGCGTTTGAGTTTCAGCATTCATTGTTTTCTGGTCATGACTTCTGTATAATTCTTCCTTGGTTTCTTGCTCTTTGTCATCAACACTCAAAGCCTCGGCCTCGCAGAATATCTCATCAGCTGTTTCTCATGTATCATCAACATTCATAGCCTCAGCCTCTAGCTTGGCCTCATAGAATATCTCATCAGCTGTTTCCCCTGTATCATCCACTCATTTCCCTTTTTCTTTGATCTCTGCTCGACGTATGCGTCTGTTGGCAGCTCTCTGTGCTCGAGCAGCTGCTTCTTCAGGATCCTTGACATGCTGTTTTGAACGACCAAGATGAAGGGTAGGGACCCAATCTACGTTGAATCAATCCCAATCTTTCGCAGCTTCTCCTGAAATGAGTGCTGGCTGCAAACTCGATCGCGTTCTAAAATATCATCAGTTAAGTCATCTCTACTTATTGCTGAGATCCACATTCTTGTTCGCTCAGAAGTAAGTTCTTTGGTGTACTCTCCTTGATTGACTACAACACGTGGGACACGAAAAAACCTTACTTTTTCGACGTTAGACCGCTTCTTCCCAGTTTTGTTCCCACAACTAATGACAAGGCAGAGGACCATGATAGAAACAATATAAATATTACACTAACGTCTTCTCAAAACTGTAAAACCTGCTCCAAATGTTGCTGTCACGATACGCACTGGTTATCAGTGGAACACCAACATGGCGGATGAAGTCAGTTACCATGATGATATAGAAATTTGGTCACGTGAGTGAAAACGCTCTATCCAATGCTTTTATCTAGGATTTCATACCTGATCAGTCTAAACCAAAAACACAATACAACTGTATTTTCTTAATTTTCACTTGCAACCCTAAGTAAGTAATGCTTTGTCTAGTGAAGACAAGGCATTTCACCTGGAATTACCTTAGCCAGGGCTGTAGCTAGTATAAGGCAAACCAAGGCACTTGCCTCAGTCCCCCCTGTAAGTAATGCTAAACTGTTATTGTATGAGTTTTTCATCAGCGTTGTTCATCAGGGTGCTGATCAATCAACTTTTTGCTGGGAAAATGGACAACACGTATTTCCTTACGAAATTGTACAAAATCACAACACACCAATCACAATCCCAATTGTTATTTAAATGGTACTGCCTGATGAAGACTAGGAGTGGGCAGTTCACATGTTGCGATCTACATCTCTAGTGACTATTGATAGACAAAATTAATGATAATACCGCAATCTTCTTTGTAGGATACAAAAAGAGCCAACAAGCATCCACAGTCATTTTCACATGATAATTCCTCCACTAGGAATTTGTAATAAATATTTATAAAGGCCAATAACATCTTTAAAACCTAAAAAAGCTATTTATTTGTCTTTGATTTGAGAACTTCTAGTTGAAACTGAAGTTACCTATCTGTTTAGATTTGTAGGAAACTTGCTGGGCTTGGTGTGCCATGACCCTCAGGTGCTAATGTGTCACCTGATTGAGATCTGTTCTGTTAGAATATTTTTTGTTTTGTATATCTCTCATGCATTTAATTGCGGCCTGCTACCCAGGATCTTTTCATTCAGTACATGTACTATATGTCATATTTAAAAGTTTAACTGATGTTTAGCTGATGTGGTGTGAATAGCAAGCTACAACACTTCAGTGAGCAAGGAAGTAACAATATTTATCAGCATAAGAACATCAGTTGAGAAAGTAGAAAACATTGAGTCTGACACATTTTAAATGGGCAGGTATTAAAGCACCTATAAATTCAGGGAATAGCATGAATAAAGGAAGAATACAAATAATTTACCAACAGCACAGGTCATTAGAGTGTTTGCCACAAGTCACGCCTACCACATGCAGTTATCAGGTTTCAAAATTCCCTGACTTTTCCTTCCCTGACTAAATAATCACAATTTATAATGTCAAATGTAGTAAGGGCCTCCAGCTGAACCCCAGACCTCTCAAGTCTTACGATTTTGTTGTGAGACTCACGGTTTTCAGTTCAATCTCACAGTCTCACAACAAGACAGGCAAATCACACGATAAAAAGAAGCACAAGCTGAAAAGATGCAATTTCTTGTATAATTTCATTTTTACTTAGGTGAGTCAAATTCTGTGCAAATCAATAGTTAAACTTTCGCAAACCAGGCCACCGTTCTATTCAGTTTTCATCCGTCTGTTTGATGTTGTGCACTGGAAACACAGTCCATGACCATATATAGAAGACATGTTCCAAATTACGTCCCCATCATTACCAGTCTCTCGCATTCTAAAATTCAGCTCAATGCTCACACACAGGCTGGACTTAGCTGTGAGTATCGAAGCTGTGAAAATAAAGTTAATTTCTATGCTGTGGAGGTCCACACATGTTTTGCGTTAATTATAAGCAAGATACAAACACGTCTTAATTAGGACGTGTTTACTTGGTTTTGTCTGCCGGTCGATCAATCTCCAGATTTTTGGTGCTTTGAGGTTGAGAGGTCTGCCCCCCCCCCAAACAGCCATTCCTTCCACCCATTTACAAGTGATAGTTCTTCAACAAATTTACTTTTTTATCTTTTGTTATCTTTGAGATCATGACAGACCTGGAATCTTTCTTCCAGCGATGCTATATTTCAAATTTATCTTATTTCCCTTCAAAGTGTCAATGTTTATTATTTCCCTGTCACAAAATAAAATTTCCTAACCTTGATGAGCTTTTTTCCATACGATTTTCTGATCTGTGAAAACCCTGCAACCCATAGCATTCTGACAAGAAAAGCAACTGCATGGCACTACAACTTCAAAAACAAGATGAGCTTAAAATCGCCCTAAACAGCTATCAGTATCAGGTGAGCCATAGCTAACTAATTATGTTTATATCGACTGAAGTTTTACCTGATTCCAATGGTTTGAACATAGATGGCTGTATTTGGACATTTTCAAGCCAAAACTCAAGGTCTTGGCCTATTTTCTCATTGACTAGTCAATAAATGCCAGAAAATCTTTAAAACAAACTCAATGATTTTAAGGAAATTATCTGGCTGTGATGGTAAGCTCGCCAACTGTGACATCACAAATACCCATAATTTGCGTGCCATTTCTGGTTCGTTTTCATGAAGCTCTCGGAAATCGTCGGATTTATGTGTGTTGACTGCACAGTTCGCCTTAAACTAATTTCAAAGAGTTGATTCTTTTTTATGTTGTTACAACTGACTTTTTTATGTAGGTTTTTCGTTGCATTTGACCTTTAAATAAACACCTTGCTTCCATATTGCAGCTCAAAGGGTTACTGGAAAGGCATGGCTGCTATCCAAAAATTAGCAGTCACTGCAAAAGTCCCTGAAGAAACTGCCAAGCAGTGGCTCGTCAGACAGGCTCTCTTGCAGACCTATCTTCCTGCGCTGCACTACATTCCATGCCTAAATTTGACATATCAGCATCCCCAAGTGGACCTTCTTTTTGTGCCTCATGACAAGCTTCGTCGCAGCCGCAAAGTTTACACAACACAATGACCATTGTTGACGCCACAAGCCAGTACAAACTCTGGGGAGATTGCGAAAGCTTTTCATTCAATTTATGAGTGCAGCCCTTTGATGTGGCCTCAGGTATTGCAGGTGGGCCCTGGGCATTCACAAAACAGCTATACACAGGTAAATCCAATCAGATGGCTTGAAATTTCTACAGACCAGGCTATTGTTGAACGTTTCAATTGCATGCTCACCAAGAGCTTGTTTGGTCATCAGTATGCCATAGAAATGCTCTTACCAGCCGGAGAGCAGTCGGCTGCCTGGGTCAAAAAGCCTCCTGTTCCAATCAAAGCTGTTTCAGCAAAACCTTCCACTCCTTACCCAAGACCTGTTAATGTGAACAAAAAAAACCTCATTCCCACGTCAATGTTCGCAATCTATACCAGCCCAGTGAACTCAAAGGTGGCACTAAAAGAGCCACAGGCCTAATCTTCTCTTTAAAAGTTCACACACTTGCAAGGGCTGTTACCTGGTCGGATAAGCCAGTCTTGAACTATTTAACTGATGGGCCTAAGCAGGGCCTTGTATGCAAAGAGCTCTTGGTTGTGCTACCAAACTCACAGCTTCTGCCTGCTCATGTCATGTGAAATCTAATTGGCTCCATGTGGATCCCATCCATCAACACCCAGTGTTTGTCATAACACACCATTACAACTTCACGCCGCTTTAAGTGTGTCTTTCTGAAATGGGTGATACCGCTGGATTTTTGAGCATGAAGGCTCAGTTTATTCCTTTGGGCATTACCTTCGGCCTTTGCTGAAAATGACTCAGCCACTTTCGGTTTTATTCGTTTCGAAGAAGGTGAGATATTTTGGAAGAAGGTCAGGAAGCAGGCGGAAGCGACTTCAAAAGACTGGAACAATAGCGTAATTAAGCTACCTTGATGAACGGAGTTGTGAACGTATCCTTTTGTTCTTAAACTTGTAAATGAACTCCAGATGTAACCTGTAGACATTTCTTGGATTGTTTTTTTTCACAATGTTTTTTCATTGTCTTTACCAATAAAGAGCGTGTTGAGAGCTTTAAAAAGAGATCTTGAACGAGTTGCTTTGATGGACGTAGGGGAAATTAGGTTTGTTTATTGTCGAGCAGTGGGCCAGACTCGTGGAGTTAATTATGCGTAGCCATCTTCCGACTCATTTTTTGTTCAATGCAATGCGTGTTGAATCGAATGCCCAGATCGCTTTAATGACTTTAAACATTTCCTTTTAGCTACAAGTATTTAATTGAAGAAGTTTTAAGAGCATATAAAAGAGATATAAAGGCGTATTCATTTCTCTGTACAAGCCGAGTCAATGGTTTGTTTACAACTCGGGCCGCTAATCTTATAAAAGTGTCTTCAACGTCTTTGAAGTAGTTGTTTCCCCCAGAACAAAAGAAAAATTGTTTGATCAGTTTTATTTCCGAACAACAAACCAATTAAACCTTGATTTATGTGTTTGTGAATGCAAGGAGCTCTATCTCTGGCCACAAATTAAGCACTGTGTATTGTGGAAATTCCGACAGTCACCGCACCCAACGCACGAGTATACACGCTGGTTTTTTGTTTATTTCCGTCAAGAATCATCAAGCTTACTTAAGTAGAACTTTTGCTTAATCAAGTGAAGTTGTCATGCACTCAGCCCCAGCTTTTCTTGCTGATAGGTGACCATCCGTGTGCACCCCCCAAAGCGTGTAAAGGAATTATGGGACACATTATCACGTCACACGAGAGCTCAGGAGCAAGCCTTGTAAGCATTTTCCTTGTTTTATGGTCAATCAAATATAAAGTTGTGTTCATTCCGCCGTGGTCCCTGTTGATTCCCCTGCAAATTCATCTACAAGTGGTGGAGAGCCCAAATTCCGTCAAACTCATCATGCCAGCAACAATTGAAGAACTACAAGGCATTGTGGCTGGACTTGTTGGCATTATAAAGGATTTGACTACAAATGTTACTCAAGTCACCCAAACAGTTGGTAACATGGCCGACATGGTTCCTGCATCCATTCATCATGATAATACACAAGACCTTTGCATGCCTTCCATGCAGCTTCCTTCGTTTTGTTTAATAGTGTAGTACAAGACGACATCTCCGAATTCCTCGAGTGATTCAATCAGCAGACATCTCATCTTCCCGCCGGAACATGCTTTTCGTTTCTGGAACAAGAGTGTGCTGGCAACTGGCCGCAATCTGTGTTGTTGATAGCTAAAGCTACAGAGGGCTACACAGAAAAAGTGGTAGAAGACCAACTTAACATTGCATCGAAATATTACGTGCAGAATTCGGCAAAATGAAAGAAGACAAGTGCCGCCAATTACCAGCTGAGTTGAGCGCCATTTAACAAGAGTGTGGCGAGTCAATGGCACAGTTTGCGTTCAAATACAAGAAACTACTGCATCAATTGGAGAAACTTGGCGAACAGATTGTGAAAGTTTATCCTACCTTTGATATTTCACAGTTTATTTCTAAAGTCAAGCCTAGTATTGCTCAGCAGCTTGTTGTGAAAGCATCAGAATTTGAAACCCTTGATAAGGCAGCCAAAGCAGCTTGTCGTGTTGAGATGTCATTTCAAACTCCGCCCATGGCCTCGAAACGAAATCAGTCGGCTGATGAAGGAAAAGTGACACCACCAAGATCAGCATTCCCAACGACAGCAGAGGGCTTGTTACATTTGTAGAGAAACAAACCATCTGTCAAGGTACTTCCCAAAATACCACAAAGACACTTCAAAACAACCGGAGATGTGCAGAAATTACAATCAATTTCCCAAATTTAATTGCAAGGAAGACGGCAACAAATGCTCATATGATCATATGGCCGACAACACAAGTGCCAACGCTGTAACAAGTGGGGCTTTCAAGCTATCAAACACTCTGAAAATCACCCATCAAGCACATCTTGCAGCACTTTTCCATCTGATGAGGTTAATTTGCTTAGCAACTGGTAGTCTTGTCGTAGTCTTGTCCATAGTGGCAACTGCTTTAAGATTAGGTTTTGAATCCACTGAGGTAACAGAAATGGGTTCTTCAAGGGCACAATACTTGAGGTCAGGTCATTTGGATGCAACAAGATCAGAATGTACTTTGCTCACAAGAGATACAGAACAGCAACTATCCAAAGGCAAGGGCAGTCGTTCACCTGCAGATGTAACAGAGGTCCAGGCTTTGCTGAATGTGCAGGAATGGTAACAGCAGGTAATCCAAGTAATGGAGTAGATGTTGATGGTTGATCAAATGAAGCTGGAGGTGGTGGTTGTGAAGCTGAGGTTGAGGTTTGGTTTTCAGATCCTACAGGAATAGAACTCGAGGATTTTTCTGTACACTGAGCTTCGTATTTTTCCAGACGAAAGGATATCAGGAACAACATTTCTTTCCCCTTTTCTGTGTTCAATGAAAAAGTCAAACTCAGCCATGCTCATACACGATTTTGCAACTATTGCCTGTTGTGGTGCCATAGTAGTCAACCATTTAAGATTCGCATGATCGGTTACAACTTTAACCCTTCAGCCTAGTATGTAAGAGCAAAACTGTTCAAGTCCCCATTTCACAGCAAAGAGTTCCTGGTGCATTGTTGTCCAACGTGATTCAGCTGGTGTAAATGCTTGGGATACAAATCTCACAGGGTGAAGTACGCCATCCTTCTCCTGAGCCAACATTGCTCCACATCCTAGCTTGCTAGCATCCACATGTAATTCAAACTGAGTGTTCCAATCAGTATGGAACAACATAACATCCCGGGCCAGTGACTGCTTGCTTCAAGTCTTGAAACTCTCTTGCTGTTTCTTTGGTCCACTGAAATGACACACCCTTCTTGAGAAGAGATTGCAAGGCTTGTGTTCAGGTAGACATGCATGGAATAAAGTCCCTAAAATATCTACAAAGTCCAAGAAAACGCTTGACTGCAGAAGTGTTTATTGGTGTGGGCATAAATAGGATTGCTTCTACTAATTGGCTTATTGATGTTCAACCTTCTTGGGTGATCTACTAATCAAGTTTCATAGCTCAAATCAAGATCTTTCTGCATTTAAGAACATTCCAAAGCAACACTTGCAATGGATTAAACAAATGGCAAAGTGCTCAGATGAATTTATGGTGGATCCAAATCACTATCGCATTATGGTTCCCAAGGACATTCAACTTCAATGTCATCTCTTACAAGTATATTATGATTCACCTGTGGGAATGCATCGCTGACGCCAAGCTACTTATGGATCTCTTTCATATGACTTTTATTAGCAAAATATGACTAAGCATTTGAGGAACTGGATCAGGCGCTGCCCTGCCTGTATCAAATTTAAGTCTACTGATCCCAATGGTCCCATATAAACTAGGAACTACTGCAGCACAAGCTCTGTTTAATGATGTTTTCCTGCAATACAGATTTCCAGCAGTCTTACATAGCGATCAAGGAGGAGAATCGCTTGATGTGGTATCACACCAGCTAACAAAACTTCTCTCGATAGAACACTTTGTCACAACAAGTTACCGTCCACACCTAAATGGAAGTACAGAACGTGTTCACAGAAGGAAAGCAAGTTTATGTTAGAAGACCAACTCTGAGTTCACAACGAAAACGATCAGCCACACGGTTCATTCGTTGATTTGATGGTCCTTACACGTTATTTTAGGACATGTCCATGGTCACCAGAATCTATTGTGACCTCGACACAAATTCACTCAGGATGAGATTAAAACAGTAAACATTGAAAAGATCATTGTTCTGTTGTGTCAGATGAACTTTCAGAAGATTATGATCTCAGAAATTATGAAGACCCACCACATAACACAGAGACAGTTCCCCCTCTTGAGAATTACCCACTCGAAAGGGTACAGCGATTGATCCTGATTTGGCAAAGTTAGCATTTGGTTTTGGATGTTAACCTCAAAGTGCCCTTATCTATCCATATCTGGAGGCTCACATGGAGGAACTTACCTGTTAAAACTTGACAGAGACATGTTTGCAACTTTAGTTTCAGAAAAACTAAAATCCCTTTCAAGGGGTGGACTCATGCGAATTATAGACTGTTAAGATTTTGTTGTTAGCTTATTTCAAATTTATTCACCATGAATATTGTAAGCTTTTGTTGCAAGATACTCCCTTTAAGAAGGGGTGGACTGTAGTGGAATTATGGGACACATTATCACATGGCACGAGAGCTCAGGGAGCAAGTCTTGTAAGCATTAACCTTTACGTTTTACAAATACAAAGTTGTGTTCATTCCACGCGGTCCCCCTTGATTCCCCTGCAAATTTATCCACAAGCACACCATATGGAAACCTCTATTTTCAGCTCTATCGATTCTGCCATCCAGGGCCTCCTCCAATTCCTATGCACGCTAATTTAAGGAAACCCCCACAAACTAGATACTCATAGTAAGGTCACAAATGTACAATTTGATAAAATTATGGGAATTTTCTGGAATCTCATCTGCAAAAGTGCATGTACATTCACAAAATCAAGAGATTTCCTTCAAGCTAAGCTTAACAGCAGAATGAATGCTCATTTACTGTGACCTACACTTTTATTATATAATTTTGGTGTACAAGACACGCATTCTCTTCAAATTGAAAAATAATTATTAGGAAAAAATTATTCACAAGGAAAAAAAGGTATTGGCTAAAAGAAAACAAATAGGTTTCAGCTATCACAAAATGTAACATGAACTGAAGAAATGATGCACATGATTAGGCATAAATGGGGCACAACTGGCATGTAGAATATAAAAGCCTGGATATTTTTGGCTCGAACATGTCTTGTAAACCCTGTATTCGTGTGCAAATTATGGTACCTTTGCTTTTCCTTTTGACTTTGGTTTAACATGTTGAGAAAGGTTCGGCAGCCCTGAAAAGAAAAACAGAACATGCAACCTATTTCAACACAGCAAGTGAAAACAAGCTAAACATAACAGTCACTACAGTGACATATGAAGCATAGACCCTATACAAAATGAAAGGGGACTATGCAAGGCTCATTGGGCTTTGTTTTGTTTACTCATGGTAAAAATGGCTGCTGATGACACTGTAAGTGCTAGCTGTCTTTTCGAGGGCAATATTCCCAGAGGATCATCAACACTCACCACAGACGAGGTTCACAGGGCGACCCGGCCAAAGGACTAAAAATAAAGGCACAGTTGCATGCAGCGAAAATGTCAGTATTGAAGCTTATTGATGTATTTCTCAGTTGTCGTAATAATAAGAAAGGCCTTTGCTACTTGGTTAAAAGGATTAGTTATTAAACTTTTCTTATTTTAAATAGAGATCAGGAGATTTAATGGAAATTCCATTGCTGACCTGTTTCTGCACAAGTAACTGGTGTTTTAATCACAACATGAAATTGTAAATTGTGACCTTTCATGCGAAAACGTGCATTCGTTTGAACGACCTGGGTCATCCGTTCAAAAAAAATTTGCATACATTCGAAAGGCTTGATCACCCGTTCGGTAGAAACGTCCAACTGTTCGAACGGCTTGATCACCGATTCAGTCGAAACGTCCAACCATTCAAACGGCTTGATCACCCGTTTGGTAGAAATGTCCAACCGTTTGAATGACTTGCTTGACCGTTTGTTAAAAGCATCTAACTGTTCGAATGACTTGCTCACCTGTTTAGTAAAAACATCCATCCGTTCGAATAAAAACGTTCAATAAAAACGTTAAACCGTCCGAACGACCTGCTAACCCGTTTGTTAAAAACATCCAACTGTTTGCTGGAGCATAATCAGTTCAAATAATATCAGATAAAGAATTACACAGACGCCCGGAGTCAATGTAAATGACGCCTTCTGACAGCTGTACTGATCGTTATAAATCAGTCAATAGTTTTTATTATCCAAACATGCACAAGTTCCAGTGGACCAATAAAATTGTCATTCCATCGTTCGAAAAAGTATGTGCTTTGAAGTTCAAGACATGAGCGTACCCTTAATCGAAAACCTTGTTAACTGTTTTGCCCTTTCCTTTGTTTCGTCTTAAAATCTGTTTTCGTGACCTGGGTTTCACCTGAGAGGTTATTTTGTCCGGTGTTAAGCGTGTCACGAAAACCGATAAGAAAGCACTCGGCCAGAGCTCTTTCCATGCCAGCCAGTTTTCACCGCATCTTCGATCTTTGAAGGCGCCACAATGAACAATCGATCTCTGGTAGTTCAATGCTTGTCGCTTTTGCGCTAAAGGCATCCTTGAACGAAGAGAAAAACCTATTAACAAACATTACTCCTTCCAGCTAGAGGGAAATCTCTTCATTTTTTTCGCGGATCCTCCCAAGAGACAGGTGCCTGAAAACTTGAAGATCCAAGACTCCGAAGTATCCTCACTACTAATTAATTTTTGAGTTGACAGATAAAGACAATTGAAGGGTTTCATGCAAAAATTAGAATTGCTGAAGGCAAAATCACAATATATGGTATAGTACATGTACCAATGTTTTTACTGTTGTGCCCACTACCATGTATTTAGTGTTTGGGAATTTAAAAATACAAAATATAATTGTTCTGCCAAAAATATCATTTTGAGCTTTTGGGCTCTGCCATAGCTGTTACAAGTATCAATTATTATCAACATAGACAGACATACAAAAAAGGCGAAATTGGTAAGTTGTCCCTTGAATTGAACCTTGCATGTTAGCTTAATTTGTATTTCTTGTAAAAATATATATTTTGTTGACAGCAGACAGCTATTTATGGTTTGCAGACCATACATGTTTTCTGGACAGAAAAAAACTTCTTGTCAGCTTGTTCTTCTGTTTACACAAACAAGCCACTTTGCTTTTAATAGTCAATTGATCGAACCTCTGTGGATAACTCGACTCAAAGGATAAGCAAAGCATCAACAAAGTTTAAACATTTTAGACAACCTTCGAACCTGGGGACTGATTTAAACTTAAACATACTTAAGGAACTTCGCACTAATTGTTTCTGCGCATCCTTACTGCACACGAAATTCACACGCCACGTCATGCATCGAGCGCGCGCGCTGAGAAGTAAAGTGAACAATAATAGGGCAAGTAGCCATCGCTTTGACTTTGCGTGGATTTAACGATCTTGGACGTTCGGTGACCCCTATTTTTCTTTCGATGGATCGT
>OMLO01004007.1_pt1 | contig 12227 bp, 3 predicted proteins | sample 1674811 | NCBI WGS metagenome assembly OMLO01 (sample SAMN06265003, study PRJEB25207) | coral metagenome | isolation source: Coral host | place: Mexico:La Bocana,Puerto Morelos, Mexico | collected 2008-11-13
CGCCATATAGTCACGTCCCCCTGCCCCTGTGTTTACCGAAGTATAACCACCTGTCGTATGGTAAAATCATGTTGTATAATTCTTTACCGTCATTTGTGAGTTGACTCAACCACTGTACCATTCCAATCTCACTGTGTATTAAGAGTATTCCTACCTAGAGGACAAGTTTGCAACTAAAAATCTCGGCGCTCCTCAATAGCAATATAAAAATACTTGCTTTCAATGAGGACACTTCGCTAATTTCTTTTTATCACCTCTCTCAGTTCCGTCACTGCGTTGGAAACTGACAGTATCATCAATTTTCAAAAGTAAATGGCGATGTCTTCCTGGCTAAAGTTTTCCTTTCTCGCCGTGTTATTGTTGTGTAATGGAAGTCATCGTGTCAACTGCTTTCTCCAACAAAGGTCTGCTTATAAAGATGGCCATATAGTGTTGGGAGGCCTATTCGATCTCCATCAGAGCGCAGGGAACAACAACTATTGTGGTGATATACTCGCTACTAATTTGGGTTACGCAGAGGCAATGGTTTTTGCCATAGAGAGCATCAACAAGAACAACACGCTTTTGCCGAATGTCACGCTCGGGTTTGATTTACGGGATTATTGCCTGCGTCCCGCAATGGCAGTGGAAACCGCTTACGAACTTGTAGTGAAAAGCGATCATCGTTTCTCGCTCCAGAATTGCACAAACTCTACGGAATTCAATGGGTCTGAATACGGCGGACTCAAAGAAATAACGGGGGTTGTTGGGCCAATGGATTCTGCAAGCGCCATAATGGTTTCAAGTTTGTTCGAGATCGCACACATCCCATCCATTAGCCCGCTGGCAACAAGTGTGGAGTTGAGTGCGACTCTGTATAGTCACTTTTATCGAACGGTCGCTCCAGACAATTGGCGTGCCAGTCTTTTAGCTGACATTGCGCAGTTCTTGAATTGGACATACATCGGTGCAGTAGCCCTTGACGACTCGTTTGGACGTTATGGAATCTGGGGAATAGAAAAAGAAGCTGATGCAAGAGAGAACCTTTGCATTGCCTTCAAAAGATTTGTTCCTCGTGTTAATCATCTCGACTATATTAGAAAGATCGTATTCGATCTCAAGAGCAACGTGAAAGTTACAGTTGTTTTTATCTGGCTTTACGGTGAGTATGCGCGGCTTTTTATGAACGAGGTCGTTAATCAAGATGTTACTGGTCGAACATGGATCTTTACCGATGGAACCACACCGGCAGATTCATTCTTCACAGATGTTCGCTTTGCGGGAGTTTTGCATGGATCGTTTGGGATTTTGCCTAGGGCTAGGCCCAGTGAGCAGTTCCCAAAATACTTGGCCGATCTTGCAAAGAGGAATTTTACGGGCAGTACCCACGCATGGTGGAAGGAGTATTGGAATAACAAGGTAATGAACAACCAATCTCTGGATGCGTCATATCCGTTTTCAGTTCCAGTTGGTAGCCCATTGACAAGCAGTCCTTACATTTCTTACACGGTTGACGCCGTGTACGCATTTGCCCATGCTCTGCACAACATGTACACTTGCAAAGAACCACATGGATTGCTGGAAGGTGGTAAATGCCCAACAATACAGCAGTCGAAGATAAAAGGAGCAGAATTACATCACTATTTGCGGAATGTAAGTTTTCAAGGATTGACAGGAACAGTAGAATTCGACAAACATGGGGATCCACTTGAGGCATGTTACGACATTGTGAACTTCAAGAGCACTGGCAATGGCTTTTTGGAAGTTCGCGTTGGCTGGTGGGTGAGGAAAACCAGTCCCAGACTCCACCTAAATCTTTCAAACGTAACTTGGAACACTCAAAGTGGATTCAAAGGTGTCCCGTTGTCAGTATGCTCATTTGATTGTAAGCCAGGTGAGAGACAAGTAACGAAGTCTCCTTGCTGTTGGGAATGCGTTAATTGCCCACGTGGTACAATAAATTCCAATGGCATCTCTTCAAACTGCTCTGAATGCCCCGAGAGACAAAAACCCAATGATGAGAGAACAGAATGCGTCGACCTTCCACAAAATAACTTGAGTTGGAAAAATACTTCTGCCATAGCAGTGACCTGCACAGCGGTTACAGGCCTGCTTTTGACTGGTCTATGTATCGTAGTTTTTATTAAGTTTCGGAACTCGCCGATTGTAAAGGCCTCAAACCAGGAGCTCAGCTTTCTTTTGTTAATAGTGGTGGCTTTATTATTTGTGTTGGCCTTACTCTATCTATTGACGCCCACAGACCTTTTGTGCCGCGTTATAAATATCTGGCGATATATAATTCATACGTTATGCGTGTCTATACTTCTACTAAAGTCAAGAAAAATAGTGAAGGCTTTTCGACTCGAGGGTCCGTTACCTGACGGTCTGACAACCGGGCAAAAGAAAAGAAAGAAGAGCTTTCTTTTCAAAGGACAAAGACTCCATTTACTTTGCTTGTTGTCTGTACAGGCTATACTGATCGTGGCATGGACTATTTCCGATCCACCGTCTAAACAAACCGTCGTTCGCCCGCTTCAGTACGTGTTCGTTGTTTGCAAACCTTTCAGATCAACAGCTGGCGAAGTCCTCTTAGCCATGACTATAACCACTGTACTTCTCCTTGCGCTTGCGTGCATCTATTACGCTTTTAAAGGGAGGAAAATTCCCGAGAATTTCAACGAGGCGAGGTACATCGGCTTTTCCATGTACATTGTTCTGTTATCCTCGGCGGCGTATTACCCCGTGGAATTTGGCCTTGAAGGCTGGTATGTCGGCATTATTGGAGGTGTAACCACTCTCGTGAGCTCCTTCGCTCTTCTAGGTTGTATGTTCGGACCGAAGGTTTATGTAATTTTTTTCAGTCCTGAACAAAACACGCGCGAAGCAATAAGCTCGGAAATTGCCAAGTATTCAGCTGCGATAACACGCGAGAAGACATCGCGCGTAACGCCTCAGATTAGTCCAGAGTCATCACTGTGACGTAATCAATTTGTTTTTGCCATGTTCACTTCATATGGTTCCTATTAACGACCTCTGACGCAAACCACGCACTCACGGTCAATTGTTGTTAATACTGAATTCCGAGCGACAGAGATACCTCAGTGCTGTCCAGAAGGGAGAGCAATGAGATATCGTGATTCAAGTTCAGTGACGTCTATTTACATTTTTTTCAGTTTTATTAGTTCGTATTTGATAAAATCGTCAGATAAAAGGGTTTTTCCCGAGGGATTTGGATTCATATTCATTAACAGCTGAAATTGCGTGAAAGAGCTTGTGTTTCGAAAGAGGAAGGTAAAAAGTAAATTTATGCAAGAGTGAAATGCAGTGAGATAAAGTGAAAGCTCTGTTGTTAGAGTGAGTTCTCAAAATGTTATTTATAAGCTAATTGACAAAGTAACCAGTATGGGAGACCCTTTCCCTGTATTAAACAAGACACAATAAAAGATCAAGCCGTCATGCTTCTTGTTGCCCGCATTGGATAACAACATTCTGCACAGCTTTTTGTGTGTACATATAAAATTCTTAGATTTATCATTTAAGAGCATGGATGGTGCATTGGAGATGTAGCAGAAGTTTTCTTCTTGCAGTAGAACCTCATCAAGTCAAACATCAACTTGACAAACTCCACTAAAGTTAAGAGCGAGATCCCAGTGAAAAGACCCAGTGAACCTCCAACGTTGCTGATAAGGTCTTTGAACTAAGAGCGAAAAAGAAAAGTTCGTAGATGAGTAAGAGAAAAAGGTTTAGTCTACATACGAAGCAAGTGGGCCATCAGGCCGTAGCTTATCCCGGCTTCTGTTGTATGAAGCGACTAGAAATAATTCTACTGCCCCTTGGATGGGACGCCAGTACATCGCAGGGTCACCCTCAGCATTAAGTTCGCCGGCCAGTGCCCATTAATACACCTGGGTGGAGAGAGTAAGGTGCCTGACCCAGAACACAACATAATGCCCCCTGTGAGAGCTCGAACCCAGACCACTCGATCCGGAGACGATCATGCGCACTCACCATGTGGCCACCGGGAACAAGAGCAGTTTTATCCTCGTTCGCGCTAATTGTTTTTGCGCATCCTTACTGTGCACGAAATTCACACGCCATGTTATGCATCGAGCGCGCGCGTTAAGTCGTGTAAAGTATAGGGCAAATGGCCATTGCTATAACTTTGGTATATTTGACGATCTTGGACGTTCGGTGACCCCTATTTTTCTTTCGATGGGTCATTTTCTTTGCCGATTTTCTACGTTTTGCGAAAAAAAAATCTATCGAGTTATCTATCGAATTAAGTGGTTCTAACGTTTATGTCTGCGGTCAAGGTTGTTTGTGGATAATAATGTCTTTGGATAAAATCTCATCGAGCGACCACGTAACACAAACGGAAATTAAGGCTGGTTCTCACTAGAGAACAAGCACAAGCACAAGCAACATACGCAGTCACATTAGAGTTCTGGACGTAGAGCCTATCGTTAGGAAACTATACTAGCGAAAGGCGCTAATTATCAACATAGTACTACTTCTGCGCATGTCGGCTTATATTGGTTACGCGCTAGTGTGGACAAGCCTTTACTTAGTAGCCGTGTTCCAGGCGTTGTGCTTGTTCACCAGAAGGACGAAGAACGTTGGGTGATGAAAATAAACACGAGGGTTACTTTGGCCTCAAACCTTTGCCTTGGCAATCCTGGCACTGTCCCTCTCTCTACCTAGCAAAGGCTGGCAGAGGCTAACTACTGAACAGTACTTTTTCAATGTGAACAGTACTTTTTCAATGTGGCAGTGTTTGTTTCCGATATTTAGTTAATATAATTGTTTTTCTTTCCTTTTCTGTAGATTAGTCTATAAGAAATATGAAAAATTGTATCCTTCGTTCCGTCAGGTAAACGAGGATACTCCAGGATATCGCTTTGGAAGTATAAGGGAACTGAGAAAAGCTGTGGGAACACACTCTCCTTCGGTTCGAGTTTCCAGAGCATAACTAGTACTTACAAACAGATTTTTAGCCTGGTTGTAGTACGTGCATATAAGTGATTTTACCAAACCGGCATACATGTACAGCGAGGCGCTGTGTACCGGCTTACCTCATACTTTGGTCTTTGGGCGATGATCTCCATTGTCATGCTTTTGTAATAGATATTAACCCGTGCCAAATTTCGCCTGTGAAATAAACTGAACTTAGGACTTCGAACCAGTTCGACACCAGAAGTAAAAGATATGAATTTATGATTGATCATCACAGTTACACACACAACTTAAGCAATTGTGAAATTAAAGCATCCTTCACCTTCTACGGGTATATTACGAACTTACAAAGTGACCAGCTCCCAGATGGCTTGATAGGTCAGTTGGTAGAGGACTGCACCGGTATCGCAGAGGCCATAAATTCGAATCCCGTTCAGCCCTGAATTTTTTCAGCCTTAAACTTTACAACTGCATAAGTTGTGTGTGTAGCTGCGATGATCAATCATAAATTCATATCTTTCTCCGCGGTTCAAGTATCTGATCTTACATCTATTCATTTGCAACAGAAGAAAAAGCTTATCTCCCTGTACTTCCAAGGTAAGAGGGAAAAGAAGGAGGCATTGCAACGGAAACACCAACAAATTCGGCTTACATGCTTAATAGCGGTAAAACTGCCGTAAAGAACTATGCTCCTAAAAGCAACCTGGAAGAAAATCACCAAGCTGAATACGAGCGAAAAGTATCTAACCTGGCTTCGTCGAGATTGCTCGTCACGTTTGATGCTTTTTTTCCGAGCATGCTTCGTAGACGGCGATCCTGATGTTGGGTAAAAGGAAAAGAAATTTACGTGTCTCGTCTTGGTGAATAAAGTCTAGATGAATAGCTTAAGGCAGGAAAACCGAGCTGACTCCGAGCACGTTAATTTATGTCGGAAGAACAACTCACCAGAAGTCCGGCTGTTGGCCATACAGCAGACGATGTGGAAACAAGATACTCCATTAGTCTATAAAAACACGAACAACAGCAATAAACAAAACAAAGAAACACATTTCAAAAATAAAACAATTAAGCAATATTATTTGTAATTAAGACATCGTTTTTATTATTCACTCATCATCAAACAACGAACGGAAATTGTATACATCATGTATAAGCAAGGCCTGACTTCTTCAGAAATATTGGAAATAAAAGGGTTCAATCTAACCGTACGGTCAGTTTTTCTGTTTTTCAGTTGCTTGTATCCCAAATTTTGCTGATCAGATCCACCAGGATCCGGTTCCTTTGCTTTGTCCGTTGGCCCTTTCTCAAGTTTAAAGGTTTCATCATGAATAAACATGAAAGATCCCGTCTACATGGCTTGTTTTTGTCCAAGCGGTTAGGAAATTTAACAGCACGGAAAGTAAAGGTAAAACGAGAAACACTGTTTATTATCATATTGTATACATGGACGAAGTTTTTGATCAAAGCTTGCATGCAGTTTGTGGGTCAGCCAATCTGCATACCTTCAATGATTCACGATCGCGAAAACTTGACATATTTGCATAATTTACTGATTGGAATACGAACGTATTAAGAAGAGTATTTAGCGTTTGTGTCTTTTCAGAACAATAATATTGTACAGTACGTGGAGAGACGTCATGCTATAGTCACCGCAAAATATACAGAGAAACGACAAGTGTTCAGATTTTGAGTGTCCTTCCTGTAACGTGTGATAATTATATGCAAATCAAGGGGTTAGTCTCAACCTGGCTTAGGAGCCAATCAATCTCTCCCCAGAAGTTCGCAATTTTTGCCTCGTGTCTCCATATCTCATTTGAGGTGGTTCCTTCATTGCTATCTTGGCGTTTTGCAGGGTCTACCAGGGTATCTCTCCTCTCGCTCCCATAGTGGGTTGGGGGGGGGGGGGGGGGAGAAAACGGGGGGGGGGGGGGGGGGGGGAGCAGAGAACAGAGAGCCTGGGAACAAGCTTGATTTTGCAAAGGTTTGTTTTTAAATTTTTTTTTCAACCCTTGCGCCTTTTCCCCAAACTTTGAGACTTCGATTCGAACCTTGTCGAGAGAGAAAAGTTATAAATAAGCAAATACGGTTTGCTCTTGCTTTTTAGGCCTAGTGTGTTGTCTAACACTTGGACGTTTTCTATTATGATAGTCCAACCCATTTTGTCATTCGTTTCGCCGGCATACACACATCAGTTTGTATTTTCTCTGTCCCCTGGACAACTGAGGGCCAATAGAGCGTGTGACAGGATAGAGGAATCGAGCCTTCTAATCAGCCTTTCACGCTGCCTCCACGCACAGTTCAATGGGAGTGAGGAGAATCTAGAGCACTCAACATGGAACATTCAATGTTGAACTACAAGCAGTAGAGTATGCGCTTACAGATAAATATGTTGATAGCTACTTACATGCAGTCTTCATTGCAAGAACACGTGATATTTGACAGTCTGATCTTGTCATTAACCTCCCTGACGCAATGATCTAGACATAGATAAGGGCAATACATTACATATCATAGCTTGCTATTAAGGAGTCCTAAAGAGTGACTCACGCGTAAAAGTGACATGAATTCGAATGCACGTTAATAAATTTTGAGAAAGTTACTTACAAGATTTCAGAATCCATGTTTTAGGGAGCGGTTCAAGCAATGTAACCCCTCAGACAAGATTTACTTTATATTTACGACTTAAATGTAATTACAGCTTTGTTTTTCAGCCGATCTTGGCGTAGGTTTACTATTTTTCTATTTGCTATGTTCTCACGTTTTTAAAACCACCTCACCTTGAGTTAAATTAAAAGGATTGCAATGCGGCTTGAGTGCATATTGAATATCAGTACATCCACATTCCTTCAACTGACTGTCAGCAAAGCAGTGCTTTAGACACGCCTGAAGAAAAAAATTACGCAAGCCTTGGAATTACTTCATGTTTGTCGAATATTCAGAAAACTATAATTAGTTACAGTTAGGTGATTTTCTGAGAAAATGCGAGTACATGTACAAATATTAAAAATTTCTAATCGACAAATCATTGTTCAAGTATTTGAAAGTTTTTCTCTAGTGTTTGTTACTCGGGCTTTCTGTGGAATGCCCGAGACAGGAAGACCGAGTTATAAATTGGGCTTCGTTTTTCGCGTTCGGTCACAAAACGCAGTCTAGCAGGTACTGCGCATGAGTTTGAGGGAAATTTTGTCCCTTGATATAAATACGTTTTAGAAAGTAGCAAATTAGCTAGGGGTTATGGTGAGCATTCCTAAGCAAAGAAGCCTTTTCCGCCCCGCCCCCAAGCCAGGGAAAAGTCCCTGGGAACGAGGTTGTAAAATGCTTAGCCCTCACGCAGGCAGTGGAGACTCTCGTAGTGCGAGTCCCAGATATTCAAATGCTGGAGCGGATGCAGGACTTTTCATGTGAGGTAGAATGAAGTGGGTAGACTGTTCACAGTCCTCTATTTTTCCGTGAAATCGTAGATGTCAATCGTTGAGTTCGATGGGCTGCAATCTTGGTCTCGTAATGCGAGCGAAACTGGGGAGACTAATGGTGATATATGATGGTGGTAGAGGGCACGGCGGGTGGAAAACTTGCTATTTTTCGGCCCCTCCTTCTCAACGCTATTAACCCCAGCGTTTCTACCCATGGGCAATTTGTACTCCTCTCGCATCAGGAGACCAAGATGGCGGCCCGTCGAACACAGCGATCTCACGGAAAAATATGGGACTGTGAACTGAGCAATGTGTATCTTTTGGGTTGTAGAATTAATTGGGGCATGCCCCAAAAATATTTCAATTTGAGAATTGAAACCTAATTTAGCTATTAGACCACGAATACTAGCAATGCCATAAAGTAGAAATAACATTGAGGCAACTGTCTGGAGGGTGCATTCTTCTTTTCCACAATAATATGGACAATTTATTTCAATTCTTTGTTTTTAGCTTCTTCAAGAGCTGGATGGGTAGCCACCAAATCCATCCCTTAACGCGAATGTTTTTTTAAGTTTTCAGTGATCATGATTGGTCTCTGCCCCAAGAGTGGGGCTAAGAAGGTTGTTTATCAATCATGGACTATTCGGGCCATTGAACTTTTGTGGCAAAAAGTCAGGGCATTTTCTCTATGAGAAGATTTTTTTTTTTTTTTGAGGGGGGGGGGGGGGGGCGGAGTTGATTTTGTTAACCTAAAAAAAATAACTCGTGACAATATTCTTTTACGTTTATTCTCCCGTTTAAGTAAATTGGCTCACTACTGACCGCTCTAAAGCCATAAGCGCCGATTCTTCTCTTCCTGTGTCATCAATCTTTGAAATATTATTGTTTTAAGTTAAAGTCTTTACGTCATCATCACAAACGCTCTACGAGTATTTGAATAATCAATTCCTATAACAAAACAGGTGTTAACAAACAATGCATAAGGTGTGTCAACTTCATCAAATTTCGATTAAGCTATGTCAAGAACATCAGAAACAGAAAGAAAAACGATTCTTCAGATCAAGACTATTGCATTTTATCTTAAACGTTGTATTTAAGGCGCTATGAGTCGATCGCGATGTTGTTGTTTTTTTCCGCTAAATAAGAACAGTATTCATTCATATAAAATGTCACTTACCTACCCTGTAGAAACTTCTAATGAAAAGTTAAAAGACTAGAACAAAAAGCATAGAAAACAGACAGTTAAAAAGTCGTATTTACCAAGTTAAGTAGCTTCATTAAGAAGTCATATTTACCAAGTTGTAAGAGAGACTTTTCCTTAATTACTTTTGTATCCATATCTTATTAAATAGCTATTCAGTAAACATGGAATATCTGAAAATTATGGCAATGTTACACTGGAAACGCTGCACGCCTCCGACAAATATTGTTGGATTTGCATAACGCCATCATAAACCGTTAGATCCACGACCCATATGTAGTGACTAATAGATCTCTTTTTGTACTAACATAGGAAATAGGACGGTGGCATGGTTGTTGAGTACAACAAGACTAGCCTTAAATCATTCAGCTCTTATTATATATTAACGGATTTATTTGAAACAGAGTTGGTACGAATATTATAGCTTACTAGAAGCACCACTGAAATTTTCACTCAATGCTGCTTGCTTTAAAGCGGTGAAAGCATATGATGAAAACAATAGCAACTCCATGATAAGGGTTTTCTATGTATAGGAAAGTTATCACAGTTTAATTTTCTTTTAATTAGTTCAGAATTCACGTCCTATGTCAATAACCTTCGACTCGTCGCTTCCTTTGTCACCAAATCTTAAATTTCCTGTCTCAACAGATAGTCTTTTACCCGATCCTCACAAATGCTCTGGGAAAGGACAGGCGTTCACGAGCAATTGAAATTAAAGTCTTAACGTACAAACTACGGAAACTATGGACTGGTTATCTAGAAAAGACAGAGCACCTTTGAAAAAGTTACTCTATTTTACAAGTCACCCCAATAAATTCTACGTGCTGCAATGCATAAGCCACAAGCCACGGAACCTAGCAGCACCCTGATAACTCATAGGCTGATTAAAACATTTTCATCTCTATCAAACATTACAATATGTTCTCAGCTGTTTTGAGCTGTCAAACGTAATTAAACACGAGCACGCAAAGCAAATTTGTGATAAGAATGCCTTCATTCGCAACTTTTAACAGACAATAATAATTGGCTTTGGTGAGAACTGTTCCGTGACGAGGAATAACTTTAAGCATTAAAAAACTGGTAGGTCATAAAGTTGTTTATCGTTTTCTTTTTTCTCATTTAAAAGGGTGTTATGTTTTTTAAGACCTTTGTAATTCGCCGGAAACCTTGAATGAAAATATTGGGGGCTAAATCGTAAGATTGAACTAATACAGATATGTTATATTACTCGCATGTAGGGGAAAAAAATTGCCTTATTCGACAATAGGGCTGACAAGTGGTAGGATTGAGTTAAGAGTTAATTTCGCTTTAGTTAAGTGTCCATAAGTCATGTCTTTTTCTTTTTTCATTTCCTTGTTGTATTTCTGCCAAGAAAGGCCTATGAAATTGGTTGCCGGGTGCATGTTGAGTAGCAAGATTTTTCCTAAACCGCTCAACTTTATTTGGCCAATTGAAATGAATGAAGATGTACAACCGACCGATGAAATTTACTTTTTATCATCAAGCGAAAACTTACCAGATCAAATTTAAATAGTCGTCAAATTGCGCTAGGTTGCTAATTCATTCTCTTTTAATAGGGCATATATGATATACTGTTGCTTTCTTGCATATTCTGAACTGTGACAGTTCATTTTTATTTTTAGTATCTTTAAAGACCACAACCGACATATCCAAGATATTGCTTGTTTTGATGATCATATACTTCGCATCTGTATACAGTTCTCCCGTAAGAATTCACGCTATAGAAAAGCTTTCTTTTGAGATGCTTCTATTGCACTTTTTAATTACTCCAAAGATGACCCTTGCGGACCAGGGAACAGTTAGTGGCGACGTGGGAAGAAGCGGCTCCCTATCCTGAAATGTTAGATATCTCCCGTCCTCAGCTTTATCCCCAGTAGGGAGACTGTACCTTGCCCTGGGATTTGTCTGATGAAGAAGGTGACTGACATTTCAGGCTGGCAGCAACGATAACTAGCAGAGAAAACGAGAGGCCTATAGAGGCAATGGTTCTAACCCAATCCGTAAGCAGTATTTATAGGACCACTGAGAACTTGCCCGTACACACCTTCGTCTCCTACCAGGTCTGTTAGTGACAGAGACCGCGAGCGTTTGTTCACAACATATATTTTTTCCACCACGACGTCGCTACATCAATAGATTCCATTTCTGCTACCGAGCGTCGAATTGCCCATTTCCACGTGCTAAAAGATTCTTCTTCTGGTAGAAAACAGTTCGTAGGGACGCCTTTTGCTTTGCCTTTTTTTTGTTTTTACGTAAAGCTGGGCCTACCTCCCGCTTATTATGGAAGACACCTCGCTTGCAGCCTCACTAGTATCACTTTCCACCACCTCACAACAGTCACTATCCTCCAGTTCCACCACGTGCAGGGGCTTCCTGTTAGAATCACGTGATCATGGTCGAATCATGCACGGGCGGAATCATATTTCAAAAACCGGGTCTATACACTGCACTGAAATCGCCTGTAAAATGAAGTGAAAATTAAATGTTCTTTCTTCGCTAACCGACTTCTGTTTTCAATCTGCAGTTTTTTCTTGAGGACTTGCAACCGCCAAACGGTAAGTTGAATTTAGGTTATATGAAATTGATTGGGTTAGACACATTTTTCAGTCATTTTAATACTTAATTAAATTCTCCACGCATATAACTCCCAGCAGTAGACA
>OMLO01004008.1_pt1 | contig 12226 bp, 9 predicted proteins | sample 1674811 | NCBI WGS metagenome assembly OMLO01 (sample SAMN06265003, study PRJEB25207) | coral metagenome | isolation source: Coral host | place: Mexico:La Bocana,Puerto Morelos, Mexico | collected 2008-11-13
TTGCAAGCTTTTTTTATTTGAAGGTAATTTTGCACATTCTAAAACTGAAAAGAAAAACATCCTCACTTATCGCGGAATAGCTTTTTGTTTGACTGAACTAATCATCGATGAAGAACCGGACTAAACATCTTCCATCGTCTACTGCAAAAACACTTTGATTCCACGCAAAGCAATCTCCCACGCAACCGACATTACTAAACACAAGACTTTACTAACCCGCAACAAAACAAACATATCGATAAAAAATAAAATTGAATATGCATTTGATAGACGGTGCATAATTATTACGGAAAGCGAATACAAAAAAACTTGCAACGAAAATAAGAAATCAGGTCAAAACTAATTTTTAGCAGCATATAGGTCAAGTTTCTGAAATTACGACGATTTGGTGACAATAACAACACCTTGACCTTAGTTATTGAAATAATTGGGACTTCGTTTCGTTTGCGTCAAACCCACTCATGTATTCCCAGTGTGTTTACGACCAAACGCAACGGGGTGAAAATTCGAGAACTGGCACGTAAGCCTAATTACATGTAAATAACACGAGATCTTCTCTTCTGATTTTAAAATGCAGGTGATAAATATTGGTTCGACTGCTCAACGAGTGGTTAATATCTTTCACAGACATTGAATGAGGGGAATTTTTATTTAAAAGGACGAAAATGTCAAATTGTTTACCAAAGTTGATTTTTATTATTTTAATCACCGCAGGACTTGCGAGTTTCCGCTTATCCGGAAAAACTAGAAGATTAAAAAGTGTCCATCCGAAACACTACACTCTTTTATTAAGTTCTTAATTCGAATTAATCACGTACTTGGGTTGCCCCGTTCCGCTTTGCAAGATTATAGCAGATTCGTTTGTTGATCTCCGAGCGTCATTATCTGCAAACGTGCCTTTTAAATCAAACTCATAGTTTGGGCAATGATTAGAAAAGAGAAGGAAGTTATTACTAATGCGAATGACGCATTTAAAAACCGGCTAGGATATTATTCCAAAATTATTGAAAACATCGAGCAACGTAATAGAAGAAACAGAAGTCTTAAAATTGTTAAAACACAGTAACCTTTATTGCATTTGCATATCACTGCAATACTTTGATGAAATTTCGTCACTTCACTGTTATCAATTTCAATATCCGAAGTTTCCAATTCTGAATTGGTCTTCAAAGTTGGAAGACAATCGTCCTTAATCCTACCAAATGTATGTCACAATACAACAGCACATTTTCCGACATTTTGCGATTTGATGAAGAGGTGTGAATTACAGGAAAGCATAAAATTAAAATGAGTGCTTACCCTGCTCGTTGTAAACAAAACATATTTGCATAAACTGGTGGTTTTGGAAACAGCTTTTTCCAATTCAGATGTTCTTAAAAAAAGAATACTTTCTATGTACCACCATAAATATGATCTGGTTGAAAATCTTGGGCCACCAGCCGAAGCACCCGTTCCCAATTTAAGCTAATCCATAAGTCAAAATTTAAAACGACACCTCAAACAATATATTTGCAAATAATGTCAGTTAAGGCTCGATCTGTTCACTATGACATTGAATTCCCTTTAGGGGAAAAGAATCACAAATATAAAAGTCTTAAATCCAAGCGAATCAAAACAACGCCTAACACAGAAAGTATCAACAACAAGATAAGTGCTTGAGCTACAACTGAACACCATAAAAAAACGGATTTGCATTTACAGCTACAGAAAGCTCGGCGGTTCTGGACATGAAAAGCTAAAAACCAACGCAATAATTGCTTTTTTTTCGTAAGAAACAAAACCAGACTAACAATACGTAAGATTAAAAAATCTCTAAATCATTGTCCAATCACGAATATTATTAAAACAGTTAATAAAAGCTCGTTAATTTTCTTGTCACGTATAACGGAAGAAATGTCCGATCTTCTACTTTCCCAACACGTATTCTTAAAGAAAACAAAAAGCCTGAACTCATAGATGGTAAGCCTAAATGTACCTCAAGTACAAAATTGTCCTCGACAGTTGCAAGGAAAGAAATTCGTCATACTTGATGTCAAATAATTCAATAAACAATACTACCATAAATGTCTAAGCGTCGGTTCACAGGTAAGGCGAGAACAATTTTCTGCCCGATCGTACGTAAACACGAGCGGATGACAGAGATACTAAAGAAGGTACCGGACTATTCACTAGAGTCGTTTGCGCTAGATAATGTACCTACAGAGATCTAATCCATTAAAAGACGGGCTTCACGTTGCCCATCTTCGAGAGCGTTACTTATCGTCGCACTGTCAAATATGGCGCTTTCTTGTGGGGCTGTGTTTCGCAAAACCGTTCCTGTGAGACTTTACCGGCGTAAAATTGCCACTAAACATCTGGTTCAGGTGGCAACAGCCAATCACAAGCGGCCGTTCGCGGTCACTCGACTCCGCTTGCATAATCCGGTCAAATATAATGCAAACACCGGTAGAAGTATAGCGAGGGGTTTGAAAAAGAGAGAATAGAAAACACATCAACAGACCGGCAGGACTGCCGTGCTACGTTTCGGTCTAATAACCAACCGACCTCGCCAGGCTTGGAAAAAACGAGCGGCATATTTCAGCGGGAAAAAAAAGCCGTCGCGCGCCAGCCGAAACCGCGGCAACGGCTTCGGCCGGAAAGAATGAAGCGTTTTAATGGTTTTATTTTTTCTCCTCTCTCTCTCGAAAGAACAGTCGAAAGATGATTGGCAGCCAGCTGGCGGTCTCTAAGCACGTGGGTCGTGCAGTGACCTCTCAGTGTCACCTGTGTGTTTAATAAATCAACCCTATCGCTTCGAATGCCCATGACACCTGTCTGCGAATATACCGCGTACAGATCAAAGCTGCATCTCATTGGTCAAAGGCGAACGTCTCCAAAGCGACCATTTTGGACTCTTGCAAGCAGGTTGTTTCACATTCAACAGGTTGTTTTTTCTCTTGGGAAGGTGACTTCGACCGTAAATTTTCCAAACGCGGTCCATTTTTTCACTTACATTACTGTCATTTCAAAACCTCTCAACAGAATAAAAGTCAGACTAAAACGAAAAATCATGTACGGTGTAATAGCGAGGTGTGACAAAGTCCTCAGACATCCGCCGGATCAACAAAACTCCCTGCCAACAAATTAGCATTATTAGATTTACATAAGCTTGGCACTTGGAGCGGAAAGGCGAATACAACTCTAATTGGTGCTGTCCGTGGGGACTTCTAGATATTGAGATGGTAACACAGATACCGAACTTTAATCTTGCGCTCAGCAGACATTACCGACAGAATTAGCGTAAACGACCTGAAAAACACTCATAAAACAAATTCCTCATTGACGTTTAGCTCTATTTTCGGGTAGCTAAGAAACCGGGGCTTAATTACCCCTCCTAGCTCATCGGCCTCCGCCCCTTTCTAGCTTCCCACGGTAACTTCATTATTGGAAATCCAAATCGAGCTGATCTTTGCTAATCTTACCGCCGACGCAGTTGTTCCGCATGTTTGCCCAAACTTTCTCGAAAGGTTTCTTGTCTGATACAAGTATCATGGGGGTAAATTTGGAATTTCGTGAAGGAAAGTCACCAAGCTAAGAACTATGCCGGAAAAAAAACTCTTCGAGTGCTTCTTTCTTATTCAAAACAGTCCAAAATTAGATGCAAATGTTCGCATGTTGTGACAATTCGCTGACAATCTCTTAGTGTTGTAAGTCATTACTGATGCGTCGTTCTATTGTTCCAAGCACGTGGCATGAATTCGAAACAGACTGGACAAAACTCATCTCGCTACTTCCACATTTAACGCAAAAGCGCACGCATGAGATCTCGCGTATGAGGCAGACGCTGAAGAACTCGCAAACCGTGAAGGTAAGTAGCAAACCCTCACAGACGATATCACGGTAATTTTCACTTGATTCGTCTGTTTTGATTAAATTCGTGCCTCCGGCCGACACTTGGCGCGCAAACCCCATTTAAAAACACATAAGCAAACCGACTAAGGAGCCGTGGAATTAGCCAATCACAGAGCTGCGCGGCGAATCGGGGGCGGAGCAACGAGCGGGTTTTGCTTCCCATCATTGGTTCTTTTGTGTTAGCGTGAGGTGACGTGTCACGGCGTCACAGAGGAACCAACGCAAACTCAAGTTGGACGTAAATTAAAAATAGAAATTGCCACGATCAGTTTGAGCTTGTCCACTCGCTGATAACGTGTCAAGCGCAACAGAACTCGAACTCCTACGGACCGTGAGATAGAAATTTCGTACACCTGTGGCTTCGACGACTCGTGTTTCGAACTGAAACCAACTGACTGGCTCGAACCACTGAACTTTGTCTGCGCTTGGTAGAATAGAGTACTTTTAATTTTCCTTCTCGTACGAGTCACTGATACGCGTTTGTGATGATGGTTTTCCAAGGAAGCGAGCTCAATTCGCCAAGCCCGCCGCCTCAAGTGCCCACTGTAGACGAGCCCGAGGAGGAACCTAAGAAATCGCTTCAGCACGTCAAGCGCCCCATGAACGCGTTCATGGTGTGGAGTCAGATCGAGCGCAGAAAAATGGCAGAAGAGCATCCCGATATGCACAACGCCGAGATCAGCAAGCGCCTCGGAAAGCGCTGGAAACTGCTGTCGGAGAGTGAGAAGAGACCTTTCGTAGAGGAATCGGAGCGGCTTCGCATAAGACACATGCAGGCTTATCCAGATTACAAATACCGTCCACGCAAGAAGAAGCAGCCCAGCAAGCAGAAGAGCAACGCTGGTGGACAGGAGGGGAAGACTTCATCCTCTACGGAAGGACACTCGAGAAAGAACCTCACCGAAGCAGTGGGTACGAAGCGCGAGGCACTGCCCGGCGCGCACGCATTTCCTGGACTGGGTTCTTCCAAGAAACACGCTAGTTCTCTGGGAGAGCAGCCAGCGTTTAAGAAACAACGACGCGATTTCGTTTCGCCAATCACCCCGCCACCGAACGTGCCCGATGCGATCGGAACAACACCAGAGGACCCCATTGATCAGCTCTCCTTGTACGACGACTTCGAACAGGCGTTCAAACAGGATCAGCAGGTCCCAGTGAGCGTGAATCACAACCAACAGATTCCGAACTCGTGGCCAAGCTTAGAATTTGGAAACGTGAACTTCAACGGCTTGCCTGTCTCTCCGTTACTTGATCTGAACGGAGCAAATGGCGGCCAATTTGATTTTCCTGATCTGTACACTCCGCCAGAGGTTTCAGAGCTTATTCAAAGCCAATGGCTTGAAAACTCTCTGGGGCATTTGTAGCTGATTGCAATTTTCGCCGTTCAAGTTTTAACTGGTGGAAGGACACTGCTTTTGACTTGTGGAATTTCCATTTCATGCGATTTTTATAAACACTGAGACACATTACCAGGATCATGTTTGGACCTTCGTCTTTTCTAACCGCTATGGACACGCTTTTCTGTGTATATTTTTTTCGACCGAAGAAGTTTATTTCGTTTTTTTTGTATCGACTGATGTATTCTCGTTTTAGAGAGCTTTTATTACGATAATTGTACAAAAAAAGGATTCTAAATAATTTAATAGTCCCACGAAGTGTTGTATTTTTACTAAATTTCTCTCTTTCCTCGGCATGAGGAGCGTGTTTTAAAGTGAATTGAAATTGAAGAAGAGAAAATTATAATACCATTATTATGAAAATTTAAACTCCGTGTGTTTATTCTTCTTTCGCGCGCGCGAAACGCGCATAGCGCAGCCTCGCGCGAAACTGTTTTGAAAGCCGAATTGCGAAAGCCAAATAACTGTAATCTTTACTGAGACGTCAATGGCTGTTTCGCGTTCTCGCCTGCAATAGACATTCATGATTCCCGCAAAAACTGCAACACGGTGTTTAGATAGCTGCTTGTGTTCTACGCATCGCTGAGCAAACTGAATTTTTTATGACGGTGGAATAGAACTTGTGGCGGGTAGTTTGGGTTAGGTTACTTGTATTAGAAGGGGACAAGAGAGAAACAGAAACAAATTAACACCGCCAACGTGGTATTATTGCGCCGACGAAAATAAGGAGTTTTCAACGAGGAAAGATAGTGCGTCAGTTGTCATTTTGGGCGGGGTAGGACGCTAGCGCATCTGTTTCTCGCACTGCATATTTTAAACGGGCTTTCCAAGGCATTTAAATTTGAATTAGAGTTGATTAGCTGGTCAAGATAATCCGCCTTAGACGTATTCTAAGCATGGGAGTTCACGAGGTTGAACAAACGGTTCAGAAAGCGCGCGGTTCTGTTTCCTAAAATGACATTTGATCTCTTGAAGGAGGCTTCGGGTTTTTCCCTGCTAAATCGTGTCCACTTAGCGCTTTCATAAATATTTTATGTGATCGTAATGGACCATGGAAGCTAGGAGCAGATCACGAGGTTTGATTTCAGATTAAAAAAACAACAATCTCATCAAAACTAACCGCTCGCGCAAAATCACAGCCAGCAGGCTGAAAACGCAAGCTTATTTCAACACAGCCGCCTGTACAAAATAAAATAAAAACACTACACGAGGTAGTGTTTACCTTTTTTCAAATACAAAATTATTCATCGTGCGTGTTTCCTCTGGCGGATATTGACGTATTCAACTGCTAATTTGTAGTTATTTGGAGCGAAAAAAAGAAAAGATCTCGTGGGGACACGAACTAGCGTGTGTTTGCAGTGGACGCGAAAGTCCGCTTTTCAAATGTTGGCTTTCGCAAGAGCGGCCATACAGCAGGGCACGCGTCAGAACGTGCCCTTTTGTTTTCCGACCAATCACAGAGCCGCTCTCAGACAATCGTCAACAATAACAAAACAATAGATGGCGCGTGCGGTCAAAATTCCACCCGTCGATTGGTTGATCCGCGCTGATCGCACATGCCGATTGTAAATTGCAATGTCGCGGGGTTTTCCTGTTTACAAATGGGCCACTTTGCACGCTACCTGAAGTGACTATTATTTACTGTTATGACCGATTCCAGCAACTTCGTTCTAAAACGTATTGGGACGTATGACCTTACTGGGAACCGGCTGGGCAAGGGCAACTTCGCGTATGTCGAGTTAGCCACAAATCGCATCACCAAGACCAAGGTTTGTCCACGGATTGCCTTTTGAGTTCAAAGCCAACGACAAATGATTGTTCAGTGGCTTAATTACAACCATTGTTTAGCACTGTGGGTGTGGAGAATGCCTATTATTCACTGGTTTAATTACTCGGACTGCGTTGTTTTATTATTTTGTATTTTTTGTTTTTCCGCCGATTTAACTCAGCTTGGTAATAACAATAATAAATCTGTCTTCTAGGTTGCGATGAAAGTTATCGACACGCGTAAAATCAAAGATGAATACATGAAGAAAAATATCCTACGCGAGGCGTTGCTTCTGAAGAAAGTCAATCACCCCAACATAGTCCGATTGTACGAAACCCTCAAACAGCACTCTTTTTACTGCATTGTAACAGAATATGTTCCCGGAGGCGAGTTACTGAGCCATTTGCGGCGACAGAATGACTCCAAATTGAGCGAATCACAGGCCAGGCCGATCATGAGACAGCTCATTTCCGCGTTGTACCACATGCATCAAAATGGAATAGTTCATCGGTAAGAGAAAAATTGCCTTCGGAATAAAGAGCTAAATTTAGACGCAAGCGATATCTACCACGTGGGTAGAACTGGCGGTTAAGGTTGCTAAGAGATTAAAAACAAACCTAAACTTTCTTGTACAATTTTACTACAAGAAGAAAGAAAGACTTTGTAAACTTGGACAAACAGTTGCGCCTTTAAGCTAGCACCACGTTTTTTTTCTTTATTTTCACATTTTGTGTTTTTATTTTTATGATAATTTGTGGTCAAAGTCGCTTGGAGATCAAAGACAAACGAAAAAAATGTCCCTTTTGAAAGAGAGTGAGAAGAAATCTCTTGTTTGTCAAACAGCAAACATTCCACTCCGAATTTTCAACACTTGTTCACGAGACAAATTTTGCAGCCGGGCAAAGTTTAAATCGCTCGCGCAATAATGCAGGTTTAAAATGAGCCGGCGAAGATGTCAAAATTGTGGAATTCACCATCAACTTAATAGGGCCTTAATTTTCCCCAGCGACGTATTTTCAACGCCTGTTTCCCTCTCCATTAGCACTCGGAAAAAACAGAATAGCTGCATTTATTTTGTGTCATATCTCACTCTTCGCTTTTGTTGCGTTATTTGCTCGCCTCTGAATACATTGCGGTAATTAATTACATAGCTTACGGCTGTTTCTGAGCGACTGAATAAATTACCGTCTCCAGGATGTGTGAGAGGCATAGTAATCTGCGATAAATGTTAGAAGAAGCTTATTTCCTCGCTCTTTAGACTTATAATATCAGCCTGATTTTGATCTTCATCTCTTCCTTTACGAACAAAAAGTAAATATTAAAGACTGGAGAGGGGAACGGAAACCTCAGCTAAGCCTTTCACACTTGCAAGAAATATTGCAGCTCTGTTTATTCCAGCGATTACAAAAGTTTTCAAACAATAACATTAAATGCGGTTTGTCCTGCTCTGTTTTCACATTGCGGAAATGAAGGAAAAACTCAAAGTGTATTTCAAGACACAACAATCGATGTATTCCCAAGTGTACATGATAACTTCCGAAACTTTTAGACGCAGCCCATCAAATTCTCGCGTCGAATTATTATTGAGCCAGCTGCTTTTCGCTATTCATCCTTCTTTTATAATGGCAAAATGTATTCATTTGTAAAGGTTTAAATCTCCCTGCTTCTTGTTATTTTGTCTGACAATTGGCAGATAAAATTAATGACTCTGTTAATGCTAAAATTTAAGAAGCCATCTGGCCGGCTATCTCCAACTGTGCCATAAATAATTGACAAATTTTTTTTCCGAGTGAAAAATAAAAAAGCACTTTACGAACGCAACAAGTGTGTAGAGAGATCACGCCATTTTTGAGACACGGATAGCCATTCTTTTGATTCAAAACACGTCGCATCTTAAAAAATACTTCGATCGAAAGCTTAGGGCAACAAATTCCGAGTTTTTCGGCGCGTTTGGAATTGAAAACCCAAGAACCCAAATAACGCCTGATTAAAAACCGTCAACAGAAAAAAATACATATATTCATGTAATCAAAAAAAAAATTACACAAACAAGAAAATTTCTCATTTGTTTTCGCGGAAGAAAACTATAAAAAAGATGTACTGTTGTACATAGAGAAAAGAGTTACTGTGGTCGAAGAGAACAATAAGTGACTCTTTGAAAAACTGTTTAGTAACATCTTAAAAGAGACGCCTGAACGAAACTGTGTACCAAGTAAACTCTGAATTATTCATATTCGAGACTGAGCCCTTCATTATCAGTTGTTATATTAGAGACCACAGCCGTCAATCATTTTAAACATTTCTGTCAATCAAACAGCCTTCTCTTGACACACCCAACTCAACCAGCTTAAGCCACACCTTAAAGCGAATTTACAAGAACTGTACAGCTTACGACACGCGTTATTCACATGGAAAAAACATATGAAGTCTAAAAACTCGAGAAAGTGAAGGCATGCTGACATAAAGGATGCATGTGATGTTAGTGTAAGAGTGATGGCAGGGAAACAGCACCAAAAAAAAAGCCGAACATGTCTGAGGATGTCTTTAAATTTGATTCTTAATTCTTAAATGCATAGATTTTAAATTCGCAGCCTTTGAGTTCATGATATGTTGATTCTAGTGCTTTATTTAGGAAAATATAGGATGATGTTTTATTTGTGAAGTCTGCAGTAGTTTTATTTAGATTTTTAACTTAGTACATGATTGCCTTTTTTTATATAAGTACAAGTTAATTTTATATTTATTAACAATTTTATTTATTTTATTTTAATTTTTATTTATTTTAGCAGGACTTTGTTGATAACAGTGAAGTCATACTAGTGGAATTATCCTGTTTTATTATTTATTTATTTTATTAATATTTATTTTTATTATATTTATTTAATATTTATTAATAATCATAAATACAATACCTACCATAGAATACATACCATCTTTCAGTATAATCAACCTCTGTGTTTCACATTTAACCGCTCAGCACTTGGACAATTTTAAGCAGAACCATTCCATCTCACAATCCTTGAAATATAAAGATTTGCTTTACATAACAAGAAGCCTTTCATTGCCCGCTAAAAACATCAACTGTCTTAATCATTTTGCATTCATATCATTAAGTCCTTGTTACAAGAATTTTCAGTACATCCTCACAATTCTCTGCAAGTATCAATAACTAATTCAATGAGCCTCTCCAGCTTTAAGAAATTTATGATATATTTTTTTTTATTTTTTCATGCTGCAGCTGCAGAACTTAAATTAGCAAGATATTACCAACTCTGGTGGCCTCCTCTTTAAGCGTTGTGATTTTGAAAGTCCTCTCACCATATTTTGTTATATTTGTTTTTATTTTTGCCATTAATAATGGTGTGGCAAATAATGATGACAATGATGATATCAAACAGTTGATGATTTTATATTTTCAGTTTTTTTTCTGCTTGGTAACTTATTGATATTGCAATGTGAAATACACTGTTGATCAATAAAAATTCAAATTCTAATGGATCTTCATTGTGTTGACAGTATGAAGGACAACAGTTATTACTTTTTTACACATCAGATATAATTTTTTTCTGGATTTATTATATAAATTCCCACCCCCAACCATCAAACAAGATGTTAGTACCTTGCATAACCCCCAGGAATATTGAATTTACTGGTACCCATTTTTACAACTTTCTAGAGAGAAGTACTGTGAGAGTCAAGTGTTTGCTCAAGGATACAACACAATGTCCCTTAAACCAAAGTTACTCTGATTTTTTGCAATGAATTTGTTAATTTAGAGCTCTGCCTTAATTATTTACTTATTGCATTGCATTGCACTCATAAGACAGTTTCCACGATAATGAGTTATAATCACCTCTGACTCTTCCATGCCTAATAGTTACAGTTGAAAGCATAATAATATTTGCATTGAGAACATAAAGATGTTGTTGTCATTATTGTTAAAACTATATGTATTGATAACCTGTATTACCAACTGACTGATTGATTGACTGATTGACTTGTTGACTGATTGACTGATTGATGGGTTGATTGATTAACTGACTGACTGACTGACTGACTGACTGACTGACTGATTGATTTGGTTATATCAACTAAGTTGAAAATGTAAATTGGCCACCGTAACGAGTTATAAAGCTGATTGATTGATTGATTGATTGATTGATTGATGAGGCAGAAAACAAATCCTGCATTTATCTTTTTAGAGACCTTAAAATGGAAAATATTCTTCTAGATGAGAGTAAAAAGAACATCAAGATAGTAGGTAATTTTTAATTAATTTATGTTTCCTAATATTTAAAATATTTCTGTAATCAGACCTTCTTTACCATTGCCATAGGACATCTCAATTTTTCTCCTGCTTTAGCTGCTTCACTTCATAAATGTTCAACTTATAAAAATTGAGAAAAAGAACACTACCTAACACAAAAAATACTCCTCAAACACTTTTCTATTTTTTTTTTTTTAAAAAAGCTGCCCTCCAGATTTCTCCACATCTCTTATTTAAATCGCTAAGTGATGTTTATGACTCAATGTTTGACTCCAAAAGCAAAAGGTCCACAATGTTAAGTTTCAAAAGATTAATACTCTCCTGGGGTAAGTTCTAATTCCTTGTCACGGACCTCTTCTGTCACTGTGATTGGTCTCCTCCATTCCTTGCAGACTTTGGTCTCAGTAACATCTGTCAAGGTGACAACCTCCTCAAGACCCAGTGTGGCTCTCCAGAGTATGCTGCCCCAGAGCTGTTCAGGCGTGGCTGCCGATATGGGACAGAAGTTGATTTGTGGAGTCTGTGAGTAGCTATACACAAAAACACTAATCAAATCTCCAATGACAGATACCCAAGACAAAGAAGGGGATATATTTGATAAGAGAGTTGCGGCAATCCACAGTTTTTTTCACTGTGATTGTCTCTCTTTCTTATTAAACTATCCAATAATTATTGAGTCCAATTATTACAGAGTGCAATTGCCTATGTTTGGTGGGTTAGGGCCCCGGGGGAGGCTTCCATATAAAAATGGCAGAGGTGCTTGTCTTGTTGCAATACCTTTTAGGGTATTGATTCAAAAAATTATTACAGAAGATAATGTGATAATGTTTTATACGGGGAGGCTCCGCCCCGAGGTCCAACCCCTTACCCTTTTATATACCATTTTTTCAGAAAAGGAACCCC
>OMLO01004009.1_pt1 | contig 12226 bp, 10 predicted proteins | sample 1674811 | NCBI WGS metagenome assembly OMLO01 (sample SAMN06265003, study PRJEB25207) | coral metagenome | isolation source: Coral host | place: Mexico:La Bocana,Puerto Morelos, Mexico | collected 2008-11-13
TGTCCATTTGCATTGGCATTGGCTAAAAAGCGGGCCAAAGTGAATGGTAGAAAAGCGGGTATGTGTCTTTTTCATATAGGCAATGCCAATGGCACTTCGAGTGCAGAGCTTATTTTTTTTTAGTCTTTGTATATATTGTTCTTCTCTCTCGAGTTAAAGCCAAAAACATTTCATTTGGAGAGGCCTTACGTTTTGTGGGTCCAGATGGCGATCCGGATTCAGAGAGTGAATGGGTAACTTGTCTGTTGTGTCAAATTCATGTTTTTATTTTTCGTATTTTGCCCCAGGAAAACACATGGGCATTCTCTCAACCGAGGACAGAGGTTGTGCAAGAACAGCACGCTTGATTTTGAAGCGTACTCGTGCAACCGGCAGATTTACACGCAGCATACAGCGGGTTCTCATCTGGTGAGATATCTTCCAGGTGAAATAGCTATCGATCGGTTCAGAGCTCTGCAGAACTCGAGGAGAGTGTGCATATGCTTGAATGCCTTTTGTATTCAATTCACATGATTGTGGTCGCTAGGCCAAGCTCTTGGCCACACGAAGTGCCTGTTAGTGGCCAAGAGATTGTGCAGCAACATTTTTTATCACTGGAGTTTTGTGTTTTAAAACTAGTCCCATTTCATAAAGGTGTGCTGTGGGAATTACCTGAGGACATAATCTATACATATCTACAAAAGGCATGGAATTTGAAAGCGAAAGTGTTAGTGCATTTGAAGAGTAGGACAGATGTGGAACAGGCTATGCGTGCAGTGGAGATAGTCGAGAAGTGGTTGCTCGGTTGACAGAATATTTTGTCCAATGTTGGTTCGGATTGGCGAACACTCGAGTTGATGCTGCAGGATGAGTACCCAGATGCTATGGAAGGTCATCAGGGAGCTGGTATATGTGGTGATTTGGCATCCGTGTTAGTGATTGTTTTGATCAACACATTGTGCACATTGTTGTCGGCCAGCTCTGAGGTTGCCTATGTAAATGGGGTGTTCAAGGATCCCCTTTTCATATGCAAGGTGGGGTGCTTGCATTGTTTGGATTGTTTTTGTTTTTTGTGCCTTGGAAAAAGAAGAGAATAAATATTTGACAATTTTTGCAGGTTTGTCTTGGGCCCAATGAAACAATAGAACCAATTTGCACTCGTTTTCGCTTCCATCATGGATATATTGGCTGCATTCACCGGAGAACCAATCACATCGTACGGGAAATGCCACTTGGAGAATTGTACGGTGAGAGATCTAAAGCAAAGACTGTCCTCTCTTGTTGGCATTCCACGTTTTCGACTAAAATTGTTTCATGGGCTGACCATAATGCATGATGAGGAATGCTTAGTGAAGGACGACAACCTCAACTTCGATTGTCTTTTGCTTGTGTTTCTCCAATTTGAGGAATCACACAGCGAGAAAGATCACGCTGTCATTGTGGCCTGCATGCAAAACGACCATCAGGGTCTGGAGGTGCTTTTGCAGGAGCCACGGAATCCGAATTTTGTGAGCAATGAGGTACAAGCGACCCCTCTTTATACTGCCGCATCCCGGGGAAACCTGGAATGTGTTTCTCTAATTCTCGAAGCTGGTGCAAGCACCGATGTGGGCTGCAGGGTGAGCGGCGAGACTGCTCTTTTCAGGTCAGCCTGGAACGGACATCTGAGGGTTGTCAGATGTCTGGTAGAGTCAGGTGCAATAATATTCCTTGGTTGTCAAGCAGACGGAACAACGCCCCTGTTTGCAGCTGCATGGATGGGTCACCTAGACATTGTTAAATATTTAGTGGAGGCAGGTGCAGACAAAGATCTAGGCAATCTGGGATGCACAACAACTCCGCTTATCGTTGCTGCTCACCATGGGCATTTAGAGATCATTCGCTTCCTTGTTGGAGTTGGCGCAAACACGAGTCTAAGCAAGAAAAGCATGGGATCACCTTTGCATGTGTCTGCTAAGTATGGTCATCTGGATATTGTTCGATTTCTGATAGAGTCAGGTGCGAACAAAGACTTGAGCAGGGATGATGATGGAGCCACGGCTCTATTCCTTGCAGCTGAGCAGGGATGGATTGAAATTGTGACATTATTGGTCAGATCAGGTTGTAACATAGAAAAAGGAAGGACAGACATTGATTCATCCCCCCTTTTCGTTGCCTCTGCAGAAGGGCAGTTTGAAGTCGTGAAATTTCTTGTGGGCTCTGGTGCCGACAAAAACAGCTGCAATTCGACAGATGGGTCAACACCACTCTTTATTGCTGCCAGTCTCGGTCACCTTGAAGTTGTTAGAGTTCTAGTGCGGTCGGGTTGCAGCATAAATCAAGGCAGGACCAGTGACGGGGCCACGCCTCTCTTTGGGGCTGCTTGGAATGGTAAAGTCATGGTGGCACAGTTCCTTCTGGATTCTGGAGTCGACGTAGAACAGGCCACAACAGACAACGGAGAAACAGCGTTGTTAGCTGCAGCTCAGAATGATTACTTGGAAATTGTCAAACTCTTAGTTGCGTCTGGGGCCAGGAAGGACCGAAGAACGACAGACACTGGAATGACACCTCTTTTTGTCTCCGCCAATGAGGGGCATTTTGAAGTTGTTCAATATTTGATTGAAGCTGGAGTGAAGATAGATGGGAGTGCAACACACAATGGAGAGACGCCTCTTGATGCTGCTGCTAGAAATGGTCACAAAAGTGTTTTTAGATTTCTCAAGAGAAGGAAAGAAAATTTTCAATTTGTCGCTAACAAAAAAGCGAGGCAAGATGGATGATGGCAGAAAGTAGCCAGAAGTCCGCTTTTGCATGTGAATGATTAATTATACATTTAATTACGGCATACTTGCAAGAGTGCATTAGACATTAAAAGGTCCGTATCTGTTGCGGGGAGAGTCCTCCAGATTTGGTTGTTCTTGGAATGATTGTTGGCTTGTAGCAACACCTTTTTTTTTCTATCGGTTTACAATGTCTTGTCTCATCTGGACCAGGCTGCGAATGCAGTGGGCATCAGAGGATTTCGTGAGAATTCATCTCTTCCAGAGAACAGGCTGGGCTTTGCACAGAAGTAGGTGCATAATGTCATACGAGCATAACATCATACGTGCATAACGTCACCCGTGCATGTAAGGCAACCAGACAGGAAGAGATCAGCAACCAGGTGCCAAAAGAAAAAGAGAAGTTGGTTCGCGATATCCCTGCAGTCATCACGGGTTGGCATTCTTGAGGAGCCCACATCCAAGACGATGGAAGGAAGCAGAGACGTCTTCACGATTGTGCAGAGGTTCGAGCGGTCCACTGCGGCCTGTTGTTCCTAAGATGGAGGTGGTCCGCGTTCCCGTTGAGCCCTGGACTTGAAATGATTTGGGAAATTCTTCACGGGTTTGAGTGCCATACAATAGAATCATCATCCATACAGCTCCATACGAGGACAATGTTGAATTTGCCCAAGAGAGTGGGCAGCCCGGCTAAGTTTCTTGTGGTTAGCATTGTTCAGCTATCATTGGAGCCCTTTTTTGAAAGGAAATGTTCAGACTGAGGCATAAACAATAGGTTTTGTTGTGGCCGTAGCATCCATTCACTTGTGGAGAAGATCCGATCGAAAGAAGCGTCTTGGAGCATGCAAAACAAGAGAAACAGAGCGAAGTGAAACGTGTCAATGTGTCAATTAAGGTGGATCCTGAAGATACCGTACAGTTTCCGTGGCTGTCTGGTGCTCTTGTGCAAGAGAAAGACCTTTTTTTTTTTAAAAATTTTTTATGCAGCCAAGTTTTTTTTTATGCTTTGCTCATTGCATTGTGAATTGGCTCAAGCAGGTGCGTGTTTGTCTTTACTGCTGCAACATTATGTGAGTCGTAACAGAGATCTTAGAATCTACTAACCAAAAAAAATAAGATGACTTGGTGCCGCGGATCATTTGACCTTGATTTTCGGATGTGCCACAATATTTGTATATGCCTTGAAATAGTCACGATCGATGGCTCCTTTGACCTCTCAAGTCGCATGTGGTTTGATAGGTTGATAGGTTTCGGTCAGGTGGTCAAGGACTTGTCGGTTGGATTTTCGTGCCCCTTTCATTGTGGCAGCTCGATCCTCCTTCCTTTCCTTTCCGGCCTTTCCATTGGTCTTGTGCTTGGAATTTCATTGACCTTAACCTTGGCTTGCTGCTTTTTGTTGCATTTTCCCCATCTTGGATTTGCTCATCCTGTTCACCCTCCTCCTGTGCCTTCTGCTGCTTCCGTGATTCGTCGTCGGCTTGCTGGCTACGTGGTGCATGAGTGAGCAACGTAAAGTGGTGGTGAACGCTGAGGATTTGGAAAAGCTTGTGCAAGCAGCAACCTCCCTTTCAGCCGCCGCTGTGGCTTTGGCATCCTCCGCCAGTTCTCAGATTCCTGAAGGAGGAGTAGGTTCCTTTGTGAGGATCTCAGGTGAGATTGAGCCCGAGGGTCTTGACAAGCGTGCTCAAGTTTGGGAGTCAAAGTTCAATCGCATCGCTGAAGACGGGCCACCAGAAGTCCCAGAGCAACTGTTGGAGTTCGGCCGTTACTGCCTTCCAGTGTCATCCTACACTGCTCATATTCGTGTTGGTGAGGCCTTTCGTGGTGGTTTTTGGGCTCGTGTGGCTTTGGACTGTGTGGTGCCATACCAGAGGATCTCTCCTCCACCTCGAGTTGCTAGTCATTGGATTGTCCTTCGCGTGGGTGGTCACAAGCCTCGTGCACGCTTTGAGAATCAGACCTCCTTTGAGCAGTACGTGGCTGGAGCAAGCGAGAACGTCCTGGTCTACGAAGCTTTCCAGAACATTGCTGAGGTTCATATCTTCTGCCACGCTGCGCGTATTTTCCTGCCGCAATGCTTGGTATGGAGAAGCAATCATTGAGGTTTGCAAGTGATGGCGATCCCTCCCTTTTGACTTTGGAGGTGCCATCTGAATATTCCCGGTCTGGGGATGCAGTTGCATGTGTGGCTTTTCCGGTGTTGGCTCGTCGTGGTGGGCTCACTTTGGCAGTTCCTCTTTCAGCTTTTGACCCGGAGAAGTTGGTGGATGAATTACAGCGTTCTGAAGAAGGCATGGTCGGGCCTTCAAAGTCCTTTGTGACAGATCTTGTGGTAGAGGACGACTCTGGGAATCCAGTCGTGTCAGAGCATCGATGTCGTTTTTTGGTGGTGGATTTTGATGACTCTGTTCTCCCCCTCCTTTCTGAATTCAATGCTGAGACTGACTTTGACCGAACAGTGCCTTTTGATGCCGATGTTCCCGGCGGTGTACCAGTAGCAGATGGCCTAGCTGAAGAAGTGCGAGCTTGGGCAGGTGGCCTTAATGTTGGAAGGGTGGTTTTTTACTCTGCTCGAGAAGAGACAGATGCTCCTGGTGCGAAGTCTCCAGGTGCAGTTCCCAAAAAGGATACCCCGAAGAAAGTGACCAACGCAATGCTTGTCGAACAAATATCCCAGTTGGCAGCCCAGGTCCAAGCAATCAGTGCCATGCAGCAAGCCAGTGTGCCACCTCCTGCCAAGTCTGTCGCAGCTGCCTTAGATCCCGGTGTTGGAGCTGGTATTGCTCCCAAGATGCCATCGGTGATTGGAACTCTGGCTGGAGGAGATGCCTTGATGCTGCCCGATCCTGGACTTCTTGGTCAAGCATCCAAAGCTGTTGGACTTCCGCCTCGCATCAGGCCAGCTCCGAAGGTTCCGTCCTTCCCGGCTCGCCCTTTGACTTTGGATCCCGCCCCTGCAGAAGAGGTAGCAGTTTCAGGTGGTGGAGCTCTGTCGTCGGACCCTGTGATGAACGCTCTGGCTCAACAATCAACTGCTTTGACTGCCCTTGTTGCCCATCTAACGTCAAATCAAGATCCGTTGCAAGACCTCCATCTGACAGGAGGAAGTGGAGCAGCTTCTTCTACCAGAGGCGTGCAGAAGCGCGAGAAGCTTCAGTCGGAATTGGCAAATGGTCAAAGCCAATTCTTTGTGCAAGTTATGCAGCAGATGCACAGACGGCTCAACCCGGCACGGCCTGTGCCAATGACCGAAGAAGACCTCACTGCTTCTGGGATTTCGATGTTGAGCTATCTCGAAAGGACAGGTGGATACCGTCAGCAGCGAGATTTGGGGACCATCATGTGGATTTTGGGACATGCGGTGGACAGTCTGATACAGAACGATGTCCACATGGCCCGAGAGCATCTTGCTCTCCTGGTGTGCGCTTTGGAACAGGCGGCGGTCGATCAGGGCCAGTGGAACTTAGCCTTTTTGATCTCGTTGTCAGAAGAGCCCCCAGTGCAGCTTTACCAAGATCGGATCTCAGCCATGAGCCAGTCGGGACGCCCATTCGCCCCCCTCATTCCATCGAGTTGGTGTGCGATAGCCCTGTCCTATCTGAAAGAGTTGGAGATCCTCACAAATCGGAAAGCAGAAGTTGGTGCTCCCAAGTCGAAGCCGGCCCCCAAAAATGCCCCAGCCGCTGCAGACGAGACTCCATCGCCCAAACGTCGCCCTCGGTACCCGAAGAAGCCGAAGGCAGATCAAGGTCAGGAGTAGATGCTTTAGCTGGCGAAGATGATACGGCTGCTTTGTCACCCCCCTTTCGTCATGCCAGCAACAATACCCGAATTGGTGGACTTCATCCTCTCAATGAAGAACGTTCCGTGCAGTCCCCTGAACCTTGCAAGCCTGATGATTGCAGTCTCTTGTCGTATCCGAAGTGGTGTGCTATGTTGACTGCAAACGTTCTGAAATCTCGATGCCCCTTTGCTCGATTTTGTGTTTCCTCCATCAAAATCCCACGAAGCAATGTGTCTTCGTCACCGACCTTATTCCCGATTGCGCTCCCCTTGGATTGCCCTTTCAATCGGATGAGCTCCACTTTGTCCTTCAGGAAGAGAGCAAAGATCCATCTTCAACGTGCTCTTCACATCATGGTGCTGGCCCTCAATTACTGGCACTTTGGTGGTTTTGTCCCTGTCGAACAACTTGGAAGGGTGCCTTCGTCGTTGCACATGCATGTGTTTTTGACTTTGAAGCGCCTTTTACGGTCGGAAGTGCCTGCCCCGCCTTTTCGTATCGCAAAAGCAGGTCGTCGTTTCCCTCAATTAAATGCAAGGCTTTCTGAACTTTGTCACTTCACAGCCAGCTTAGGTTTGAGTGGTCAGCCCTATTCAAGAAGCTTCCAGGGTGTTGAAGTTCCCGTGGATAATTCCACATGTCCTGAGTTGGAGCCCTATATGTCGCTGAATGCAAGTAGGCTGAAGTTGTCAGGCACTGGCCACTGGGATGCCACTTCGTTTTTAGATGATGGTCTGGTGCTTGCATATAGGGAACCCAATTCGATTTTGTGTCCGAGAGAGCCTCACCCTTGGGAGAAGCCATGCCTTAATGATTCAGAGGACGAAATAGTGAATCTGGCCGCTTTGTGGGATCGTCATTCGCTATTAGGCATTCACCAATTAGTCGTCCCAGAGAATCAACGGGTAAAGATATTCAACTGTCTGAAGGACCCCGTGTTGGGGATAGATAGGCAAATAGGAGATCGTCGTTCTCGTAACGCACAGGAGTGTGTTTTAGAAGGGCCTTCAAAAAGACTTCCATCGGCCACTGACTTGGCTGATTTGTTTTGTCCCAAAGGGTCCAGGTTCCATATCTACTGCAGTGATCGCAAAGACTTTTACCATCAACTTTGGGCTACAGAAAGCCGCATGATCTCCAATACAGTAGGGCCGTCGGTTGACCTTGCCAAGCTTTCGGAGCTAACTTCGTATGGACTTTTTCTGCAGCAGAGCTCTCTGAAGAAGTACCGTCGGTCTCGAGATGGCGATCTACTTGGTGGTGAATCTCTCAGGGCGGGGGCTCAGATTTCACAACGAGCCTCCATTGGTTTCAAATCCGTCCTACAGGGCGACCACGGTGGAGTGGAGTATGCCACCTCAGCTCACGAGTCTTTGTTGATGAGATATGGATGTTTGCAACAGTCCCATCGACTGGTTGCAAATCGACCCCTGTTTTCTTCAAGGTCGTGCGACGGCCTCGTAATAGACGATTTCTTTGCCGTTAGCGTTTTGCCTGAGTCCTCACCATCAAAAGAATGTTTTGCAGCCCATCGCCATAGTCAAGCCTTGAAAGCCTATGAGAAAGAAAAGTTGTTGGGGTCCCCGGTGAAGGATGTGTTAGGCAGTGATTGTGCCAAGGTAATCGGGGGGGTTTTGAACTCGTCAGCCCAAGCTCGCTCACAGGGGGTTGCAACACTGGCTTCACCTATCGAGAAACGCCTTGGTCTTTCATGGATTCTCCTTCAAGTTGCCCAACTGTCCCATACTACGGACAGCCTTCACGTGTGTCTCATGGGCGGAGTCGTCTCTGCCTTCCTTTTCCGTCGTCCTCTGATGTCGTTACTCTCAAAAGCTTTCTCGCTTGTCACGGCTGCGGACGTTTGTGAACTTAAACCAAAGTTAGTTCAGTTGCCCCGCACTATCTGTGATGAGTTGGTTTTGGCCGCTGTCTTGCTTCCTTTGGCTTTGTCAGACCTCAGTGCCGAGTTCATTCCAGAGATTTTTGCCACTGATTCATCGAAACACAAGGGGGCCATAGTTTCCAGTTTTGTTGGTAGCAGGCTTTCAGAGTACCTTTACAAATCCTGCAAAAGCAAAGGGGCCTATACAAAACTTGAGTTGCCACAAGATGAGGCGCTTCGTTGGGCTCTACTTAGCGAACCGGCTGGAGACCCTGCTGCAACTCGTTGGGTTGATCGCCCTATTGCTTTTCGTTTCGGCTTTGTTGAAATCTTTGCAGGTTCGGGTAAGGTCACCCAGTATGCCTCCCAGCTTGGGCTTGTATGCTCCCCGCCGATTGATTTGAGTGCATCCAAAGAATATAACTTTGAGTGGGATCACCTGATGCGGTGGTTGTCACATCTCATCGTTAATCAGTATATCAGCAGTTTCATGATTGAACCGCCGTGCACTACTTTTTCAATTATGCGGCGACCTGCCCTTCGTACTTTTGATGAACCTTTTGGCTTAGATGTTTCCGACGAGCAGACACAGGTAGGGAATGTCTTAGGTCATCGTGGTTTTCAGTGTCTTGCTCTGGGTATTCGTTGGAACGTTGCGGGTTTGCTGGAGACGCCATTCAGTTCGAAGCTTCGTTATCTTCCTTCGTGGGAGGCCATCGAGAACTCCCCCTGCTCTACGTGGTGTCGTACAGACAGTTGTCGTTTTGGTAGCCCTCACTTGAAAAGCTTCCGCTTCCTTGGTGTTCACATAGACCTTGACCCTCTTCGTGTAAGATGCCAGTGTCAAAAGAAACACCTTCAGGTGCAGGGTAAGTATACTAAAGACTCAGCAATTTATACCGATGGTTTGGCTGAGAGGTTGGCACAAGTTATCTTTGCTGCATCTTGTGCGGTTCTGAAATTTCGAGCTCAATCCGAGCTCATTGATGTATCAGGCCAGGAAAGCATTCTTGTCAACGATGTCGCTATTGCATCTCAATGGAATCTAAGGTCTGTGTGGACTTTCAAAAAGCTGCGCCACATTAATCTTCAGGAACTTGCCGCTGTGCTACGCCTAGCAACTGATCTTGTCAAGCAAAAGAAGCCAATGCGTGCTGTCGCACTTGTGGATTCTATCGTGACACGTGGTGCGGTCTCCAAAGGCCGTAGTTCTTCACGGGCTATTGCTTCAGTTTTGAGGCGTTTGTGTTCCACCTTCCTTGCAGGCTCTCTTTACATGACACTGCCGTTCTGCCCTACAAGGCTAAACGCTGCCGACGATCCAACACGTGATTGCCCTATCCGTTTGCCTGGTTCGTCTTTTGGTCTTGAGAGCTGGGATGATGATGACTTGGCGCTTCTTGCCACCTTACCTCGTTTTCGTAGGTGGGCAGCAAACTGGGTTCGTCTGTGTATTTTGATGATTGGCCCACGTGTGCTTCACTTCCATGATGCTTCGTATTACCCTAGGCCACTTCCTTGTGCTTCTGTCGTTGCTGGGTGCCAGATGGATTTCGACGCTACCTTGGGTTTTCCCGGGGAAGGACCTTGTTGTCTCCTTTCTTGGTGCTACCAGTTGCGTTGGAGGATGCCACTTCTTCTGTCAGTCTTGTCGATGTCCCTGGATTTCCGTAGCTCTTTTTGGGGCGCCGCCATGCCGATTGTGCCTAGATCTGGAGCTGACTGGAGAAGAGCAGGTGCTCGACGAGGAACACCTTTGGTTGATGGTCGAAGAGTCCTCCCTGCAACTAGTCAGAATCGTGAATTTTTGCTTGCTGCTTTTTATGGGTGGGCTTCAGAAGAAGGTATAGACTGGGAAGTGCTCCTTCGTGAGAGTCATATGTATATCGATGAAATCAATGCTATCCTTGCGGCCTATGGAAGGTTGCTTTACCACGCTGGTAGGCCCTACAATCACTTTGCAGAGACTCTGAACGGAATCACTACGAAAAAGCCCTCCTTAAGGAAGCACTTGCAGGCAGCATGGAATGTTGCCTATGGTTGGGTTCAGCAAGAGCCTGGGAGTCATCATGCTGCTCTACCTCCTCAAGTGTTGATAGCTTTACTGGCGACTGCTCTTATGTGGGGCTGGTCACGGGTTGCTGGATGTCTGGCTTTGGCTTTCGGCGCAATCTTGAGACCAGGTGAAGTATGTGCAGCTTTGAGAAACCAGCTTCTTCTTCCAGGAGACGTTTTTGGGACGATGCAATGTGCGTATTTGTCGATCCTTGAACCTAAGACACGCTTTACTGCCGCGAAGCACCAAACTGCGAAGTTAGATGCTCCCGATATGTTGGCGGTCGTGTCTCTAGCTTTTGAACATCTCCATGGGGATCAGAGGCTGTGGCCTTACTCGGGTCAAACTCTCAGGGTCCGTTTCAGATCTTTACTGCAAGCGTTGGGACTACCAACAAGCGTTGTTGACAACAGACGGCCATTGGACTTGGGATCCCTTCGTGCAGGTGGAGCGACTTGGCTCCTAAATGTATCAGAAAACCCTGACTTGACACGACGTCGTGGCAGATGGTTGAATCATAAGACAATGGAGATTTATGTCCAGGAAGCTTCCTCGGTCCTTTATCTGTCTACAATTTCAAAACCTGCTCGCGACAATGTGTTTTTGATGGTCAAGGTTTTTCCTACAATTCTGCAAATGGTTCAACAATGGCATGCTGCGAAAATTCAGCCGTCTGTTTGGCCTTTCCTATTCCATCCAGCTGGAAGAGTCGATCGGACATAACGGGAATTGTGGGTGGTGACTGGATGGATTTAATACCCAATGTGGTGCTGTGATCTTACCCAGGATGATGGAGGGAAAAGTTGAGCGCTTTGTGAGTTACTATATATATATACATACATGTTACATATATACACATATACACATATTATATTATATATAATCGCTAGATGCTTGGAGAATTCCTGCCCCTCCAACGATTTCAACGGCAGGTTCCTGGAGCACAGCGATTTGTTGGGTCTGCGAGCCCTCCGCAGGGTGCAAACTTCCAGCCTGCGGATAAAGCGGCGGAAATTTTCAGCCAACAAAAAGGATGACAAAGCGGCGGAAATCTGGGGGAAATGGGGGAAGAGGATGGAAAAAAAAGGTTGCAAGTATCATGGCTGTTGAGTTTCTACACTGGTACTTTCTTCCCTAGGGTTTTCTCAGAAAACCATTACTTGTAGAAAGAAAGGGATGTTCATATTGATTCACCAGCATTTTTCCGTTAAACACATGCATTATGAAACCTGTATCTTATTTCTTGATGGGAGTTAATTGGTAAGTTGAATAGCCATGAAAGTATGGTCAGCCGCTTGGAAAGACTTCCATCCAGGATACAAATGAAAATGCAAAAGATTCGATATTGCATCATACCTATATGTGGAAGCCAACTGATCCGGAGAATATTGCTGATTCACAATGTCCATATCGTTCAGTAAGTTCCAAAAGCAACGGCAAAATTGGGGTGGTTCCATGTATATATACATTATCTATATACACATTGAATGTGTTCTTAGAAATTGCTAAGACACATACATATGCATATATACACATACATGGGTGTTTTCCTAAAATGGTGGCTTTCCCCCAACAACCATGGGGGTTTTCCTACCAAAAACTGGATCAACACTTGAGGTGTGAAATGGGGGGTAAACCCACCATTTAAGGAAACACAGACATATACACAAACACATCTCTGGCGTTTCTCTTGCCCTCAACTGGTCGAGGGCATCCTGCTGGGCGGCGTGAGCTCCTGGCAGCGTATCGGCCGTATCGAGAAG
>OMLO01004010.1_pt1 | contig 12225 bp, 10 predicted proteins | sample 1674811 | NCBI WGS metagenome assembly OMLO01 (sample SAMN06265003, study PRJEB25207) | coral metagenome | isolation source: Coral host | place: Mexico:La Bocana,Puerto Morelos, Mexico | collected 2008-11-13
AACTTACTTCAACATTGAGTTGGGGGTGCAGGGGGTGCTGCAATAGCACTTCTTGATGTCGATGTGGTTGTTTTTTTTGAAGAACCCGGTATCACCTCATGAATCACTGAAACAATTGAAGTCTATGACTTTCTATGATTGTCCATCTAATCAGGTCGCAAACTTTGCCAAGCAAAAAATGTTGAAGGCCGGCCATTTTTGGAGGCATTTCAGGGGTACCGCTTTGCGATCTTTGAAATTTGGGACTCCGTTTTGCAAAAAATATCCATTTGGGGAATCAATGCTCATTTCATGATATCTCACTAACAACCTTGCGAAACAAAATTTGGGGACTGGGATCATTTTGGAGGGGCTCCAATCATTTTGGAGGGACTGTGGGTCCAATCAATTTCGAAGCCCATACTCAAATGTTCGTAACACGTCAACTTATGTCGTGTTCCTTTGTCACCTGTACCGAGCGCATCTTATGTCGCAATTTCACCTGAACTTGTTTTTTTGTCCCCTTAAGAAGGACTTCCCAATCCTAAATCTATCAACCAGGGTATCATGATACGGGTGTTGCAAAAAATTGGAGACTCCAAAATTCAAAGGTATCCTATCAAAAACCTCCTCACTTCCAACAGCATTTCAAGCAACATTGCCATTGCTGATATATCTCACCCCCAAAAAAAAAACTGAAAATTGCAGGAAAATGTGGAGAATTTCCTACAAGAATTCTAGCAACCAGTGGTGGTCCAACGTAGCCTCCGAAGCAAAGCGCAAGCGTCGTTGGCCTGCGAAGGTGGTGATAACCATGGTAGGCACGGCCTTTAGTGTTAGTCATGGGGAAAAGTAACTAAGCAAGGTTTGTACAAATGCTATTAGGGTTTCCCCGTTGCTTAACCTTTGGGTTTCTTCCAACAATTGCTAATACATTACTAAAACCCAACAATTGCTATAACCTTTGTTGTTTCTTCCCATTCCTGTTGGGTTTTAGCAATATTCACACACCAAACATGTTGAACGGCCCCTTTGGACCAACCATACTTAGGGGAGAGAAGCAACCGGCTTAGGGATCCATCACAATTAGTTGCCCATTCGGGTGAATTATGAATCATGATAGTTCACCAATTGAAAAACGTAAAAACGTAAGAAAAATCCTTTATAGAAGGATATCAAGAGCACTGAATCTGCGCACATTCAGCTCAGTTCACATATCCCCACGCTCATATTTAGTCATAGTTTCCGTCAAAATTTTGGGTCGAAAAGTCTGTGAAGTTGTAATGAGCTACCTCAGCTGTCTACCCATCAGTTAATCAAAAAAAACACCCAAAATTGACTCCCTTCATCGCGAAACAAATTCCTCTTCTTATTTCTGATTCATCGTCAAGCCCGGGTGGTATCAATGGGAAAAGCTTTTAGTTGGGTAGAAACATTCTACAACGAATTCCTTCAAATTTCAAAGAATATGTTCAAATACACCGTGGAAGCTTAACAAAGCCCCTGAAAAAGTTACAATCCCAAAAAGAAACTAGTCGTCCAATCATCCACTTTCAGATTTTCAGTGGCTATTTTGAAACTTCAGGTGTTAAATATGGTTAAATGCTTGGATTTCTTGGTTTTTTTTTGGAGGCACTTTTTTTTGGAACTCACGGCCATCGTCGTCGTCATCTGTGCCTTTCAATGCTTTTCTGTCCCGATTGGAAGGTTGCTGTGCCTCAGAGGTCCAAGGGTGAAGCAAATGAACTCCCAGACTCGGACATCTGATTAATGATAGGATCTTTTTATACACATAGATGATATCATATGATTTGTATGATCTGTATATGTCTATTAAATAATGTATATATATATATATACATATGATTCTGATGATTCGTATCAGATGTAATTATCTCAAAATTAGGGGCCCTGAAACATCTATAGTGGATTATAGTGGTTTTCTTCTGAGAACATTTCCAACAACATTTGAGGGTCCCAAATTTTGGGACATCCCCGCCTTCATTATTCTGCATATGGACTCTCATGAAGAATGGTACGACCACCCGCGAACGTGATCAAGAAGGCTTAATGGACCATTGCGACTACACCATCTACACAATGATGCGGAATACTGCGTGGAGTCTTAGGTTTGGCAATCATTGTTCTCCCTTAAGACCTTATAACGATTCCGTCTCCTTGGATCTAGAGTCCATCTTGCTTTATTGATAGGCTATATGCAATTAGTTGTAATACTTCACAGCACTGGAGCTTCGCAAATGATCAAGCCAAAATGCTCTATAGTAGATAAACAAGCAGATAAGTCCCGGCCCCTTTGAAACTGCATCTTTCTATCCAAGTAAAGGGTATCATGATTCAATTTCACATGAACCTTCAACTTCATTTGAGGATTCATCAATCCTAAAACTACCATCTTCTGCAACTATCTTTCGGTGACCTCCCCCGATGTATTCAACGCTCGATCCATGGCAGTGCTCCCGAGGACGGGACCAAAGCACTGGGCAAGACTCTTCGTGCTTCTGCTTCACCTTGGTTAAAGCAAACAGATGTTGGAGTGGTGGATATGTCGTTCGTCGTTAACTTCCAACTTTCAACTTGCAGCAACAACAACAACAACAACAACAACAACAACAACAACAACAACAACATGTTTGTATATGAAACATCCAGGCATGACTATGCTATTTATAGCAGGGGCTTAGCAGCTTCGGTCTTTTTATGGCTTGACCTCCAAAGCATCTCGGTATCAAAGACTGCAGGGATTGTTACTAAGTAACAATGGGTAACGGTCATGGAGTATATCCAAAGATATAACTCACATAAACAAAGTGGTAAAGGTCAAAGACACTTTAACATCTATACCCACTGTCCTGTCGAACACCATTACCCACTGTCAGTCATTCCTATGTGAGACGCGAAGGTGGCCAAGAAAGTCGAAGGCAAAAGCTCTGCTGGAAAAGTATACTCCGCTAAGGTCCAACCTTGCGAGAGTGTCCAAGGATCTGTTGCTGTCGCTGTCGATCCATTCGATCCAAGCCCTGCAACCCAGACCATGTAGAAGAACATGGGAGAGCTGAGAGATCCGATGCACATCATCAGGTCTGCTGGCGCCACGGATAAGCGATGAGGCCGCAGCTTCATTGTCAATGAACCATAGGAGATCGAAGTGGCGAAGAAGGTCTTTGTGAAACCATGGTACAATGACCCCACAAAGTGCTTCACCAGGGTAGATTTGTTGCCGACGTGGAAGCCAACTTTCCAAAACCGATGGAGGGACGACACAGGTACCACCCACCGGTTGAGAGTTAGGGGGAAAACAAATCCACCCAAGTCGAAGTTCCCCATCCTCGAAGGAAGCGTCACTGTAAACGCGCAACAGAGGTGGAGGTGGGCCAATGACCACGATGTCCCGGGGCTCGGCAGATTGGACCACAAAAGCCAATACCTCTAAACACTGCCGCATACTGGGAGACAACGGGCCAGCCACACCATGTTGGATTTCAGTGAGTACTGGTCCTGCAAACTTGCCAATTTGGCCAGCACAGTTAGAATACATCCAGTTGAGGTCACCACGGAGTTTGCCAGCAGCATCGCGAGAAAGGTAGTTGGTATCCAGAGCTTCCTTCAGACGAGTAAGGACCTTGTAGGATGTCGCTGACTTGGGCTGGAATCGCACAAAGCCTGCACAGCAAAAGTCACCGGTATGGACTGAAGTACCCAAGTAATGGCGATTGCTAGCTGGGGCAAACGCCTTCTGAGGCTGAGGAGGCGCACCAAGAAGCCTGAAGACAAGGGAGAGGCCTCGTTGTGACACATCGGAATGACGAATGAACTCGATGCTGAGCTCGTCGTCAAAATAAGCTGCACAGAAGCTTAAGCAAAGTCTTCTGGCCGCTGCAACTCCGAGTTGAGGGAGCCGATTGAAGTGTACTACGGCACTCTCCAACCCATACGCCAATCCGTGTAGGGGCGAGAAATGCCATCCTTTACCTGGGATATAGATGGCTACTGCACTGTATGCCATGTGGTCATCACAAACAGGAAGGCCGCGATATGCGTCTGGAAGATCGTCTGTTCCAACACGAAGATCCAACCACGGGTAGAGATCCAATGGCGGGGAGACAAGGCCAAACTTCTCTGACACCATGCGGGAGAATGATGCGATGCAGTCGATAGTAACGGTCCAGATTGTCTCCCAGAGACGAGTCTGGCCATTGTGACCTGTCTTACGACAGTTGTCGATGACACGCTTCTTGCCATCAGACTGCTCGATGAGAAATCTTTCCAATGGCCGCCATTGGCCATGCCCATAAGTAGAATCCATCTGAGCTCTGGTGAGGAAAGCACCGCAGAAGTTTCGCTCCTGTTCTTCACAAGTCACTTTAAATATGTCTTCAGCATACCTCGGAGGCCGGCTGCGCATCAGCTCGTCCACAGCTTGGGCGGCCACAGGCCCTAACCAAGAGCTGGGATCAGTGGCAGGACCAGGGTCGACAGGGCGAAAAACGCCACTGCTAGGAAGGTCACCAACGATGCGATAGCCTTTGAGAAGACATGCTGGTTGGCACCGATCTGGCCAGCGAAGGAGAGAAGTGAGCAGGGCCATAAACCCAGGCCGCTTAGAGGCAGCTACCAAGCGGGAGCTAGAACACCGAAAAGAATCCAATGCGGATTCCAGTGGAGACAAAGCACTTGAAACTGTCTGCAAGATACGGCGAAGATCTCGAGAAAATGCCACCAAGTAGACCTGCCAGACAAACAAAGCGTCCACCAGGAACCCAACATCTGGTTCGGGCCATCCATTAGGCGCAAAAGGAGTTGGTAACAACCGGGACTGCTCCATGTGCTGAGCTTTGCCAAGTCCTGGTGGGAGCAAGTGATCGAGCCCCCGGGCCGAGGAAGAGGGGTATCGCTGGCCTGAAAGGCCTGCAAATATCCTTGTTCGAGCTGCAGCGTCCACATGACATGGGCCAAGTTGTTCCCACTCTGCTCCTCGCATCCTGCTCCACGCAGAGTACGCCTGTAAAGAAGACAATCTGCAACGGCTCAAGTTGTACTCTGTGACTTGCCAAACTGAGTCGGCCACTGGGAACTCATCAAACATGGATCGCATTTCCTGGACAAGATCCTGTGCGCTAAGTAATCCCGGAAAGGACTCGAGGCGGCCCGGTTCCCAGACCGTGCCCACCAAACGTCCGTGAAAGTCCAATTCACTGGCTTCAGAAAATGGAGGAGGAATCTTAGCTGCAAGAAGGCCTGGCAGGAGGCATAACACTGCAATGATCGATGGGATGTGGAAGCCATTTCCAACCCAGGAGTTTTGAGATTGGCGTCGCTGAGAAGCATCGCCCGTCACGGCTGACACAGCCGCAAACGGCAGTCCCATGAGTTGGCAGGGTTCACTGGGATAGGGTTGCCGCCACGTCTGATCCCGCCAGAGTAGCGAGCATTCCTCATAAGCTCCAGGTGGAAATCTCCGGTGATCCTCATAAAACCTAGCCGCAGCTGCAGCTGAGACTTGTCGGACCCGATCAGCAGGGTGAAAGAACTCTCTGGTGAAGGTGTGCATGACATGGGAGGACTCGCCACGGAGAACTGCAGCAGGGTCCACCATGGGGCCAAAACCATCTTGCCACATGACTCTGGATGGGATGGGTTTCTTGCCATTGTAGACTAGGGCTGGGACACGGCTTCCAAGGTTCCACTTCCAATCTAACGGTGGCTCCATCTCAGATGAGAGACCACCGGTGCGACCATGGAGCCAGTAGTAACGGAGTCTCTTGGTCCATCCGCAACATGCAGCATCTATGCTAACAGGCGAAGATCCCAACCAGGAAGTATATTGGTCCAAAACTGAATCCGGCATGCTACCAACGTTTTCTAAAAGGGAAACTAATTCAACACCTTCCATTTCGGGTAGGGATTTGAACTCGTCTCGAATGCGGATCAACTCCAGGGGTTGTTGGGATCGGGGATCACAGATACCCTTACGATCCTTGTTAAGGATGCTATTGCCCTGACATGGGCTTCCTCCTCCAACCAAAACTCCTCTAGGTCTACGACGCTTCAAAAACTCGACAAAGTCTGAGGCTCTGACGTCGGCCACATCGGAGACATGGACCACGTGAGGGAGGCATTGTTGGCAGGCCTGACGTGCGTCTGGGTCAGATTCGGCTGCCAAACAGTAAAAGTGGACCCCCATGCTCAACAAAGCAATGGGGAGTCCCCCAATTCCACTCCAAAGGTCTATCACTAGCCAGCAACCGGAAATTGGCTTAGCCCATGAGAGCTGAAGCAAGTCTCCTCTACCTCTCCAAGTGACGGGCTTACACGCATACATTTTGCCGGACACAGAGGACGGTGGAGGTGCGTCATTAACAAGGGTGACACGTCGGAGGGGCTGTTGAACAATGCCAGGATGGACCCAGTCCTCACTGGTACAAAAACTACTAAGTTCACCATGCACCGAGCCCCCCCCTGTTGGGGGGTCATGCTGTCATTCCCCGCTTGGGTGGCCCAACCTATTGTGCTCCTTGGAGAGGCAGGGTTTACCACTCTCTAATTTGACGTCACAGACGTGCAAATCATTGCAGTTGCGGCTGGTGCATCCACGACTGTCGTTGTACTTCTTACACAGCTTCTTGCCGCCTGGGCCACCTCAGGTTCTGGGGGTGGACGCTTGGCATTGGCAGAGTTACCGAGGTCACGGACCTGAAAACTCGCCGGCGCCCGCCACTCCAGGTGTGTGGCATGCAATGCCTCTTTCAAAGACTGGCTGCCACTCCAGCCACGACGAATCAGTGAAGCCATCTTGCCCCTCGTCAGCATATCGTTTTTCGACAGCCACAAAAGGCTGCCACCACCATATTCCATAGTTGATCGAAGAGCTTCATCAGCATAGAGTTGGGCTTCACCAAGAGACAGGAAGACGCGGTCCACACCGTCAGTGCACGCTGCTTGAAGTTACCTGCCCAGGCCCAGCCATAGGCAAGTACTCGAAGCCCAAAGTAGTAGGACACTGTGGAATTAATCTCTGGGGAAGCCTCCTTGTCGAATTCCAACTTCAAACCACCAGGAAGGCTAACACTCTCTTGGGTCTTGGGGCCAGCCTGAGTCAGCACATTCTTGACCTTCCGAATTTCCACAACGGTCATTGTTCCCTTGCGAAATTCTCGGTACAAGCGAGCACGGAGGGTGTCAGCTGGTTCGAGGGACGCATCCACCTCAATCCCATAGCGAGCTGCAAAGTCCTTACTCACCGTTGCTGCTGTAGACTCAGGCAGTGGCTCATCTATGGCCTCGGACGACTTACTTGTCACAGACGAAGCAAGCCGAATGGCCTGAGCTCCGCTCTCATGAGCAGCCTTCAGCCTGGCAAACACTATCCTGTTGTCCTTGATCTCTTTCACGGCCTGTGCCATCTCGAAAAGGCTCTTCTCGGTGTCCGAGGACTGGACCATAAAGATGAAGTCGTCCAACGTCTCGATCTTGTGGAACAGGATGAATGGTTCATACCATTCACGTTTCAAATTTGCCGCCACCAGGCAACTCTGCAAACCTCTATCATCTTGCATCACGTCGATCTTCATAGCGCGAGACATGGTAGCAACCAAGGTGGTGGCTCCTGACTCAGCCAAAACACTGCAGGGAAGCTCACTCACGATGCTGGTACCGACAGAGGGTCACGGACCCACGCTGATCAGGACCAAACCCTTGGAATGACCCCCACGAGTGAAAGGGGAAACAAAGGGGAACCTATACTCAGTCTTGCCGAAAATTGAAACCAAAACCAAAAGAGACAAATTTATAAACAGGAAGATTGTCAAACCAACTCGTTGGTGCAAAGACCTAACAAAGCATGATGACGCATGTGAAACTAAAGGCGCAAACTAGGCGGCTCACTCACTCTTTTTAAACTCGACCTCATACATCAATGCAACCAGCCACAGTGCTCTGCTAGTGCCACGTAGGTTGCACGGGGCATGCGCCCGATGCACCTCTGGCAAACTCGGTCACGTTCAAGAGAAAATAGACCAGTGCCAGTGGCTGCAGGGTCTTGAGAAAACGCAGCATCTCTGCACCAGGGCTGAAGACGTCCTTCATCTTCAGCACGAGCAATGTGGGCCTTTTTCCCTTGGCGAAACCACTGCAGCACTTCAGTGACTTCTGGTGGGGGCACAATGCCCTGAAGCTCTTCGCCAACTGCTGATTCGTCTGAGGCAGAGCTGGATGTATCCAGAGACGATACATCTCCATCAGGGGTGATGGGTGAGGAGCACAGTCCTTCAGCACCATCCCCGGCATCCTGAAGGGGCAGCACGGCCTCCTCGGCAACCTCCAGCCCATGGCTCTCCTCATCTGCAGGGGGCTCATCATCCGGCAACTTCTCAAAGTTCGTAGTAGCCGCCACTGCTGCAAACTCTTCCCATGACCAGCTGTTGGGTGGAAGCAAACCAACTGGCGATAGCGGGAGGGTAGCAGTCTTCTTCTTGGCGAGGTGCATGAAGCATTTCAAAGCATGGGCCTTGACTCGACCCGACCTGGCCAACTTATGGCCTGCGTAGTGAAGCCCCATGGGCATAGTTGCCCTAGCCGACTTGGCTGCGGGCATAGGCCCTCCATGGCAAGGTATCTCCATCCAGGATCCGATAGCCTGCATGGATTGGGGGTCATAGTTCAGGCAATTGGCCAGGGTAGGCATGAAGCGCCTGAGGCAGTTGTAGGCCGCTACCCCAGCTTCTTCTCGATTGACCCCAATCTCGATGAGGACGCCCCGTAGCAACTCCAAGAACCGTGAACGGCTCAACTTGCGAGTGATTGCAAAGGGGGAGCAATCGTGCACCTGCCAAAGATCTTCGTGGTTGAGTTGGACCGCCGGCCATAGAAAACCAGCATCAGGCAATGCCTCATGCCTGAAGAAATCTTCCAAAGTAGGGCCCAGCCGAAAACTCTGGAAGTCCAAGGCTGGCGTGATCCAGGAATAGGCCGGTCGGGAGCCTTTCCTCCGAGCCTTGCCCTGAAAGCAACGGAAGGTGAGGGCTCCATCAACAGTCTCCACATAGCTAGACCTCTGCATGTGTTCAAAACGTATGCACGATACCGCACTCTGCAGCATGAAGCAGAGTAGGAGCAGCTTGGTACCACCTGATGCCTTCGCGAGGAGGACGATGTTCAGGATCTCCCATGGCTGAAGTTCCTTGGCCTGTTGCCCCGTGTGGGCTTGGCCATGCAGTCGGTACGGCTTGACAAGGAAGTGGTTCAGGTGGAACTCGCAACCAAAGGCCTCGGAGAACCAGCGGAGCGCTTGCCAAACGCTTGCCGCAGCAGTACCAACCTGTTGCAGGAATTGAGACACCTGCAAAGGTGACGGCGCACTGACGGAGATCTGGTAGCACTGGGCATGTCGTCGCCACCTCCTGCCAGCGGAGAGGAGGGCTCCAAGCCGCTCCACCCCGAGTCTCTGGGCGCTTTGCATCAGGTTGTCCTTAAACAGCTGCATGCGAGCCGGGTCCACTGTGTCAGCTTCAGTGAGACCTAGTTCGCGAAGGTCGACCAAGTACTCGACCACAAACTCAAAGAGCTCCTGAATCTTGGCCTGCTTCCGAACTTGTTCACGACCATGGGGATCTGCCAAAGCGGGGGCAACTGTCTGGATGACGTCCCGGGCCAAACCAGTAGTCAAAACTTGGCGAGCAGCTGGTGCCACACGACCCTGCGAAAGGGCAGGAACCTCCACCATAGGTCTGCCTCGGACAGCTGACTCCCTTTGATCCACCAGGTCTCGAACCACTGCTTGCTGCACGGAGGTGGCATGGTTGATGGATAGGGTCCACACCAATGCCAAAGTCAAAGCTTCATCGGCGGGAAGTCGACCCACCTGAGCCTCAAACTCCTCTACCATAGCGCCACCACCAGGCCACATGCCCCTCAAGTCGGAGCAAGTCTGCACCCCCAGACCCTGGGATTGCAACCGGCCATCCATGCCGTTTTCAGCGGCTTGTGCCATCCTGATACCCCGACCCTCTTGCACTCGACCCACCTCCGGAGAACGCATGCTGGAGCTGGCGTAGGAATTCCTCCGCGGTGATCCCAGATCGCTCCGCAAGGGCCTCGAGGCTGACGAAGGTGCTTGGTTCGAGGGGATGGCCGTCAATCTGGGTGATCTCGATCTGTGTCGTCTCCTGTGGTGTTTCCCCATGGTGCTGGCCAGTCTGCTCCAAGTACTTCGTGTGACCGTCCTTCCAAGCAATTCCCTGTGCCTTACAGTTGTGACACACAAACTGGTCCTTGTCACAGGGGTTGCAGATGGCTGCAAACTTGGCCGCTGGAAATCCAACGGTCCGAAGGTAACAGCCCTCGCACCAGGAATGGGTGGCTCTGCCACAGATATCGCAGATACCTGCAGCAGGCGCACCTTGATCCACCAACAAGTCTCTGGTCGCACACCAGTAAGCTGATCTCGCCAGGGAACTAGTTTGCCTCTCACCAACCTGGATCCGAAGTGGGTCTTCTCCAGGGTGTTTCTCTCGCCACCTCTTCGCCAGGGTAGTCTGCTGAGCTATCACCGGCACTGAAAGGGGTGGCATGCCATCAAAAGAAAAAGGTGGAGAAGGCAAACCTTGAGCCAAAATTGGCACAGAGGTTTGCATTCTCAACCTGAAATGTTTCACACCACAATGAGTCCCTACACCAACCAACCTACTACATTGTGAGGTAATGTCTATATAGATTCACCAGTTGAGACATGCTGGTTGTTTTGTTTCCATGATTTCCAGCTTCAATCTCCACGAAAGCAAAGCCCCTGGTTGTTGAAGGGACGTAAAAGATCTTAAACCTCGAAGTCGTCTTTGATAAAACAAAACTCCCTGAAATTCTGTGGAAAAAGGCAAGGAAACCAGACTGGTTGAAACCCCTCAAGAGATGGTCTTTTGACAAGGATCAGTCCTTACATAAGCGAAACAACATCCTTCGAGAAGACTCTACTTCAGTAAAGGGAAGCGAAGCAGTCAACATAAGCCAACAAAATCCATGTTGTTTTCATTCAAAACCCCAATGACATCGTGTCGAGTTGTCGTGCTTTTGCTGGGTGCCCCAAACGGCACGTCAACAATTCTTCGGCAGCCTGTCGATCTTCATCGCCTGAAAGGATGAATCTGGTTGGTGGTTGAACCAACCCATCTGAAAAATATGCTCGTCAAATTGGAAAGCTTCCCCAACTTTCGGGGTGAAAATAACACTGTTTGTTTGAAACCAGGACCTAGTGAATTGTTCTAGTAGGTAGACTGTGACGATTCAGCAACATGGAAAATGGTGATTGAAATCAGACTTTTGATTTAGCACGATTTAAGCCTATCATTTGGCATAAGCATGCATAAGCAGTATATTGGCAATAAGCAGTCATTCATCTCTGACATAGAATCATTCTACCACATCGGCCCTTCTGCATCCTTCTGCATAGTTCATGTGTTGCAGATCCCATCTTACACACATCATCCACATAGGATCTTTGAAACACCATCCGTTGTTGATATCATAGTCGTTTGAAACATCCTGAAACTGTTCGACAATTTTGAACAAGGAAAATTGTTCCATGTCAGGTTTATGTATGAAAACAGGTGCATGGATACCTCCATGTTGAACATGAATCTATATGGGAAAGAACCAGTTTTTTGAAGGGAAAAAAATCCATCCGTCACCAACTGGGATGCAAAAAACACACGCTGTAAATAGTGAAAACGAGCTACTGTTGATAGATTATTTACAGGGTTTTATATACATCCCAGGTGGTTAGCCGGATTTCTTATATACAATACAAAAGCAACAATGAAGCATCGCTTGAGATATTGAAGCATGGAGAAACATAATGACCTATAAAAATATGACTTTACAAATAAATGTTAATGAAGTGTACACCATCTGGAAAATTCATGGCACAACTCCTGCGTATTGTTTTTCATGGCCCCCGATACTAGTCTGCGATTTGCGCACTGTGCAAAAGGTATTGTAGCCCTATCATATTGATAACTCTTGGGGAGACTTAAGCAACATCCTCGTGTTGCAAAAGACAACATGTTTTCCGGTCAAGCAGCATCTTAGGAATGTTTAGGAATGCTTCCATACTTATCCCTGCCATGCATGTATTCCGTTTGAAAAATTATGCTCGCCCGATTGGGTCAGGGTAAAAAAATACACCCCCAAAAAACGAAGATGCAAGGCCATTACCCTAGAACCCCTGGGAGTAACCCC
>OMLO01004011.1_pt1 | contig 12224 bp, 8 predicted proteins | sample 1674811 | NCBI WGS metagenome assembly OMLO01 (sample SAMN06265003, study PRJEB25207) | coral metagenome | isolation source: Coral host | place: Mexico:La Bocana,Puerto Morelos, Mexico | collected 2008-11-13
CAGGTTTTAGACAGTCTTGGTTTATTGATGACGGACGATCAGTTTCGTATTCTGAGTGCCAGGTGACCTTTTGTAAAATTTCATATTCATACCCTAAACCTCTCTCACCTAACGAGTTTGTAAAAAGGCTTCTTAGTGAGCTGCAGAGGAGGCCTAAGGCAAAAAAAATCGAGGGGTAAATCAAGCCGAGCACTCAGTATCTGAGGAGGACTAAATGGTTGATCCCCCCTGCAAGAGCTTGCCTGGTTCGACTGGCTTTCCGATTTTGTTTTCTTCAAATACCCCAAGCTGACTGAATCTCTCGTGAAGTAAGTGACAGAGAGAGTTAATTGTATGTAAATTAGCTAATTGTATTCTTGTTTTGCAGGCTGGGATTTCACAAAGGAAAGCTCTCCTATATGGAATTCCTCGATAACTTTCAGGATCGCCGCTCGTTTGGTGTTGGAGAGAAAGTCCCCGAATACCCCAGTCATAGGTATTAAGAATTTTTGTCTTGTTTTTCTCGTTTGTTATCTTTTTTTGTTTTGTTTGCTTTGTGTTGTGGTCGACTGCGTAAAACTCAGTGAACATCACAAATATTTTTTTCTCAGATACAACCTTCCAGTGCCTCAGGAAGAGTCTATGAAAGCCAGTGTTGTGGAAGCCAGGTTGCGAACTAAACTCAGAGAAAGCTTTCAGGTAAGAAATGACACCGAACGGAGGAAAAAATGTGAATCCAAGATTAAAAGAAGTTATTTACATGTAGTCAATGCTCTGATTTACCAAAATTATGATGCAGAGTTTGCATAAATATCTCAAAATGTGTTACACTCCTTTTTCATAAAAATATTGTTTTCGGGCCGAGAATGGAACAGCGGTTAATGGGAAGTGTTTGTTCCTAGAGAGCTTTTTGTATTTTAATATTTCTTTTTCCCCTTTTTCGTATGCAGGATCTACGTTCAGCGTTCCAGAAAATCGATTATGATCGCAATGGGCTGATAACTAGGCCAGAATTCAGGCGAATCCTGGACTCGTTCATGTTCTTGTTGTCCGACGAGGAGTTTGATAAGCTTATGTTAAACCTCGGTATACAAAAAGGAGCGAAACTGAACTACAGAGAATTCCTGAAACGGTTTGAGCATGTGGAAACTGTTGAAGAGGGACACCCTTGGCTGTATTCTACTCACAGGTACGCTGTCAGTTCTATATCGTCTTTAAAATAAGCAAGTGAATGTTTTTCTCGTTTTCTTGTTATTTGCGTGGCTTGAGCCTTTGGAGTTCTCTAGTTCATAACTATTTTTCGTGACCAGCCAGATTGTAGAGTTGATCTAAATCCAACACAGTGCATTCTCTGCAACGGATCGAACGGTCTTCATTTGAAAGTCGAAAAGTAATTGGTTATGTATCAACTAAACCACAAAATGGCTTAAAAAACTGGCGCCACTTTTTCATGCAATTAGAGGAAAACCAAAACCATTCGCGACTCGCTCGCATTCGTTTTCCCGCGCTTCGCGTCAGCTACATGCTATTTCTTCGAGTTTTGATTGGTTCAATGTATTTTCTGTGTCCTTTGTGATTGGCTAGAGTGGTAACCGGTATGAGAATTCTGGTTTTACGACACTCAATTGAAAAACGTTCTCTACAAAACTGATTAAAACCTTTGGGACTGACTTGTGTTTTTGTTGTTTGGTCTAACGCGATAAACTTCCAAAACTGGCTCAAACTGGCCGTGGTTGTTTTTGTCTTGTTTTATTATCCTCCGGAGTCCCTCTTTTGAGATGACAAATAGTCTTATTCATCTGGTGCTCTGACAAATGAGGCACGATAACAACATGGTGCCCTCTGCTGTCCTTTGCTATGTTCCTGATGCTCCTGTTTTTAACATATGTGGCATTGGTTTCCTTCTCCAGCTTCAATGAAACTCAGGATATGAATTACCTGACTGCCGAGCAAGCGGACCAGATCATCAAAAGAAAAGCTTGGGAACAGAATCAGGATTTGTCAAAAGCTTTCTTGGCTTTTGACCGCGACGGAAATGGAATTGTTACTAAGAAAGAACTTAGAAAAGTCCTGTACCAATTCCAAATTCCAGTCAACAAAGAAGAGTTCAAGAAACTGTGGGACAAGTAAGTGACGGGTTCTCAAACACGTTTTAAGGTTATTATTAGCCAGCTCTGATATGGTAGCAACGACTAGTTTTTAGGGGGTCGAATGGGTATCATCAAGTGAATATCAAGGTAAGAAACGTCTTTTGAAAATCAAAACGTATAAAAGTTTCGAGAACGTTGCTTGAGCTGTCCACGCCTCGCGCGAGTCACATCCTCGGACGAACCTGGTACCAATGGCTACCTTGGGTATAAGGCCTATATGGGAGATTCACTCTCTTATCTAAATATTGTCTTGTTTCCTTTTCTCCGAGTATGAAGCTGTATTGTCCTAAGCGCTCTCTCTTTCTCCCCTACCATGTCCTCCCTCGGCCCACTCTCATGCTAGAATGCTCGTGTATGAACTAAACCAAACTACAAATTACTCACTGCTCATCGGGTTGGTGTGGTTCAATCTGTAGGTATGACACTGACAAGAATGGTTATGTAGATCATCGCGAGTTTTTAGCCAAGTTAGGCGGAGAGCTTGCCCCTGGTGATATTCATGGCCCTAGCACTCTGATAGCTGAACAGAGTCAACAGGTGTTGGAGAGTATGTACCAGAAACAACAGGCGAGTTACAATCTGTTTAGTCAATTTTTGCGACGTATAAAATGACATTTAAAGGGAAAGGAATCTCGAAACAACAATTTTCTAACATAGGATTTTTTTTCCCGTTTTGCTAGGACATGCACTTGGCTGCCACTTGGAATCAAGCCCAGGCCGCCTCTTTCTTATCAGCCATTGAGGTGGAACAGCAATTAAGGTGAGAATTTATTAAAGGGACTGTACACGTAGAACCAGTCACTACTGATGGCGGATCCTGCGCGCGCACTGATTGGTCAAAACCCATGTTCTTTCAGAGTATGAAACATAGAAAAAGCGTGTTTTTTGTTTTTTTCGCTACATTATCTCTATATCATAAAGCAAATGAAGATGCTTAAACCGTGTATTACACTGTAATAAAACACTCCGGACATTCAAAAGCCCTCGAGAAATGTACATTTTCTACATCGTGTTCTGAAATGGCTGTCGTGTTTCTTTCACAGTGTATTACACGGCGTAGGCTTCTTTATTTGCTAAATAAACTGAGCAGAAACAGAAGAAATCAACAGCAAGCACGGCACATGACGTGTAAGCTAAATAGCCCTTGTGTATGATAACATCAAACTAACAAAATTTTCATTATGAGTAAATTCCCAGAACAGCAAAGTTGACAAAGGTACCGAAGGTTTCAGAAAATGTCGTCCAAACAAGGCTTGTTGGTGAATTTTGAGTATGTGACGTAGTGACGCATAAGACCTGTTTAGCATTAGGCTTGGTTTTGAATCTGTAGGCTTTCATTGATCAGCACGTTTTTCAGTTTCATGAAACAATTAAAGGTCGGCAAATGCAAAAGACAGTTGATATTGGTACTCTATATCTCATCAGAGGGGTTTGAAAACTGCTGTGTTGTTTTCACCGATATAAATTCGTGTTATTTGAAGTATCTCTGGAGAACGCGTCAGAAACATTTTTGTTTTGTTGTAGGGATCGGTTTCGCGATGGATACGAGAGTTTAAGGAAGGCATTCGAGACAGTCGACACCAACAGGGACGGCTACATATCAAGAAACGAACTGAAAAAAGTTCTCTTTGACTTCCACTACTTTCTGGATGATGTGCAGCTCAATATTCTTCTGGACAGGTCTGTATCGATGGCCGAACTAATTACTAACGTCGTATCCTTTTGGGATCAACCGTTTTCAACCTCAACCGATTTGGATTGATACGATCCACGTGAATTAAGTACAACACTTAAATAAATCGCTGCCGATGCTTTTTAAACCGTTTTAACCTGGTTTGAAGCCGGTTGAAAAAGTTGGTCAACCAAAGCAAAAGAAAACGGTTTTTCTCCAATAGAACACAAAAAGAACCCAACCAACCCGAGCAACCAGGAACAGTTGATGATCCCAATAGAACCCGACCTAAATCACATGTCTTTCTAACATAAAGTTCTCTATATAGGAAGTGTTTATATTAATGCTCACTGATGCTTTGTTCAGGTGTGGACTGTCCCAGAAAAACAAGCTGTCGTATGAGAGATTTCTCAGCGCGTTCCAGGACAACAGACATGCTGGTTATGGCCGTGTTACTCTGGACACGCCAGGTAAAGTCGTCACGCCTGTGGTGTTTGAGAGACACGAGTCTCTGTCTCCGGATGCTGCGATAAACAGACTGAGAAACAAGATCGGCGAAAATCCCGAGACTATCCAAAGGGTAAGTAATTGTACCGTGTGCAATGCTATGTTTCTGTTTTGATTTTTAATGCTATGTCGTTATACACGCTTTAGCAGCCGTTGTATGTCCTAACATTCGTGGATTGCTTGCATCTCCAGGCCTTTGCGGCGTTTGACCGAGAAGGAGTGGGGCTCATCACCAAAGACGACCTTCATCAAATAATTAATGCTTTCTGCTTTGTGATGTCCGAGAAACAATTTCAGGTAACTGTCTTGTTTACTTAAGTAACATTACAAAACTGTAGATTACAACAAAACCGTTTAGCTTAAAGTTTTAACCGGGAGTTTAAAAGGAGCTTACTCACGGCATTTGAGTTATTTTGGTGACGTACGAAATTATCTTTAAACTGAAGAGAACGTGAAAATAGTAGTTTACTAAGATAGAAAAGCACCAAAGAGATAATAGCAAACCTTATTATATCTCTCAGTTGGTACGCGCGCTGTGATTGGTCAATTTACCGGGCCGTAAATTCAAAAGTTTGTTTTAGTCGCCGTGCAAAACGTCTCTTGAAGAGAACTTTGAAACATATTTAAAGGAAGAGAAGGAAAAGTACGCGAACGAAGAAGAAGAACAAAACACAGAAACAGATAACCCAAACTTTCGAGTTGGTTTCTTAATTGTCCTCACGTTAAGGATTTCATCCATGGCCTTTCCGCTTGATTGAAATCTTTCCCATCTCTTTGAGCCCAGAGATATAATAAATATCTTACTATCCTCGTTGTGATTGGTCAATTTAGCGGGCCGTACAGAAGAGTACGGCCCGGTAAATTCAAAAATGCAAAATGTCTCTTGGATATCTTTTTGAACCCAGAGATAATAAATATCTTACTATCCTCGTTTTCTCGGTCCGTACTGTAAGTTACGGATCCTCGTTTTGTCCGTAACCCACAGTATGAAAAAGTGAAAAATTCAGGCTAAAGTTTTAGCAATTTGCATTTAAGCCATATATTTGACAAATATTGTCAAACTTCTGACATGTTCTTGGCAAAACAGGCAAGTGGAATCCGTAAGAAACACATACCCAGTTTAAACTTAAATTTAAAGTGTCTGTTTTCGGCGTGCAGTCCAATTAAAATTTCGATCTTTAATCCGGTTTATTGACGATCGTTCTAATTTGTTGAATCTAATGCTGACAGCGTCTTGACAGTTTAAATAAAGCCATTAATCCCGCTGTATTCATGTGGTTTTCACGTTTACTTATGATCCGGACTGTTGATTGTTGTAAGAATTGTAAAATAATTCCGTTGTTTACTTAAGAGCCAGACTGTTAATTGCTGTTAGGATTGTATTATGAATCTGTTGTTCCCTTCACAGGCACTGCTAAAGAAAGTCAATGTTGGTGAAGGAGGCTTGATATCTTATGATGATTTTCTAAAGAGCTTTCAAAAATCCGATGCCGAGGTGAGAATAACGGACAGGGGTTTTGCTTTAAAATTTCTATCTCAGGGTATAGTGACAGCGAAATGACGATAAAACAAGTCTTATGTTTTTCATATATTTTTGTTTACTTCCATTTTGGTTTTGGTTTGAAACATTTTAGATTGAAGTAATGATTCCTCATTCGCCTTAAGATGTTAAAATCCTCATTTCTACGACTTGTCAGAACGGAACAAGTTCAAAGTCGCAAGAGTAAGGAATTGTCTGCCAAGCACACTAACTTTAATTTCAGATCACAATTGACATGCTCCCAGTAGCTTCGTACCTCCGTGGTATAGCATCACCTAGGATATTCGATTTTTGTGTTTACTTATTCAGCGGGTCCTCGGGTGTTACATACACGTACCAAGCGCGAGGGCCATTCTGGGAGAACATCGGCCCCGAGGTCTTGACAATACGAACCGAGTGCACCCAGGTCTATACAAAAATGACCGAGAGCCGATATTCTCCCAGTACGGTTTGAAGAGATTTATTGCAGAATTGAAGATGTTTAGAAAAAATGCCTCAATCAGGGACTTGATAAACAACACGAACTTCAAGCACGCAATTCTGACTAGGCGTATACTCACGTCTGGTCCGATCACATATGTGAAACAAAACATTAGGGAAAGAGAGGTGGAAGAAAAGGAGAATTTTATATGAATGCAAATTCTTTCAGAAACGTAAGTCATGTAACTACCAGAAAATCTTCGGGTAGTCTTGCGAATTCTTTTGGTCCGATATTGTACCGCAATCTGATTGGTCGATTTTGTTAATTGGCCCTCTGAACTACCTTAGTCGTGCAATAAAATCTGTATTTTTTGTTCTATTCCCAGGCCAGTCGAATATGGCTGGAGAATTTATATCCCTCATCAGACAAACGCCAAAGAACCGCTGACCACGTCACGAGACGACCACGTGGAATGAGTGAAGCCGAGGTTGAAAAGAGAGTCCGAGAAGTTGTAGTGGCCAGATTTTACAGTCTTGCAAAGGTGAATCTTTATATCCGGTGACATGTTATTTTATGTTCAGAGTAGAGGATTTCCAGATTACTTTCGATTATGTCAGTGACCATGGTGGTGTTGTGGATAATATTATTTTGTAATTTAATTTGTCTTGAAGGTTCAGAACTTTGAGCTCGTATTTAGTGCCATTAGTATTCTTACTGGTACAGTTATTAACTTATTGCAACGTTCACCGATAAAACCTTGTCCTATTAACCTTCGGCCCAATCTATAATTAAACACATTGATATATAATTGTTTATACCATTGCATAGAAAATACAGTCAATCAGAATACTAGAAACCGTTGTATATTCGACGGTATTACACTCAAACTTCCCATCTTGCGCTGCGCGTATGTCGCATGGATTATGTTGGCCACTGTTTTTTCTATGGCATGACATAATTAGTTAAAAGAAGAGTGTGTATACCAAGAATATACAAGTGACTCGTGGAATATTCCCTGGTGTAGCACGACGAAGCGTTTCTTACTAGTGTTTGTTCTTTCTCTGGCGGCTTATTACTTCATTCAGTGTTGAATGTCACCACATTTAAGTGATTTTCTTTTCCCGACCTAACAGCATATTTCTTTTTATTCTGTGCTATTTATTTAGTTATAATCTGTTGTTTAACATTTCTTTTGGAATTGGTTAGGCGTTCACAGACGAGGATACGCACAAGAGCGGTACAATCAGCGCTAGCTCTCTCCATGAAATCCTCAACGAGCATGCGTTCCGTATGACCAGCGATCAGTTTTACTATATTTGGAGTAAACTTCCGAAGAACCCCGATGGAACGGTAGATTACAAGGATTTCCTGAAAATATTTTCCACACTGCCTGATGTGTCGCGTGCGGCATCTGCAACGCCGCCGCAGTCACGTGATAGAAGGGTAAGAAAGCGTATCAGGGAAGATTTCTTTCTAGAGCTCAAGCAATCCTCATACCCTGGTTTTCACTAGCCTGGTTTTCAATAGCGCGTTAGCATAAACAGAAACAACATACGCAGACGCAGTAAGCTGGTGTTGAGTAGCGCTTGTTTGTTGTAAAAATTTCTACAAGTAGCTGGAAGTTATGTAAATCGCTATGTCATAAAATCAACATCAGGTTTTTACGATAAAACACAGAAGCAATGTCGCGAAAAGGCACTGCTGGGCACTGGGGCTCAACTTTAGACCTTAGAAAGGCCACGTTTTTTTTTTGCACTGAACCGCTGCCCAGTTACTGGTTTGCGATTGATCGTAGGCGCAAACCAGGTTAATTTATTGTAATCAGAAGGTCCACTTTTAGGCTTGGCTATGTGGAAGGTAAAGAGGCCCGGCTTAATTCACACAAATATTCTGTATTTCTATTAGAGTCAAACTTTGCCTGCATAAATATATTGTTAGTTACCCGTTAAGGTTCTACGGGTCAGGAAATCGGCTGGTGGAGGGGACGGGTAGAAGAGAGGGAGAAAAACCGATCAAGTCAAGGACTATATAGGCTTCCTTAAAGAAGATGAATTCAAATGCAACTATGCATTTTGTTCTCGTTTATAACTTTGATGTTGACGTTCCTGTTTCAGGCGTCGTATGAGCCCGCAGTGTCTCCTGTACGTTCGCCTGTCAGGATCCCATCACTTGAGACTGTGACTCCGCCTCTCTCGGCCAGTGACGTAGAGAGGAATATAAAAGACGCAGTGAGTACTTCTCGTAATGGTGGAACTTTTTGTTGCAACAGGTAGCGGGTAAAATGATGCCTTTTTGCTTGTGCAATAATAGTGAGGTGACCAGGGCGTTTTCACTCACGTGACGAGCAGCCGCGTAGATTTATTGGAACAAAAGAAATTGTTTACATAAGTAAAGAGTTCAACTCCCACAGGATTGGTTTGGGACACCAATATGGCCGCCGTGCGGCGACGTCATGTGATAACACCCTTTAGCGATCATTTGTCTGACATGTACCTTTTTGACGCGCTCTCAACCAGTAACATATTCGGTATTTTGTGGTTTTGTTTTTTTTTTTCTCACTGTAGAGGTTATTTGCTTGATAAAACACCTCGGTCGTAGTTTAATGCTCAGATTTTTTATCTATTACTTTTAGATTTGTCGTCGCTGGCAGCACATTCAGAAATCCTTTAGAAACATTGATAGTGAAAACAAAGGAACAGTGAACTTTGAGCAACTCAAAGGTTTGTTTGAAGTTTCAGCTCCAGTCCCTACCATAGCCAACCACAAAACAACTCACACTGGTGACTTTGTTGTTACAATTCAGACAATTCAATCTTAAATATTACAAATCCAGTGCCGATTTACTTCCATAACAGCTTACAATCTTGAAACCCTTTTCTCAGGAACATAGTTTTGTACACACCTTGTGGCACAAAATTGAGTTCGCTACTGCTAAAGAGGTCTTTCATTTTAGTAATAAAGCTGATGAAATCCTGCAGTTTTGTAGCAGGCTTCCTGACATCTGCTTAGACAGCAAAACACAAGTGCGTTGACCATTTCTTCACATACATCATTCTATCGGCAGTTCAGTTGATGTCATTCATATAAATTTCGTTTAGGTGGAATAAACAAATGTGTCTGTTTCTTTAAGATGTTTTATGGAAGCATAATATTCATCTTGGTCCAAGCGAGTTGTTATCTTTGTGGAGGAAACACAGCAGTGAAGAAAGAGGAGGGTAAGATATTAAGTATAGACTCGGAAAAGCAACTCAAAGCTGAGTATTTTTCTACGAAATTTGAGGTGTTTGGAAAGGTGAAATGTGAAAACTCTCTACACTGTTTAAGTTACATCCTTATTGGGAACTCAAGCTCAGGAATGACACTTGAGCTATGATTTGCTTTTAGTTTTAAACATGGATTTGAGAACACTGTAAAATAAAATTTAAAAAACTGTTTTTTCAACGTTTGTCTTAGTTACTTTGAGCTGTGGAATACATTTTACGGAAGGAACATGCGTTAGAATCCTCATTGAGATTTCCATGAAATACAGAGCTTTATACTGTTCCATAGAGGACACAGCAATCAGAATACAGTCTTTAAAGTCGTTGTATATTCGACGATATCACAACAAGCCTTCCCATCGTACGGTGCGCGTATGTCGCATTGATTGTGTTGGCGGCTGTATTTTCTATGACATAGTATAACTTAGTTATGCAACAGTTTCTGGTAATCTACATCGCACTTGCCACTTGTGTTTTCTTGGATTACACAGGAGCCTCTAACTGTGTATTCCATTTCCATTTTCAGAATCGTCTACAAAGATTTCATGCGACATTTTGTGTTAAATCTGAAGTCTCAAGATAGCAATTCTCTCGCAAGGCCCAAACTGCAGCAAACCAGAGTGCCAGTAAGTTGCTTTTTTTCTTAAGACGCCAGTGAAACCATCGAATGTATGATTAGTAGTGAGTGAATATAGTGCTGTTTTCTCTCGTGGGTCAAAAGAACTTCGCATTTACTTTGGTTTTGCATTACTATGTTAAGCGATTGGCTTATAAAAAATTATGCCACCACTTTGTCGTCCAATCAGAGTTTGTATTTGTTTCGAGTTATGACAGGTTCACTGGACTGTCTTTGTGATTGGCCAGAGTGACACTGGGGGCTACTTTTGTTTTAGTGTTACGACACTTAATTCAAATAACTGCTCCTGTAATGCTTTCTTTTCGTGTGGCAATATATGTCGTACGCGATCTTATATCAGTACAATTTGTAGTCAGGACTTTTCCAGCTTAACCGTAACTGCTCCCTTATTTATGGTTCTCTGTTGTTCTAAAGCTTATTCATGGAGTTTGCCTCTGCTACTCATGAGTCAATTTTAGGGAAGACAAGGAGCTATTTAGGCGATTGATTCGCATGCCCGGCATACGGATCGATCGCCTAAATAATTGCCCATTAGAGATTAACTATTATTTTTTTCCAAGCGTGCAAGGTAACGAATCCTTCAATCTGATTGGTTCTTAGCGCGGTCCGGATTTCCCTATCTCTGACCACGGTCACAGTAACACCTGCGCGAATTTTTCCGTGAGTTTTTTCCGTTTGAGGGCTTGGAAAAAATAAATAAGTTATTTACCGGCTTAGGGTCGGTCCGTATAGTGAAAAACTTTGACCTCGAACTTGAAAATGCCAAGACCTCGGTCACAGGTTTTCACTATACGGACCTCCCAGCCGGCAAATAACATATATTTCCTTTCAGGTTTTTTGCTTAAGAAAAAGAAAAGAAAATTGCCATTTGATGCCCGACTGAATGTCTAATTTTATTGTTGTTCTTTATTGTTATAATCAAATTAGTCGTCAATCAGTATCATTTGTGTTTCAGACAAGCCCAGGATTGATGAGTGAACGATTGATTGAGCTCATGGCCAATATCCGGGCACCAGTCCGGCGCGACTGGAAGGAAATGAGAAGAGCATTCAGGGTAAGGTTTCTCTTCTCTAGTCACGTACTCGGTTTAGTGTCTTGAGTCATTGTGTTTCTTAGGTACAGCCTCGTTCTCGGGGTTTTTCTTATTGTTAGTAGAAAAAAATCCCTGGAAACGAGTTTCTCGCTCCCGCTACCTCTGTGAAAATGTGGCCTGGTGCAGAGCTCTATGTTGAACTATGAGTTGTGTCAGCACTTCTATGACCTAGACCCTGGTCAAACGGCGAACCTCACATGACACGAACTAATTGCAGTTTGAGTCAATCCGAAACGGTATAGCACGACCTTTAAGTCAGACGTTGAACTTAATTCGAATCTAGATCGATCAGTTAGACGGACTCAAGCGTCGAACTTATCATGAAATTCATTCTCTCGGTTTAATTCGTCTCATATGAAGTTCGACGTTTGACCTGGGCCTCTTCATGAAGGGTAACATAAGCCTGGAGACAGTGAAACCGCCATGTGTCTACATCTGTTGGGAGACAGGTGTATAGAGATAAAAAAATGTTCATTTCCATACTCAGTGTTGAAGAGTAACGATGAAACTGCTGTCCACGGCTAGACGTGTGGCTCTCTCAGTCTTTAGTTAAACGTTACATTATGTTAGTAGAAGTCTTTATTAGAAGTCTTTATCAAGAAATCAGTCACAACATAACGTGTGGCATTACAATCAATAAGAAACTAAGCTAAAACCTATCATATGTATTACAATTAAGATTTTAAGAAATAAATTTAAAAAGACATTTATTTACAAAAGCCCGTTGAACTTTCACTCTGTATGTTTCATTTATATCAAAGTAGACATGCAAGGAAAACGCGGTTTGGCACCGGGCCTCGTTTTCAAACAGAGGCGAGTGTTTTGGCACTTGGAAGTTCAGGAACCTTAAATTTCAAATGAGTTTCGCATCAGAGAGTTAAACAGTTTACTGAGGCTGATCATTGTTATTGTGTTGATCGTCTTCGGCTTTGTTGTTGTTGTTTGTTATTGTTGTGGAGGGCGAT
>OMLO01004012.1_pt1 | contig 12223 bp, 9 predicted proteins | sample 1674811 | NCBI WGS metagenome assembly OMLO01 (sample SAMN06265003, study PRJEB25207) | coral metagenome | isolation source: Coral host | place: Mexico:La Bocana,Puerto Morelos, Mexico | collected 2008-11-13
TGGCTAATTTGCATATTTTAAAAACTTGAATATCTCTGGAACGAAAAGAGATATTTGAAAATAGTAAACAGCATTTTACTTCTTATGCAGACTACTTTTTTGTGTTTTAAAATGGCTTAGATCGGAAAGATGCGATTTTCGTCATAGTACCACTTTAATTGCATTCACGTAGTGTAACACAATTCTAATCCAGGCATATCAAAATTTTTTAGACAACCATGTTCACTGATTTGCCCATCCATCCCCACCATAGAAGGGGCAAATAACATAATGAGCGCATGCACAAAGTAATGACCAAGTATATGTTCACTCTGTAGATTGTATGGTTTCTGCAAAGCTGTAGTTTGCATATTGGTGCTGTGATTTCAACCTGCTTACCTTCAACAACAAGAAATAAACTTACATCATAAGGAATTAATATTTGTAGCTTGGTGTTGGCAAATGGTCATGCTTTGTGGTCAGAAAACAAGATTGCAAGAATAAAAAATTTTTGACACTGACAAATCTTTTTGTGTGTATGTTTCGGTTAAAAATACTATAACCCTCTTCAGCATAATTGGTATTTGAGAAATAGAAAACATGCACCATGTTTCTATCGAGTTATAGAAACACGAGTGGAAGTTTGTTAGAACGAGAAATGCTGTGGGAACACAAGCCGCTGGCAAGCGTTTCCACAGCTTTTTCGAGTTCTCCCAAACTTCCACCAGTGTTTCTATAACTCGATAGAAATGCGGAGAACATGTTTTCTATTTCTTTTAGAAGACACTGCAATGAAAAATAGAAAAACAACTTGTTAATTTTGATTATCAGAGTGTAAATTCTCTTTGCATGCGCCATCATTACGTCAACAGCCCATGCTAGTTCTGTGTTTCTATCAAGTTATGGATTTTCTAACTTGATGGAGCTGAAGTAGCAGGAGACTGCAGTGTAACTGGATGTAATTTCGACTTAGGGTTAGGTGGATGCAACTGAATGTAATTTCGAAGACTATGTTTGGACCTAATGAATGAATGGACTTGCATTATTTCATTATTACAATAATATCTGTTCTCAGCCTTTCATAAATCATACGATTTCAGTGGCTCACCGCAGCTACTTTCATTCATTTGCAAAAAAGATGAACATGCAAGCAATTTAAACAAATAGAAACACATGGTTAAAATTGACAAAATAAATATTTAGCAACACACTGTCGTGCAGGGCCGGTCGCTGGTTAAAACTTTTGAAACTTCAACAACAACAATCAACAACACAAGTTTATTTGTAGCAATTATTTGAAACTTAGATTAGAACTTTCCTCAAGAAACATTTGTTACAAGTACTACAATAATTATCACTTTAGTTACATGTAAAATGATTCACCATGTTACAATCTTTTAGGAATTCTCAAATTTGAAAATGTGTACAAATTTAAAGTGACTCTATTTACTCATAAAATTTTAAAAAGTAAATAACTATGGGTCCTCTACTTTCTCTTTTGTTACATCAAAACTTTGCAAAATTATTCCAACAGGTTTTAAAAAACTGCCTTACACTTCCTTTTATAAGCAATATAAACTATACCTTTTAAATACTCAATATTACTCTTCAGCATAATTTCTCTGTATTCTATATATAGCTTAATTATGATTTATTCATTTAATTTGTTTATTACGCATACTTTTGTTATTCACATTTTACTTCCTTTATTTTATTGTTTCTATTAATTGATGTGTCTTGTCTTTTATTTTGAACGTGTCAGTGACCAACACGATAGCATATGCTTCTTTGGTCACTGAGCACATTTTGTTTTGGTTTTATTATTATTATATTTTCTTTACTTTAATTAATGAATTTTTTGTAATAGTGTGTGATAGTGAAATATGTCTGTAAATAGTGTCAATTAATAAAAATCTGAAATCTGAATCTGTACTTGTATGAAAAGAAGTAAATGGACCGTTGGACAATCAACACAATATGGATGTTAATGCTGGGAAACCATCAATCATAATCAACAACACAAGTTTATTTGTAGTAATTATTTGAAACTTAGATTATAACTTTTCTCAAGAAACATTTGTTTCAAGTACTACAGATAATTATCACTTAAGTTACTTGTATGAAAAGAAGTAATTGGACTGTTGGACAATCAACACAGTACAGATTTTAACGCCGGGAAACCGTCAATCATAATTATCATCAACAACACAAGTTTATGTGTAGGAATTAGTCAATATAAAACATACAATTATGCAATATAATTATGAAAAAAAGTAGGTAGTGAACTGACAACACAAAACCAAAGGAAGAGTAGAAACGAAGGACTTACTTCTCTCACTAGTTTCCCGTTAACATTGGACTCTGGACATTGAACATTAGTGTAAATCTTAAAATTGGTTGTCAAACTGAAAACTGTGTGTATGTCTAGTGAAAGATACAACTGAACTGAAACGTAATGAACCTAATATGTGAAACGATTAAAAGTGTCAATCAATTGTTTGCAATCATTGTCAATTATTAATAAAGTTTTGTCACAGCAACAATAATACTAAAACCTGTTTTAGTGTGAGCTTATCCAGAGAAGCTGATTTTAGTGTTATAACTTTTCAGTTTGGTGTAATTATTAATTTATACTTTACCCTTGATTTCTGACTTTACATGTAACTTATTATTATTTTTCATCATTGGCTTTCAACTAATTGCATTGCACGGTACCATTATCCAGGTAACAGGTATTTCTGTAAAATTCTGTTTTCTGACTGATTTGTTTTAAAAAAAATCAGAATACTCTTATCGCTTTTTCAGAGTTACAACGACTGTTGATGAAGATTCACTTGAAGCCAATTATATGAAGAGAGAAGAAACAAAGAAAGCTGAACCAAGTCATTCTGTTACATCTGTGGGTTGTCTGGGGTAACTATGGCATATTAAAATATTTAACAATTATGAGCTTAAGATTTCTATTGCATGATAGTTGACCAGGATGCGACCTGAGTCAATCAACATGCAAAGAAACCGAGAACAAGTACATTTTGTTTTGGTATAAATCCAATAGCTGTTCAAAACTTTTTCTAAATCCTATTCACGGACATTTTGAAAATGCAAAGTAGCATAGAAGTAGTTATCTATTTTAACGGTTGTTGACAGCATAGCTGCATATTGCCGGCAGGAAGTGTTTCAGGAAACACATTATATCATTAATTTTTTTTAATTTCAATGATATGAAAAGATTCGCTCAAAATATTAATTAAAATACAGCTAGAGATAATCTGGGATTATGCAAGGCTGTTTACAGCTGATGTGTAATCTAGATTAAACAAGAAGTAGGAGGCAAGATTTACATGTAACAATGAAATGTCTCTTCTCTCTCACAATGGAAAAATGTAACATATATAGCCACTAAACCGCCACTGGCTCCCATCTTTTTCATGAACTAAGACTAACCTGAAAGAAAGTGTGTTGCAGATTAAAATGTAACAGATGAGGGGGTTAGGGAGGGATTGCATTGTTAAATCTCACCTCCTACTTCTTGCATAATCTAGATTAGACAACAGCTGTAAACAGCCTTGCATAATCCCCGATTATACTTCAAAATACTCATCTCATTTTAACAATGCAATGTTCAAAGCTGTATTGCATTAATTCTGTGTGGTAAGACTGCCCTCCCTGTAGAGGGGTGGAACTGAGGCCTGTAGTAGAACTTAGTAAAGGTACTCTCCTGACACCAGTCAGCAAACTGCAAAATTTCGGGTATAGAAAAACCCTGTTTGGCTACCTCAGTAGTGACGGCCCCACACACGAGAGTGACCATTAAAGACACTAGTGTCAATGCCTGTGAGATGCATCAGTTCTTTTAACCACCTGGCTAATGTGGCAGGGAAAATGTGGTTTGTGAGGGCAAATGTGAGATAACAGAAGCTTGTTAGGTTTTGAGGGGTCCCATGGCCTCCATTGCAGAGTTCAAGCCTCTTGCTGGCACTTACATACACATAACCATTCGTTTCCAGGAAAGCTAGCATGAAAACAAGATTTTGGGTCCTGGCCTTGTCTGGCTGTTTTGGTCAATTCTGGGAGTTTAAACTGAACTCCTTAGTGGTGGAAGTATCGGAAGCGCAAGATACAGGCTGTAAGAGCAAGCAACCCAACAAGCTTATAAGACAAACGTTTTGAGGAAAGTTGGGCATTCGGACCTAAAGATCAAATAGATTTTACTATTCTCGAGACCTGCCAGGTTGTTGCATAACGAGGTTGTGGTGGGTGTAGTTGATACACCCCCTTGAGCATCTGGCATACTAAAGGGTGTGAACAGCAGAAAGGGCAGAACAATAGACATTTATAGTTCTGTACTCTTTACCCTCGTCAAACTGTGTCACAAGAAAGTCCAAAATGTGAGTTAAAAGATGGTGAAAGGAGATTAATTGACCCGCTGACTACACCAGCTACACCACTTTGACCTTGCACAGGAATAGGCACTAGATGTGTTTTTCCTCCAAGCTGCCAAGACAATTTCTCTACTCTTTTCAGAAATGTCTGCCGTTTGGTATCCTCTGTTGACGGAAGCCACCCAGCCAGTTGCAAGTGTTTGGTTCCCTGTGTCAGGAGGTCTTCCTGAATTAGTATGAGGACAGGGAAGTCTGTGCATAGGTCAAATAGGAGAGGGTACCAAGGTTGGGCTGGCCAAACTGGTGCTACTAACACCATGTGTGACACTTGTTGACTCTGAATTTGTCGTAGGCATCAGCCTATTAAGGCGAATGGAGGGAAGGCATACCCTAGAAAGGACACCCAGTCTAGGGTGAACACATCTATATGAACTGCCAGTGGGTCTGGACGCCAGCTTGTAAACTGATCTAGTTGGAAGGAGAGTCGGAGGCAAAGAGGTTGATGTTCAGGGGACCCCACTTGTGGCCGAGAAGGTTGAAAACTGCTGGATTTAGTTTCCAATAGCTGGAGTCCTGAAATACTCTGGATTCTCGATTTGCTTCTACATTCTGCACACCTGGAATGTATTGACACTAGAATATTGTGGTTGAGGCACCAATCCCAAAGGGTTTTGGCTAGGTAAGACAACATGGGGGAGTGTGTCCCTCCCATTTTGTTTATGTAAGTTACTGCTAAAATGTTTTCCACCAACAATAGTACCTGAGCTCTTGCTTTGTTCTTTGTAAGCAAACAGTTTTAGGCAGTTGATGTGGTATGAGATCTTGTGGGGAAGCCATCTGCCTCCTGTTGACACTCCCTGGTAATAAGCCCCCCAGCCTTTGTGAGAGGCATCAGCCTCTATGACCAGGTCCATTGATTGCTGGAGTAGGGCTTTCCTGTTCCACGCTATTAGGTTGTCTTTCCACCACTGTACCTCCTGGAGGCACTCTGAGTCTAGATGGACCAGAACCTCGTAAGATTTGTGGGATTTGAGGATGGAGTTCTTTGCCTGTTGAAGGACAACGAGACCCAGGAATTTGGACAATTCTCTCACAGTGGTGTTTCTAAGAGATCCTGACATTTTATCTGGATCTTTCTTATTTTGTCCCTTGGGAGGCTGAGGGTGAGTTTGATTGAGTTTACAAGGGAACCTAGGAACTCCAATAGCTGGGAAGGTACCAGTATGGACTTTTGATAGTTCACTGTGAAGCCTAGGCCTTTCAGAAGATTTAGAGTCAAGGCAGCATGCTGATCGACCGGATCGAATGACGGTGCCATGAGAAGGATATCATCTAGGTATGCTATGAGCCGAATCCCTCTCTGTCTCAGTATAGATAAGACTGGTTTTAACAGTTTGGTGAAAACCCTGGGGGTGCTGGCCAAACCAAAGGGGAGGCATGCGAATTCCAGAAGCAAATCTCTCCACAGAAACTGTAGATACTTCTGGTGATTCTGCCAAATTGGGACCGTCAGATAGGCATTCTTTAGGTCTATTTTTATCATGTAATCCCCTTTTCTTAGAAGATCCTTCAACATGTGTATAGACTCCATTTTGAAGTGTTTGTATGGTATGAAACAGTACAGGGGTTTTACATTTATAACTGGCCTGTGTCCCCCACCCTTTTTGGGTACTACAAAAAGGGAGCTGACAAATCCGGGTTCCTGATAGGTATTGGGTTGGACTTAATGAATTGCCCCTTTTGATGGTAGTTCCTGAACTTCCTGATCTATTACGGTCTGGTGGTACATGGGATAGGAGCAGGATAGTCTAGAAATTCTATCTGGTAACCTGAGACTACTTGAAGGATCCAGGGGTCTTTTGTAATCTATTCCCACGCCAGTAAAAAATGTTTTTACCGACCCGCTTGGGGCAGGTGGGTAGGAGAATGCAAAAGATTTCTCAACATACCTGGGGGAAGATGATTTGGGCGGACGAGAATTACTGCTGTGGTTTTAGCTGGTATGGCACTTGAGACTGGGAGAGTTGAACCTTGTTTCTGCCCATGAAGGATAAGCTAGTTGTCTGATAGCTTGATGTCGGGTGAAGGAACCCTCTGTAAGGGGTGTGGTATTGTCCTCTGCCACCCCGAAAGCACCCTTGGAATCTTCAGGGGGCAGTGCCCCAAGAAAACATTTTACCAGCCTTCTTGGCATCAGCCACTGTATTCGCTGTTTCAGAACAAAGTTAGAGGTGAGCTTCAAATCCAACCCCCAAATAGTTGCTTGCCTGAATGTGGGAATGCCTCTTTTCCCAGTGAGGCCAGTACTGGGTTAAGCCCTGTCAGAAACCTGAGCATATGTATCTCCTACCAACATGATGGCATTCTTAACGCAGCCAAACATAGCCGCAACTGTGGCTTTATCTAAAGTGACTGTGTCATCTTCCAGGGACCTGTGCATGAGAGTAATGTTTCCATGTAAGGAGCAAAGTGGACCCAAGACATCAAGAATTTTGTCTTGAATATCCCTCAGCGAATTGTTGGTAATCTTGGCTCCGGAAATCAATGGCTTTAACATGACTTTAAGCAGGGCATCGAGCTCTTCGCTAGGTTCCCAACATAAGTTGGGGGATAGCAGCCCCTCAGGGTCGTAATCGTCACCAACCAGGTCCATCACTAGTGTTAATTGGAGTGGACTTACCTGTGTACGGGTGTCTAGCTTGAGTATTCTCCTCAGCTGCCCTGACTTTTTGCCGGTTTGGTCCACAGCCTCTACCGCAGATTGTTCAGCCAGCTGGCCCACAAGTGCTGCAGCAATGTTAGTTTGCAATAGCTCGGTCGCGTGCTGAGAAGATCTTGTTTGATAGTGGACAGAATCGCTTGGGAAAGAGTATTGATAATAGACTGGTTGGCAACTAAAGCCTGAACCGTGGATTCGACAGGAGATTGATGGCTAGCACTTGTTGCTCTGGATTTCCTCGGCCGTGAGGTCTCCATTTGTCCTCATCTTAGTTGAGTGAGTGTCACATTCATTTAAGTCACTGCAATTCCGAAGTTTAAAAGAGTGAATAAAGAGACATTGCATTGTTAAATTGAGACCAGTATTTTGAAGTATAATCAGAAAATAACAGCTGCATTTATTCAATGAGCCAGCAGAGCAAATAGTTTGTTCTGTTATATGGCAAGTTTTAGTTAAAAAACTGGTTTTAGTTAACTGAAGTGGAAGTTCATGAATCATATTGTGTGATGGTTTGATTGAATTGAATTAAATTGAATTGAACCTGTCATAAATCATGATCAAATCTGGGCATTCAAAAGAGAAAGTTGTTAAAAGTTGTAACAACTTGTCTATGTTGATACCAAAAATCCGTAAAATAGCTGTGTTACATAATTCACTTATTTCTACGCTTTATCACCTTACTGGTAGCAATTCAACTTACATTTAAAAACAAACTCCAACTGAATGGAATAAAACTAAGCCCACAAGCATGCATTGCGGACCTATTTGTTATTTTTTGTCAGAGTCAAGAGAGCAGGAGGCCTTAGCAGTGTTCTTGGTCAAATTGGAAAAAAAGCAAAGTTGAGCACACTAGTAAGTTTCAGTACATGGGTTCTCATTAGGTGATTACAATGTTATACTATGACATTGTTGAAGTGTTGATGCATAGGAAGTTGTAGTAAAGCATGAATTAATTAATAATGTCCTTGTCTAAAACAGACCTCATTCTAAATATATTGCTTCAGATGTTAAAATCATGATTAAATCCTAAATAAAAATCAAAGTTAACCTTGTGGTAGCCTGCGAACAGGCTCCCAGCAAGGGCGGAAAAAAAAATTTGGCGATCGAAAGTATGATTCCATGAGCGAAGCGAGTGGCAGCGTGGATCCACGAGCGAAGCGAGTGGGACGCGGGGGAGCCTGTAGGCATTGTTTTTGATACGCCGTTCCACCCCTTGGTGATTAGCATGTTACAAATCAGTCAAGTAGGTAATTAAACCTGTCAAAATTGATGGATATATCGGCTTTTTATAGCATTCTACCGCACCCGGGTTTTGCAGTAAGGGGAAATGCAAGGCGAACAGGAACGTACTTGCCGTTTCTGTAAAAAGTTAAATCCGCCTGAAGGGAAAAGAGTGCCGGTGGTGTCAGTTTTTAACAGAGTAAAAAACAAAGAACTGACTGGGGCTTCTGGTCAAGAGAGTATGGTTTTGGCTGCTGAAGTTGAAAAGCTAGGACACCGTGGAATGAATTTCCCTGAATTGTCTTGCCTTTCTTGTGCCAGGCAAGTCGTTCACGTGGTTTATTCTTACACAGTAATAACAAGCCATTGCAATGAACCTTTGGAGCAGCTGGCAGATTCACCCAATCAATGTACAACACCAACTAGTAGTTCTAGACGACCTACAGCAGTTCGATCAGTGACTGGTGAAACTACCTAAGCAAAGCGCCTTAAAGAAGGAAACGCGATCAACGAAGAAAGTGCAACGAGCAAATCTTCACGGAGATCGCTCAGCTTGACAAGTCTTTCAGTAGACATGCAGCAATTGAAAAAAAAGACTCTCCTGGAAACCAGTAGGTAGAATACCGAAAACATCGCGCTTCTGTGCCACAGTTTCCAGGCATAGCTTCTGCTCATGTTTCAAACCAGAGATGCGATGAAAATGTTGCAAAGAATTGCTCAAAGCTGCCTCGAAATCCAGAGAACTGTACATTGCACACAGAAACCATCTTTGTCCGTCGCAGCAAGAATTATGCAAATTTACTTGCAGTTGTCAAGATCTGTCAAATATTTCAAAGCTTCTCAAAGCTGTCAACAGTCATCAATTTAACCAATCAGATCTTGATTCCAGGAGCTGGTATCATGGAACGGCAGCATCAATGGAATGTCTACAGGCTCCCCCGTCACTCCCTCATCACCAGACCGCTCTCGGCTCGTCCTGCTCACCCTAGACTACACTTGGCTAGCTCGCTCTAAAACCAACCGGGGGCCCGTTCACAGGCTAGCCTTGTGGTCCCGTGATTACTCGATGGCTTCCTCCATTGTGCTAAAAGCCACTTGAATATAACTTTTTCCCCTAATTGCCCCTGTGACATTGTGACTGAGATCTTGGTGATCTCGCTAGTCAAAAACTTTCAAAGATTCTCCTCCAGATCTTAGAAAAACTTGGCCTCCAGATCTTGAAATCTCGTCGAGATTTTCATGACATATCAAACTCTCAGAGGTGAAAAACTGGAGAGAAAGAAACTAGGAGCCTTGTTGGTAGTCGTGCCAAGATATCAAAATGTCAACGCACAGATCCAGATATCAGAAATTCATTGAAAGAAACAGCCTCTAGCAAACTCGAGAAACACACTGAAATATCACTCCAATGTGTAAAAAAACAACCAGATTTATTGACAGATGAGCTCATCAGGTACAGTTCGGAAAAGCTAACACAGTATCAGACACTATCACCTTCACTTTACATGTATTTAGTAGTCCCTCTTTCACTTAGTCTGTTTTTGTCTAGCGTATATGTGACATGACAAGCTTGGACCGCTTATGCATCAACAAGTCTTGAAAAGACTTACCCAAGACTTACTCAAATTGGCGATGAAAACATCAGAAATCACTTTACTTCTTTAATACCACATCCAAACCTCTGGAGCCCAGAGCCCAGTCCTGATAGGGTTCTGTTGGAGCTCTTCTGTGTCAACCTGTTCAAATCAACTTAATGGATCCATGGGATCTCCTTCTAGCTTACCCTTGTGTCAGATCTAGTACTTCCAAGGTGAAGGCATTCCAACAAATTTTGCTCATCAACACATCATAGGGATTTGATCATCCACACAAAAAAACCTGCTGATTATGTTGGAACCAATGCACTGCTAGTTTTCTAGACTGCGAATTTATCCCCTAGAAGCCTTTCTCATTGAGATCCTGGCATTCTTAACAGTGGTCTTTATTGAAGGTTTAGCTTATCAGTCCCTTAATCTTTGCTATACATCCCAACAAAGGTTGATTGTTCTGCAGGATGGCATCCTTACATTACAGTTACTTGTTGAGATGTCATTAAACATCCTCCCAGGTCCAGGAAGGCACATATTTAGAATGTTATGGTTATAAAAATGGTTTGAGAGCCTAGGTATTACCACCTGACATCATCATCTGAAACTCATAGGGGTTTTGGATTTTAGATATCCAAAGTCCTCCATTTCTCTCAGTTGTGTGAAATAAGTGTGCGAACGATAATTTTATTCCGAACAATAACACTATGTTATAAAAAAATAATATAGCTTTTGAGAGTCACACTTAAGTTGTGAATAGAGAGTTCCTATAATTTGCATAGTATGTATTGTGTGCATTCCTTTTTTTCACTAACAAGAAACATGTCAGGGTTGGTGTTCCTGACATATGAAATTATGTTACCCAAATTTGCAATTAGCCAATCAGAAGTTGTGTCTACGGTCTATCCTGCAATATCAAGTCACTGACCTATGGGCAAATTTGAGTTTGGTTTTGAAGTGGTCTAAAATCAAACATGGTAGTGATATATAATAGACAGTAATTTTAATGGTGGTCTATGAGATTCAACATGTGCATGCATGCAAGAAAATCAAAACCGAATTGCTGCAGTCATCTGGTTTGCATGATAACCTTTTCTTGAAGCACTGGGCAAGATTTTACTGACCTATCATATTGAAACTTCAAAAACTAAAGAAAATGTGGTTGCTTTTAAGGAAAAATCAAAGCTGGACTGGAACATGTTTAAAGAACAGGAAGGAATTCAGGAGGAACTACAAAACTTCAACAAAGATGGGTTTGTAAGCTCTTCTTGTTGTTAAGAAAAATCACCAGACAGTTTGCAAAGAAATAAAACCCCAAAATAGTCAATTGAATTAGAAACGGCACTTTTATTATTTAAACCGATCTCTGACTAAAAATGTTTACAAATGTGCGAGCTTGCGACTGTTAGATCTACGGTCTTCGACAGGTAAAGATGAATGACGAAATATGGATATAAATGTTTAAGGATAAAAAGAATGGAACATGCAAATTAATCATGAATATGTGTAAAAAGAATGTTGTAGTTCCCAGGGAGTGGGCAGGAATTGTTGTCATTTAAGGAGGCACTGTTAAAGTTAATAGAATTTTAATGGGACAATGCATGGCTCGCAATTCTGGAGCCTATGGTGACTCCAAATGCTGTTCAAGTTACATTCGATCTGAAGTTAAAAGGATTTCCTTAAAGAAAGTTTAATTTTATATTTAGCAGTTTTTCTCATTTTTGTTAAGTTGCATTTCTGATGCAAGTACTCGATGTCTTCTTTGAATTAATTTTTGCATGGATGTCTCTATATTTGGAAGCTAATTATATAAGTAGCTTATTTCCAGAAGGTATCTGCTCAAGACAGGTTTAACTGTACTCAATTGCAGAAAAAGAAGATGTTGAAAATCACAAAATTGACAAGTTGTATGAATTTGTAAATGATTCAGGCTGTGATTAAACTTTTTCGACAACCAACAGACAAATAATTGATAAACAGAGGGAAAAATACAAAAGGCTTGAATTTCTGCAATCACTGATATCACCTTGGAAAGGGAAAAAAAAAAGAGGGAGCAATTACAGAATACCCGACCACTTCATTTACACGTGTCGGTGTGCTTTGAAGAATGAGGTATATAACAATAGTTGCTTTCTTATGCAATGACATGTAAATGAAGTGGCCGGGTATTCTGCAATCTAGCCAAGGGCTTAGGCCTGTCCAAATGGGAAATGTTTGGCGACCAAACACCATCAAACATTGTTTGGTGCTGTTTGATCATGTTTGGTCGTGTTTGATAAAATTTGAAGGCCATCAAACATTCGATCAAACAACTTAAAACATTTCTTTTGTTCTCG
>OMLO01004013.1_pt1 | contig 12223 bp, 6 predicted proteins | sample 1674811 | NCBI WGS metagenome assembly OMLO01 (sample SAMN06265003, study PRJEB25207) | coral metagenome | isolation source: Coral host | place: Mexico:La Bocana,Puerto Morelos, Mexico | collected 2008-11-13
AGGGTTCCAGACATCCTTGGCGCTGCCCTCCAGGCTGTTGAAGGTTTCGAGCATGGGTGCCAAGATCTCCTGCGACCCCCCTGCTGTCGGGCACGAAGATTTTACCATTTGCTATATGTATGCACATATCCATATAATCACATATTCTCTTTACACACATCTTTGGTATGCGTGGTTGAGATATGCAATCCTTATTCATTCCAGCTCAACTTCTATAAGATGCATCCACCCCCCACACCTCACAGGGCAAAAGGGGAATGCCACCCACCTGGCAAAGCCATCAAGGCATGACCCATCGTTGGACGTGTTGGTTTGTAGGCATGCATACGTGCATGCCTGCATGCGGCTATGCAAGTATGTAGGAATGTGGGCCTGTAATTTAAACTTATTTAATGTATTTGAATGTGAGTTAATGCAAGTTAATGCAACGTCTGTGTGCGTGGGCGGACGTGCGGATGTCTGTGGACTGCACGAAAACATCTCACTAGGTGCAAATGCTTTGGGAACCTCACTGTTAGCAATATCATTATTCTCCATTATCATATCCATATCTTATATCATGTGTCATATAGAATCTTGTTCTGATACACGAACAAAAGTAGAAAGGTGCGAAGGATGCGGGGTGCATGCCTAATAGAATACACTCATATAATCTACAGGTAGAATCAACCAGAGCAGGCAGGCAACGTCATTCATTGACGCATCATTGCTGTACCTTGGACTATTCAAAGATCTACCTACCCATCACATCAGGTTGATAGGCGGTGGCACTTAGATAAATGCCAGTGACATGCCAGTGACCAAACAAATCATGCCAGTTGGTTCTGGAGATAATAATGTCAGACAGACTTGGAATCCTGTGCTCTTTCATACCAGGCTCACACTCCTCAAGTTTTAGATGTGACTTAACTTCCCTCCAAGTTCATTATGAAGACTTGAAAGGACAAACATGTTCTCTGCATCTGCTACAAAGAGTTGGAGTACTGAACTTCTTCTCCCTGATGTCAAGTCCATGATGTTCCATTCCGCCTTCTTTAGCCATGATCGCGTACGGAGCAGCCGCGGCGCTGGCGCAGGTACTGCCGCTTTTTCAGGTGTTGCCACTTGGTCATTGTTACCTGGGCCACGTGAACAAAGGCTTCATGGGGGCTACGGCGGTTGATACATTTGGACAAGTTCAGTTTTCCAAATGTTTGGAAGATTTTCTGCCTGAAGTGTTTTGAGCCACCAGAACCAGAACCAAAGTGGCCCTAATTTCTAATTTCTATACTTTGTTTTCTCGACAAAGGCAATCGGCAATCAGTCTATTGCAATCCATTGAACTCCCGTGGAGTCGAGCCTTCGCTTGCTTTTCCAGACTTGCAAGTTGTCTCCCAGTATTTTTGAATCTCCTGGCATCCAAGGAGCACTTCAAGTTCTGATACTCTTCTATGACTTCGTTATAAAGATCAATACTTTTCAATACGCAGTGCAAGGACTGTGCAAGTGCGCAGGAATGTCAAGGAAACACTTGCAGACTCTCATTGATTGTGGAAGCCTCCTCCTACAACACCCTGAAACTCTCTTGCAAAAGTGTAATCACTGTCAACTCAACTTCTATTCTAGCCCTTCTGGGCACTTTCCATGCAATCCCTCCTGTGGAAAGACCTAAGCCCCCCCCAAAAAAAAGACGTTATGACTGTTACACCAACACAAAAGGGCATTCACAATTTCATCACAGAATTGTTAGTTGTTTTGATCCGTGATAACAACCGCGTTTGGTATCAATGAAAAAGTCAGCTTAGATTATCGTTACTTACTTCTTCTCAGCTTTCTCCACACACACCTTCCAATCTCTGATCTAGAGTAAGAAAATGTGGAGTATATGACAGTTATTAAATGTATTTGAACAAGCCGCTATGAAGATGACACACTAGCACTGAAACTAACGCGTTAAAAGGCGATGGGCAAGGAATGGAAGTAAAGTTACCTTGCTTAACAAAGCTTTTTTCTCCTCCTCGTGTCGACTGTTTAAAAAATAAAATACAAACAGGAACAGTTAGATGATTTCTTTCATAACTGAAATCTTAAACAGAATGTGTCGCTTCGAAATTAAAGAATACATTGTTCATCAGCCCAAGAAAGGATAATGATTACCCCCCCCACCCCCCGAGGATTTCGTCCGGCTACCTCCCTGCCACCCCTCTAGCCAGTTACCTTCCTGGAACTGCCCCTCAAACAGAGAATAACGCCTTCTAGGCGGGAAATTCCTATTTGCAGTTCAAACACCTTCCGCTTCTAGGAGCTCTTTCCTAGTTGGGCATGAATTTACGTCGGGGACTCCTGTATAGCATACAACTCAGCAAATAAGATATTGATTTAAGCCTGTTAACCTTAGAGATCTGTCAATATCAATCGAAGCATACTTAGTAGCGGTTCTTGAATAAAGTCAGATGAAAGTTTTTTTTTTATTAAGTTGGTTTAATCTTTACTTGACTTTTGAAACAAAAAGCGTATTTGAACTTACGCTGCCATGAGAGACATCTCACTAGTCATCTTAAAAAAAAAAAAGAAACATTCAGTTAAGCAACAGATATGAACAAAAGTTTAATATTACTTGAATAAAAAAGGGTGTTTTTCTTCTAAGAAATATGGGAACACTACAGGATGTCTTGCAACTTTTGACAGACAACCAACTTCTCCCAAATAGAAATAAAGAAAGCGTATACAGAATACTCGTGAGAATGTTTACACCGATTTAGATACAGTTCATTAACAAACAAGATGTATGTACAGCTAAGTTTTGTTAAATTGCCTCAGATTTGTTAATCTTGTAGCAATCTGTTAAATTTGTACACCTGACTCTCTGTCCTTTTTAAATTTTTAATTAATTCAGGTAGCCACGGCCCCAAATTCTCTTAATGTTGGATATTTGTAAAAATGTATTTTCGAGAACAAGAGGAAATAAAACTCTTTGTTCTCCCTTGTTCCATCGTATTTAACAAGATCTCTTCACTCACAAATTCAATAATCTCAGTTGCTCTCAGTTTTTCGTTGGCATCTTCAAGTTTCCTTTTCTCAAACTTCAGAGATATAACTTGATTCTGAAGGTTGGTCACTGTTTTGTTAAATTCTGCACCTTCTTTACGCAGTACAGCAATTTCATCCTGAGCTTTACCAAGGTTTCTGTTAAGAAAGACAAAATATTCCATTACAGTTTTAAGATTTTGATCCATATGTATTCCCATTATGATTTAAGTAAGATAACACACACAGAATCTTCTCATTCTATGACGCAATTACTATTATGTTACGTCATGGTCAGTATGTGACGTCATGGGCAACATGCGACGCCATTACTGATATGTTACGTCATGGCCAGTCTGTGTGGTGTGTTTAGTCAGTGCTTTGAAGATCTGTAACGAGCATGTTCGACGACCCTGCTTCAGTAATACGTAAGGGAACTTTCAGGGTCCTTTGTGACTCGCAGGGCTCAATAATGAGGACAAAAGAGTGTATTTACTGTTGAGTCAGCTTCTCATATCAACAGATGTACGAGAATGGAGGCTTACCTCGCCTGGCTTTCAGTTTCACCCCTCCTTACCTAAATTATAAAACGATGACAAGAAAGAATCAACTTTAATGCTTTTGAAATAGAAAGAGGAATTCATTTCACTTTGCATGAGCTACTAGTAATTGAACAAAGGAGATAAGTTCAGATGAAATTACTTAAATAAAAACGCAGAATAAGGATAAAGGAAATTCGGTGACTCCACAGTCACAGCTTTGATTAGGCATGGCGTTAGATTGTCGTTGATCCGGAATTTCGTGAAAGCAAGTGCACGTTCAATCTGTTGGCCGCTTACCCTTAAAATTCGGCGCAAATTACCACCTTTTCTATTCAGAGAACTGATCGTTGCCTTTAATTCATTATTGTCCTCTTCGGACTTAGACAACCTTAAAGAAAGAGAGAGAAAACAACACTTGAATACGAAAGAAAGAAAGTTCTAAAGTGAAGCTTGCTTACGATCTAAAAAAACAACAACCAAATTGTTTATTGATGAAAAAGAAAGGCAAAAAAATAAGCACTTACTGGGAGAGGGCGGCCTCCTTTTCTTCCTTTTGCTTCTTCCGCTGCATGAAAAAAAGTAATATCCTTCAGTTTTGGAAACATAAAACAGTTTTCGTTATCCCGTAAAAAACCCAAAGTCCCCAACTTTCCTTCAGGCCCATTCTCGCTTGATCTCTTTTTGGTGTTCAACTTTGTACCCAGGTAAACGTAAAGACTGCTAACGAGGCAAATGGTCCATCAGGCCGGCGCTTAACTGTAGATGATGAAGCGACTAGAAGTATTTCTACAGAGTACTCCCCCTGGATATGATGCTAGTCAATCGCAGGGTTACAAGCAGCATTGCATTCGCCGGTACTCATTTATATACCTTGGTGAAAAGAGGTACTGTGAGACAACACAATGTGGGAGCCCGGACTGCGACGGTTCGTGATATGGCAGGACAACGCGGGATTTATACAGACCTCAGAATACTAGCAATTTACAAGCCCGATTTACAAGCTTTTCTCGTGTTCTCCCGACGTGGCTTATAGCGCGTTTTGACCCACGGAAGGAGTGGGGGGGGGGGGTCTATTGTTTAACGGTACTTGTTAGTTAATATACGCTACATAGTACAATTGATATTGATGTAAATAGCTGGCAGTCATTGTTGTAGATATAGGCAAAATAAGGCGACAATTCAACGAACATTTTTTTGTTTTTGTTACCATAAGACTATGGAATAAGCTGCCCGCGGAAATAGCGTCAAACTCCCTCGCGTTACTTCCCTATTTAGCTAAGAATCAACAGACTATTAAACTATTTATTTTTACATATTTGTGCATCCTACTTTTTTATAATCCACGTTCTTTACTTATTTGCTGTTGCTTTTTTTTATAACTCAGTTGGTGCGATGTGTTAATGATGTTACCGACTTAATAATTGTAGATGTAGATACGCAGAATAAACCAACCTCGCTTCTCAAGTGCCAAACTTGAACTTGGCGATTTTTAATTCTCCTGTTAAGAGGTAAATAAAAAATGAAATAATAATTATCGATATGTTCATATTCCTTGTTACGACAGAGACAGAGAAATTTAAAAGCGGAGGTTTCACTCTCAACGCGCATGAAATGTTTTCCACCCGCACTTCGACGGAATAATTTGAAAGAGCAACAATCACCGGTAATTTTGAATTTGTGTTGGATAGAGGAAAAATCGGACAAGGAAACTGATCGCGTCAGATTTAAAAACATTGGGTTATCGAGATGTCATCGAAAACCCGACGTTTTTAAATCCCTCACTGTTAGAAGAGCGTTTTCGTTTTTCGTGACGGATTAGTGTAGACTCTTTGTGGCAGATACCTCTCCAAAATTTACAGACGTACTACGGCCCCGGGCATGCTTTGTATACTTACTGTTTCTGTTTTTGTGCTTGGATGTGCAGCACTTTAGCTGCTTCCCTTTGTTGGTCCATAGCTACCTTTGCCTTTCTATAGAAAGAATATAAAAAGAACAGGTTCTTGATTCCTTGTTCAAAATTTACTGGAAACAGAAGTCATCAATATAGAATTCTTTACAGGCATGCTTATAAACCAGATTTAACTTGCAAATGAACATATGTGGTCTGAAATGAGATCGTCCAACTCGTAAGTTACGATTTTTGGGAATGCCGTTTATTTTTACAGTCTTCTGGTTAAATGAACTGTTCTACAAACACTGCCACTGGCCGGTTTGGGAAAAGTGTCCATTGCTGAGTCCGGAAATTTACGCTTAACTATTTTTTCTTATTGTAATTGTTTTTCCCGCCTTTTTTAAGTTTCAAGTTCAAGTTTAATAATTGCACACTATTTACAGGAAAAAAACTTAGTATTAGACGGTATACAATAATTAAAAAAAAGAGAATAATAAAAATAGTAGTAAACTAGAGGAAACAATATTTAGTTGTGTACAGTGACCAAAGTAGCCGGTAAGCTTTCGAGTTGGTCACTGTCATGAAGATATAAATTGGCGTTGGCCATATATTAGGTAATATTTAAGTATAATTTAAATTAATAATCACATTAAAGATGATATTATTACTGTAAGAGAAGAAAGACATACATAAATGCAGATGGATAACGGAAAAGGGAAAAGGAAAAGATATAGCTAACAGTTAAACTATGGTCAGTTTTGAGTAGTCAATAAAAATTTTTATACCGCTTTTTGAAGAGCAGGTAAGGAAAACGTTTAAGTTCTGGTGGGACAGATTCCCAGATTCTTGTTGCGGAAAATTTAAACGTAGATATGCCATAATTGGTGCGTACTAATGGCTTAAAGAAGTTTAGGTTTGCAACATATCTGGTATTATATATGCTAGTTTAATGACGCTTAAGGTTTAATTTGTTGTTTTACCTACTTTACCCTTATTTTGGTAATCGTAAGCGGGTTATATTACGGGCAAGAGTCTCTAAACTGCGGCCAGGTTGTCATTTTAAAAAACCTATTGTCCCAAGATTGTTTTTGTCGTCAGTTTTTTTTTTATCCTTACCAATTTTGACTTTTAGTTGAGACGGACAGTTATACTCACTCAATTTGCCTTCGAAGCTTCTCGATTTCTTCTTGCTGAGACATTGCTAGGTCTTCTAATTTCTACAATTTAAAATTACATAAATAGCACCCTTAGTTTGTAAATTATCTCCACTTCCTCAAAACACGACCGAAATGTTTCACTGACTAGGCTGTTATTTTGGAAATATTTTAAACTCTTAAATAGCTACCTATAGACAGGTTTTACTAAACAACTTTGAGTGACAGCAATGTCTTTAGACGTGCATAGAATATGACTTAAATCTCAGCAGCATTCCGGAGTTTCTTGGGTTTTGGTATCGACAAATTTGGACTCAAGACTGAAAAAATACAGCTGCAGAACAAATTCTACATTCCAACGAATGCGCGTCTCTCGGCATTGATTCCGTCCACTCGGACAACAAATACAAAATCTCTACGAACCGCGATTTCGTCCACTGGGCCAACAAGAAACAAAAACTCTACAAGCGTATTGAAATTACCTGGCTTGGTTCAATCTTCTTCTCGGCCCCTGATCGAGGATCGTTTTCTTCCTGCTCGGGAATATTCACTGTGGAAAAAAAAATCAAGGCGACTTCAGTGAATATCTCAAATCACAGCTCGGACTTCAAATGAATTTTAAACGTAAAAAATGTTCAAAGTTGAAAATTCGAAAGAAAATAGAGAAAAATTTACTTTACCTTCTTGGATAGCAGCCATAGCGAAACACTCTCAATGCTGTTTAAATCTTTGTTTGTCGCAAATCAGCGGTGCAAATTTCAACACAACCGACTCGTTCAGTAAACTCGTAAGTCTGATTCTGATTCATGACGTAATAATGACCAAGGAGCGCCTTATAAGGCAAAGCGCGCGCTTGCACGCTCATTTTTGTCACGCAATCTGGGCAATTTTTTAATCACGTTAATTGCCAGGTTAATTGCCACCAATGGCTTGCTCGACAATTAGCTTTTAAATCATAGGCTTTTTTTTTTATTAAAGCGGTTATGTCGCCGCAGTTCACGCAGCTTTTCATTTCGTAGTTTAGCAGTAAGTTCAGTCCCCGTCTTTTTCATAAGCTTTTTGATAATGCTTCTCCAAAAAATTCAATATATTTTTTTTCCTTTTAGTCTTTCTCTCCGCATTCTGATGTCCCTGCTTCGATTAATAAAGATATAGAAAAAGAAGCCGACCGGTTACGAACACATCATATTCTTGGCCGGCAAAGCAAGCTCTAATAAAACATTTTGTGTCCAAGGCATTCGTTGTCGCTATGCTGAGAACGAGTTCGATCGAACTGTACTGAAAGAAAACCAGTTAACGCGAGAAAGTAGCTGATGTCGGCTGTAGCCCCTTGCTATCTCGTTATTGTGGAATTGTCTGGAAACATTGCATTGGAAACGACACTGCTACGGGGCTGGAAAAAAATTCCAATGAAGAATAAACCGACCGTACCCGTTAGAGTGCAGCATTTTGTAGTTTTCGACAGTTTTTAATGCAACAGAGTAAAAATCAATTTATTGACTTTGTCCGTTTCTAAACCCTTATTTTTGAATGAAACAAATTAAAACACTCTTATGAGGAAATTTTACAACTAAGAACAATATAAATTACATGAAGATAAGCCATGAAACAAGGCTATAAAATTCTCTATAAACTAAAGTACTGGGTTAAAAAAGTGTCAAACTTACCGACGAAGTTTACGGAAAGCACTTCTTAGACATCATTTTCATTTTTGACTCTTTAATCCTCTGTACTGCAGAAAAAACAATCGAATATCCTTTCTGGGGTGATAGTGATTATCTCATTAGGGATATAGCGAATCCTTTGACGGAGATTTTGCTGAAGACTCTACAAAACAATTCTCGCGACGCGCGTGGTAAGCTGGGTAACTTGAGAGGGATTGCCAGCTTGGAGCGTTACCTATTTGTCGTTTTCATCCTCTCTTACATTTGAGCAATCTGCTCAACAATCGCGCAGAATTCTTAGAAGTAATATTATCATATCTGTTGTCAATGTACATGTTATTATCCATCCATTCAGAAGTACGATTTCAGTAAGATTTTGAAGCCCTTGTGAAATGTGTACCAACCCGGACGAACCAGTTTCTGGGTGGGTTGAAAAGAGAGTGTAAGAAATTTTTCAAATAAAAGTTATGAGCCAAAAAGGAAGGATATTCGAAGTGTTTTCATATGTACATACACTGAAGCAGACTACAGTACATACATTTTCATAGATACTGCCAAAATTTTAATTGACATAAATGTACTGACACCTACATAAGCTTCAAACAGATATCCAATTATAAAAACCATGAGTTTGATTTTTTACAAATGGCTGTTATTTTTAAAGAATGGGTTTTTGTTCTTTTGAAAAAAATGGGAGTTGTTTTTCTGGAAAAGTTGATTTTCTTTAATTTTGAGAATGGGGTGATCACTGATGTTCTTGACAAAGGAGAGTTTGTTCATTTAAAAATAAGAGTTTAATTTTTGAAAGTGACAGTTTGCTTTCTTTTGTTACTTTTTCTTTTTAAGAATTGTAGTTTGATATTCAACAGTTGGAGAATCCAATAGTTGTGTCCAGGTCTTGCAAGGTGGATCATGATGGCAGCTCAAGAGAGGGACAAAATCTGAAACAACCAAATAAAACAAACTTAACACAGGCAGGAGGAGAGCTCAATGATAATAACAAATGGCTCTCTTCCTGAGTTTAACTTTTGTATAGAAAATTCCTGTTTTGTTTGGTTGTTTTGGATTATAACAACTGGGTTAGAACCATGTTTAAACAACACAGACAAACACACATACACATACAACTGGGTTACAACCATGTCTAATCAACATAGACACATGCACACACACACACACATTAGATTTATCGTTTCCACTTTATTTCTCTCTCAAAAAAAGCATGAGCCACACATTTAAGCTTACATTCATGCCTTAGTTAAATCCTCAACATGTGAGTAATCTGCACTTACTTACAATCTTCAATTCTGTTTTGCTCCACAATGGAGATTTTAGAAACAGAACATCATGAGTTGAGTTCGATGTGAAGATAATTCTTACAAGCTAAGAATGTAAAGCCAAAGTTGCAATAATTTGTAACTATCAATATCTGTATATTTATTTATTCAGACTTGTCAAAGGATCATTAATATTATATTACAATATTTATAATCACAGAAACATGCATATCAACTCACACGTTAATTAACTTCAAGGGCTTTGAAATTATTAGTGTTATTACAGGGCATACAACATGTAACTGGGAACTAAATCAGTTATTGATAGAGATATTTAACAATTAGATCATGAACAAGAGATTTCTATGGCAAATCCGGAGTGAATAATCTAGTTGTTTTAGTATAAATCTACTAGTCATTCAACACTTTGATCTAAATTCTCTTCACAGACACTTTGAGATTGCAAAGAAGCGGCCGTCAGTTTGTTAACAAGCACACACTGCTAGGGTACTCACTATCTACAGCAGAATAGATAGTGAGTACATGTAGCATAGCCAATCAGGGAATTGCATTCGTGATAGTACACTAGGAGATTTATACTAATCTGTCTTATACAGTAGAATACATTTCAGTCTTCTCCTGTGGTTGTGTATGCCCAGCAGTATCATGTAAAATATCCATACCCTATGTTACACAAGGAGGGCAACTGAAAAGAAGTTAGAAAAAAGAAAAACTGAGTGGGGGTGGGGGGGGGGGGGCGGGGGGGGGGTTAACAGGAAAACACTTTGAAGGAAAGAGGAGGTTAAGGTTCGAGACGCTAAGCTGCCACCTTTCTAAAGGGGTGAGGGGGAAGAGTAGACAACCCAAAACTCTTTAGAGACAGGGTATGGATATGTACTGTACATGTGGTTGTAACACAGTGATACAGTCACGCATACATAACTGAACTGCATCAGTGTCAGTCAAAATGCTCTCTAAAGTGCATCTTGCATATTGCAAAATGCCTACAGTATAAAGTTACAGGACAGTTGTTGTGGCATCATTATGATAGTTAAAGCAATAAAATACATGAGGTGTATATCAGTCATTCTTTTAACCAGGGACTGGACAACTTTTGGTAAAACATTTTCATATTAAATATACTTATTTTCTTCAAATAAAATAGTCATGAGAATTCTATTGATTCTGTTGCACAAACATTGGCTTTGTATAAATTCTGAATCAGTTAAATACTAATGTATATCCATGGGAAAACATTTTCTTGAAGACTGGAAGATTCATAAAGATTCTGTGAGGTAAATCCAATATTACTCTTTCTTCAGCTCTTTCTCAATATCTTTTATGAGGTCAAGAGGTGACACAGTTGGTGAATATCGCTCCACTGGGACCCCATGTTTATCACACAGGAACTTGGTGAAGTTCCATTTGATGTTGTTTGTTAGCGTTCCGTGCTTCGCATTCTTCAGGAAGACATACAATGGGTGTGCATTAGACCCATTGACGTCAATCTTGGCAAACATATCAAACTCAACATTGTAAGCCTTTACAAATTCCTTGATTTCTTCCTCACTTCCTGGTTCCTGGCCCCCGAATTGATTACAGGGAAAAGCAAGAATGCGAAGACCTTTCTCAGCATACCTGAGAAACATATTTATCTTCTGTTAATTACAGATCTCCAAAATTTATAAAACAATAAAATACACCTTCAATAGGAAATCTTTGTGTTAACCTTTCAAATCAAAGTATCCGCTAACCATTTTCACATGATCATATCCCAAACTCAAGTTTAGAGCTCATCTAGGTCACGTGTTTTTTGAAGTGGACCACTGACCAAGTGCTGGTTTTTGATTGAATTGCCAGCTCATGTCAGGTTAAGTTGTTGTAAACAGGGCTGGGTTGTTCGGAAGTGGGTTGATGCTAACCCAAGATTTAAAGTTTTTTTGTATACAAATGTTTTTCACTGTTTGTTTTTGTATTACGAGATTATTGAGACTCAAAACAATAGGCAGAACAATATATGGAAAATTTCATTGCAAGTTACAAAACTCAAAAATTATAAAAATTTTCGCTTATACTCGGTTAGCTTAATTGGGTTTTAAAGGACTGGCCCCAGGAGCTTTTATTTTAGGATTGGCTTACTCTACATACATAATATGGGTCATTGACGAAGTGTGAGGTCGATAAAGGATTTATTGCACACAAAAAAGTCACAATTTCATTGCGGGACCAAGAGGGTAAGATGGTGGAGCTAACTATGAGATAATTAAAAGACTCTGATACTCCATGACTGGGTAAAATTATGCTTAGTCACACTGAGGACGGTGGGAGGGCGTTACACAGCATTGTAAGGGTACAGGCCAGAACAAGATAACATTACGCAGCTAAAAATGAAACATGCGCAGCACCTTACTAGATGAGCTTAAATATTAGCCTAGTAAGTTGGTCATTTAGTGCGCTAAAATGTGTGAAACGCCGGACATTTCGCCAGAAATTTTAGCTATTTGAATGAAGAACTCAATTCAACGTAACGCAGTTGTTTAGCAGTCTGACTGTCCCTTTTGTATTCTAGTTCGCTACAAAAATACTGCCAAACTTTTGTAGTTAGATCAATCAATAAATATATCTTATTAGACGTTTTAGTGTGTAGTATCGCTGTATATTTTTACGAGTCATGCAGTATTTTGGCGAG
>OMLO01004014.1_pt1 | contig 12222 bp, 11 predicted proteins | sample 1674811 | NCBI WGS metagenome assembly OMLO01 (sample SAMN06265003, study PRJEB25207) | coral metagenome | isolation source: Coral host | place: Mexico:La Bocana,Puerto Morelos, Mexico | collected 2008-11-13
AAGCTATTCTTACAATTTGGTGATGAAATATTGACATATAAGAGGGAATAAAGACGATTTAAGATGTAGCCTCGTTTTCATGCTAATATTGTATGAGACATGTTTTAATCGTCCGTGAATCGTGCCGGTGCAGGTCACAAAGTTGCTGACAACATTTTTCATGTTCACCCCTCAACATATCTAGACCAGTGGCTTGCTTTAAGCACTAACTTCCCACGGAAGTACACTTGCTACCTGACTAATTTTCTTTCTGTGCATAAAACATGTATTTAAAGTAAAGTTTGGCATGACAAAATGAAACCCAGTCGCATCAGACCCATGTCTAGACAAATTGGCATGGGATGTTTCACGCTTGAGTGACCTGGTGTTCAAGTTTCAACTTAAGGCCACCTTTTCCTTTTTTTCTTTTTTAGTTGTATTGCAGTAATACTGTAGGCTCAAATATTTATCCGCGTCAAAGCTATTCTACTCTGACTGTGACTGACTAGCTGCCTTTATAAATATACTATCCTCATCCCAGGGATAATAATAGCCAGTTAATCAGACATTATCATTCTCACGGTATAAGAAGCCATTTTATCTACAGTAGCATCAAAACTTGCTTAGATTGGGTTCTTATAGGCTGGCGTTTTATATTTTTTGTTCATTTTAGCCAGTTTATTGCTAGCACAACACACAGACTGTCATCCAATCAAAAACACAGAAATGTTCGTCGAATTGAGGAGTTTTTTTAACCCAAAGGGAAATACAGAAGATATCATCTACCCCTTCAGATGAGGAATCTCATAACGCCAGCGGTGAAACAACAAGTACCAGTAGCAGAGTTGAACTAGATGTCGGAGAGCAACCAGATAGCCTACCTATTATGACTACTTCGCACAGTTCGCAAGATTTACCAACCTACCCAGACATTGAGCTGCTGACCCAAAACGAATTACACAAAGATGAAACAAGGAGAAATATTCTCCAAGGAGAATGGAGCCAATGCCACAAGTTTAAGTTTCCTTCCAGCTGTGTTCATGGAATGAAAAGAAAACTGAGTTACACATACTTGGTGAATAACAAGTGGCTTAGATATTCTATTTCTAACAACTCTGTTTGCTGTGCTTACTGCGTGCTCTTTGGAAAAGAAGGTGCGGGTAACCAAACAGGGACATTTTCATCCAGGACTCAAGGGTTTACAGACTGGTCTAACATAGGATGGCTTGCACAATATCACGATCGGTCAGTTGCTCATTTCGATGCTTCGGCAAAAGGAGACAACTTTTTCCGAGTCACCCTTGGTGTTCAGAGAGACATTTGCGGTTAACTGTCATCCCAGGTCCAGGATACCATAGAGAGAAATCGGAAAATGCTAGGAGCCATTATCGATGTTATAGTGCTTTGTGGACAACAGAACATTGCGCTAAGAGGGCATTCGGAGAAAAACAGTAATTTTCTCTCTTTGTTGCAATTCCGTGCCAAGACTGATCCTGTACTTGCAAGCCACCTTCAGAATTCTGACACTAGGGCAAAGTACACGTCGCCTAGGATACAAAACGAGCTCATTGAAATTTTTGGAGACGTCTTACATACCGCATTGGTAAGTGATTGCAACAAAGCTCCATTCTATGCATTCCTGGCAGATGAAGCAACCGACTCTACAAGAATGGAAGAAATTTCTATCTGTGCCCGCTTTGTACATCGCAAGGAAGACAACATAGTGGAAGTACGGGAGGAGTTCTTAGGATTTATGCAAGCAGAAAGCACTAAAGGAGAAGCACTGGCTAGAAAATTCTTAGAGACACAACAAGAATATGGCATTGCCACAAATAAAATGCGCGCCCAAGGTTATGATGGAGCAGCCAACATGGCAGGAGTCCACCGAGGCTTTCAAGCCATCATAAGGCAGAGTATCCCCGATGCTGTCTATGTTCATTGCAAGGCTCACTCCTTAAACTTGGCTATTGGCCATGCATGTAAGGAGCCTTTAGTACAGAACATAATCGGCACACTACAGCAGATCGCATTTGCGTTTGATTATTCTGCCAAACGCCTGCTAGCATTTCAGGATGCTTTGCCTCAAGACATTATAACCAAAGAAGAGATGGAAAGGCGATCAAAGCTCAGAACATTCTGTGAGATGCGTTGAGCTAGTAGAGCTGACTCACTTTATACATTCTGCACCGCATTACCAGTTGTAGTTCAAGCACTACAGAATCTGTCAGAAGATGGAGACTCTAAGGCCAGAGGGTATTCTGTGCTCTTTGAGCAGTTCGATTTTATAATTGCACTTTGCGCCGCAGAACATGTCCTGGCCAATACAGTTGCCTTGTCCAATATGCTTCAAGGAAAAAGCATCAACCTATTACACGCATTGAAGGAAGCGAGGGTAGTGATAAATGTAATCACAGAAGAAAGAAATGACCCGATGGTTTGGGACGCTCCTTATGAGCGCACAGAGGGAATGGCAGCCGAATGTGGCATAGAACCAAGCATGCTGCAACGAGCTGTACCCCAACAACACCGCGTTAATGTTCCAGCAGACACGTCTGTAGTGTTTTTATGCCAGATTATTGTGGATTACTTCGGATCAAAGACGGTTTCACTTTTAGCAAACACGCCGCCATTTGCACACACAACCAACAATTGAATCATGGAAAATCCTAGGTACATAATATTGGCCTGCAAAGGGTGTATACTACAATCCTCCTTTTTCTCATACAGACAAACTATTACAATATATTGCAACTATTACAATCCACGCAGCCACTGAAGATTGCCTTTCAAGTACCTTTTAAGCAAACGTGAAATTTGTATCAAGGAAAACTAATTAGGCACTGCAAAACATTGTCAACAAAAATAATGTCATCAGCACAGTTCAGTCTTTCAAGTGTTCTGGAACACGGCACTCCCGCTGAGACCTCCTTGAGGGGAACTTTCCCTGGGCTTCTGCACTTTCTTCTGGCTGACCTGGAGTTGTAAACTGAGTACTCTCGGTATGAAATTTCTTGACATGAGTATTTCTTGACATGAGTATTTCTCTCCCCAGTGCTGGACTTAATTGTGACTTCACTCCCCCTCTTGTCCACAACTTTGTAAGGTTCTGGATGGAAAGACGTGTCCAGTTTGTTACTCCTGTTCTGCTTCAGCAACACTTGGTCTCCCCGTTGCAATCCCTTCCTCAGGCATTTCGCCAGGTGTCCACATAATCCTTCCCCTTCTGTTTTGCAACATCTCTGTCTTGCACGTCCTCATCCGCGGCCACTCTTGAAGAACGGTTTCCCAAGCTGGGTAACTTGGTACGGATCTATCGACCAAACAACAGCTTCATTGGACTTACTCCTGTGGTGGTGTGTGGGGTGCTTCTGTAAGCCATAAGGAATTTCAGCAACTCTCTCCGCCAGTCCTTCTCTGCCTGTGCAATTCACATAACTTTAAGTAGACTGTAATTTTGCCTCTCAACCTCCCCATTTGCTTCAGGCTAACACAGAGTAGAGGTTCGGTGCTCAATGTCATTATCTTGAAAATACTTCTCAATTTTGTCCGAGATGAACTGCAATCCATTGTCTGTCTTCAGTGAGTTTGGTATCCCATGAGTAGAGAACATCGTCTCCAAGACGTCAATGATTCTTCTGGACGTCACTGACTTCATAATTGCCACTTCAAAATAACGGCTGTAATAATCGATGACAGCAAACAGATACTCGCCTCACGGCAAGGGTCCAAGCAAGTTGCCTGCTAGGTCACACCACGATTCAGAAGGGTATTCTGTACGCCTCATTGGTTCTGGTGGTGGAGGCTGTGCCACGAGCTGACACCCATAACACACCTTGCATTTTGCCTCGACTGCTCTGTCAACACCGAGCCACCACGCCTTTGAGCGCAAGCACTGTTTCGTCTTCACAACACCCTGGTGCCCCTCGTGTGCTAGGTCAAGGACTTCTTCTCACAGCTTCTGTTGCATGACGATCCTCGTACCTCTCAGGACCAGTTTTCCTAACGCAGCAAGCTCATAGCGCACATTTTTGTAGGAGGCAGGGCATGAACTCCAATCACTGCTTTTAATGCATTCTCTTAGCTGAGAAAGTTCCACATCATGCGCCGATTCCCACTCTACTTCTTGAATAGGGACAGCATTTGGTGATGCCTGCTCAGCTACAAAACGAATGTACTCTTCAGCCACATTTCTTTTAACTTCTCCTTCGGTCTGGTTGAGGCGCGACAGTGTGTCTGCGATATTCTCTGAACCAGATATATGCTTTACTGTGAAGTGGTAGGGCTGTAGTCGGAGGACCCACCGTTCCATTCTAGCAGATGGCTTTGATTTGCTAGAATAGATCACCTCCAAAGGCTTGTGATCTGTCCGCAGCTAAAATTGGATTCTGTATAGGTAAACATGAAAGCGTTCACATGCCCAAACAAGTCCCAACGCCTCTTTCTTGGTTTGGGAGTAGCGGCGCTCCACTTCTGTTAGGCTCCTACTAGCATAAGCTACAACACGTTTCGTTCCATTCTGCTCTTGGATCAAAATTGCTCCCAGTCCTACAGGGCTAGCGTCTGCTATAACTTGGGTCTTCGCATTCTTGTCAAAGTAAGCAAGGGTTTCAGCTTTTGATAATTTTTCTTTAAGCTGTTGGAAGGCTTGCTTCTTTTCAGGACCCCACTGAAACGTTTCATTCTGTCGTGTTATCTTTCTCAAGGGATCTGCGGTTGTCGCAAGGTCTGGTATAAATCAGGCACAAAAGTTAACCAGGCCAAGGAAACTTTGTACTTCAGAAACGCTCTCCGGCTCCCACACATCAGACACTGCTTTCACTTTCTCTTCTGTAGGGCCGATCCCTTTTTCTGATTCACACTTGATGCCTTGGCTTTGGAGATCCTCCCATGTCTCCTTGTCAACAACGTTGCAGGAAGCTCCAGAGTCGATCAACACTCCTTTGATAATTGCACCACCAACCTTGAGTTGAACAGTTCCACTATCAACACTAAGGACACATTTATCATAGACAGAAAAAGCATATTCGTCATCATCCTTGACACAGTTCGCCCTATTTTTTCCTCCGCTCCGCTGTTGGCCACGGCCTTTTCCTCTCTTTGCATATTTTCCAGTTTCTGAACCACCTCCTCTACCTTTCTTGCTTGAAGATTCGGTTTCTGGAACCCCGTACTTCAACAGCTCGTTTTGCATCGATCCGCATAATGACCTTTCATGTGGCACTTGCTACAGGTAGCCTCCAGTGCAGGGCAGATTTTGTCGTGAGCAAAAATGCCCGTCTTTTTTGCAATGATAGCATCTGCCATGACTTTTTCCACTGACACTATTCACGGGTACTTCATTACCAGATTCTACAGATAATCCAACACTCGATTCCATCTTCTGGGCCTGACCTTTCTCCAATAATTTCCTCCTCAATTTGCTTGACTGGCATTTATCAATGACCTGGTCTCAAATGTGTTCCTCTCTCTGTTCCTCGAACATACAATTCTCGGCTTGGCACTTCAATCGTGTTACGAACTGATCGACGGTTTCAGACTCCTTTTGATGCATTTGTTGAAAGATGTGCCACTCTAATGGGACGTTGACTTGCGGAGCAAAATGTGCATCCAACATGAGAGGTGTCTTCTCTTAAACATTTGCATTATCGGTTGTCTCGGCTGGCGGACCTGGATCTGTTAACGTCGCGTGTATCTCCTGGACGTCCATTCCAGCAGAATGCAGTAAGAGTGATCGTTTTTGTTTCGCATCTTTGACCCCTTTTCCTTCCGCGAAGAACTGGAAAGCCATTTTCCACCGTTTCCATCTTGGGCCAATGCTTGTGATGTCGCCTGTACAATCGAAAGGACTCATTCCTCCAATTTCGAGATTTACTGCCATATTTACGTTCGACTAGAAATCCCCTTTATCCTAATCAGTTCTTACGATTCTTCTCACAATGCCAGTGTCAACTGCAACACCAGTGCGGTCATTTAGCGTCATGAGAAGAGTCAAGAGCTACATGTGTTCAACTATGAAAACTGAGTGGCCCTCCGCCCTGGCGCTTATGCATGCTTATAGAGACAGTCCGATCTACACTGACATTGTAATACAGGAGTTTTGCGCTTAGAAGAACAGAAGGTTAGCTTTTGAAATGTAATCATCGTAACTTTGTGTCAGGTTTGCAACTTTTGAGTTAATTTGTCTTGAGAAATGATTTGTTTTCTAAAGAAAGTTTGAATTTTCAAGATTACAAAGTTTAGACCTTTTTGTTTAGACCATAACTATCGAAACAGAAAGCGGCACAATGAAAACTTGACGGCAGTATTTTTATCACTGTGGCGTCGATCGAACAGTGAAAACTTAACAAGGTTTAAAATAGCAGCCCAAACTTTGATGACATTTGCTGGTAATTGTTTTACCGAAGAAATGGAAAGACAGAGTCGCTATAATGTTGTTCAAATTGTAGTCAAAACTATGACACGGGAACCAAGACAGCGTTATCTCAAGGTAAAGTGCACTGTTCCGAACAAGATCGATGGCAGAATCACGGTTGGAATGAATGGCTTCATCGGCTCTCGATGCTATACGTTTGTACAAACGGATATTTTTTTGTCCAAGGATACAACGATTGCTCCCTTTCTATAAGCACAGATAAGACCAACTGTTGGAACTAAAATAAAATACCGTTGTCCTGCAGTTTACGTTCTGCGAGTATCGAGTGATTGTTAGCTTGATAGTTCTGCTCGCAGGGTTAACTTAAACAGTTGCTGCTGGCTTTCTTTTTAAACGTTTTCGCTAAAGCATTAAACAGATGCAAATTTTTTTAAACGGATAAGCAATCCGTTTAAATGTTTTCACTAAAGCATTAAACGGATGCAAATTTTTTTAAACGGATAAGCAAACAGTTTAAACGTTTTTGCTGAAGCGTTAAACAAGTACAATTTTTTTTTTTAAACGGATAAGAAAACCGTTAAACGCTTGCATGAACCGTTTAAATGGGTATAAACGGATTGTAAACGGTTTTGTCATATAAACGGAAAAGCGTTAGTGTCCGTTTTCCCAAAGAAGGTCACATATAATGATTCGAGCTCTTATTACACGTTGATTTGCAGCTAATACTCGCAATCTATTTTTGTAGACCTTGAATGTACCCTGGTCAACTCACCAGAGTCTGATAATTATTTCCAATCTGATCCCTTTCTTGAGAAGGAGTATGCATTACAGCAAAAATCGGACAGTTCGCCTCAGTTAGTCTCTGTTAAAGGTAGATTACACAAGTGTATCTCAGCATGGAAAAAAATTAATGCACCCGAGTTTATAACTAATGTTATCCTAGAGGGATGCAAAATACCACTGTTATGTTATCCAGAGCCATTCAAAGGGCGTAATAATTTGTCTGCTCTGAGGGAGTATGAGTTTGTGGAAATTTCCATTGACGAATTGTTATCATTAGGGTGTATTTCCAAAGTTTCAGCAGAACCCGATATTGTTAATTCGCTCTCTGTTTCGATCAGCAAATCCAGCAAGAAAAGGCTTATCCTAGACCTTAGACACATCAGCAAGTGTATCTTCAAGAATAAATTCAAGTGTGAAGATATTTCTATTGTTAAAGAAATCCTAAACCCTGGGGATTTAATGTTTTCGTTTGACCTGAAATCCAGTTATCACCACGTAGAAGAACACAGAACACAGAAGGTTTTTGTCTTTTTCATGGGTTTTTCCGAATGGCAAAGTTCGTTATTTCCAATTTTCGGTCCTTCCCTTCGGCCTAAGTTCAGCCCCATATTTGTTTACTAAGTTACTATTTCTATTTATTTTTTTTACATCTATTTAGATGATGGTTTTGGCGCCGGGGATTCTTATACCTCAGCTAAAATTGTTAGTTTGCTTATTCATGCCGATCTTTTGAAGTTTGGGTTTTTGCCAAACGAAGCCAAATGTCATTGGGATCCTACTCAGGAGATCACATGGTTGGGGGTTGTTCTAAACATGTTAGATTGTACTATTTCAGCCACTCCTTCAAGAATCAACAGTCTATTGACAGATGTAAACCACATCCTGGATTGCAAATACCAACGCCATTTTCACATTAAAACAATCGTTAGTGTTTGAGGTAAAATTATTTCTCTAGGGAACTGCATAGGCAATGTTTCCAGGTTACTGACCAGGCGTATGCACGCCTTGATCAATTCAGCTTTTCATTGGAATTCCCAGGTTGATGTAAACAAGGACGTTGTTGATGAGCTTGTATTTTGGAAAAACAATGTTTGTTCACTTAATGGTATTCCCATCTGGCCTAAGAAATGAGCACTGTCCAGAATAGTATATTCCGACGCTTTGGATTCAGAGCGTGGCAGCATCGTAGAGAAAGGGGGGCAGCTGTTTCACCAGAACTGGTCTGAATATGAAAGTGCCAAAAGCTCAACTTATAGAGAGTTATTAGCAGTATTAATAGCCCTGAAGTCCTTTGTAAACACCCTCAAATCTCAAACAGTTCTTTGGCTCACAGATAACCAAAATGTTAAGCGTATTGTTTCTTGTGGCTCAAAGAGCAAAGAGCTGCAAGATATCGCCTTAGATATCTTCAGCATCTGCGTCCGCAACGGTATCAGTCTGGACATCCAATGAATTCCTAGAGACTTGAATTCCATTGTGGACGATATGAACAGAGTTAAATGATGTCAAGTTTATATGAAATAATTCATATATATGAACTGCGGTTGTAGATGAAAGTGAAGAATGATCATCGCAGTTAATTTTCCAATTTAAGCAATTGGAAAGAAGAAGCCTGAAAAAATCAGAGCTTCAATGGGATTCGAACCTCCTCCGATACCTCCGCGATTCGTGACCTCCGCGATACTGGTGCAATGCTCTACCAACTGAGCTATGAAGCCACACATTGGGAGCGAGGTCAATTAATTGAGTTCATATCTTCCCGTTAGGAGTGAAATGATGTGAAGTTTATATGAAATAATTCATATATATGAACTGCGGTTGTAGATGAAAGTGAAGAATGTGATCTGTTGAAGCCCTGATTTTTTCAGGCTTCTTCTTTCCAATTGCTTAAATTGGAAAATTAACTGCGATGATCATTCTTCACTTTCATGAACAGAGTTATTGACTTTGATGATTATACAATTCACGATGATGTATTTGATACACTCGACAGGTTATGGGGCCCCCATACATGCGATCGATTTGCTTTCTATTACAACGCAAAGTTGACTCTTTTTAACTCACGTTATTTTCAGCCAGGGACTAGTGGTATCAATGACTTTTCACAAGATTTGAGGTACGAAAACAACTGGTTGTGCCCTCCAGTGTATTTAACTTACAAAGTGGTAGAGCATTTGAGAGTTTGTGAAGCTGTAGGAACGCTTGTTGCCCCAGTATGGAAATCAGCACATTACTGGCCGATTCTGTGTGCAGACAACGTCCATTGGAATGACTTTATCCATGACATGAGGATGCTCCCTTATAACCCTAAGCTTATTCTCGAATGCAAAGCAGATAATAGTATTTTTGGAAACAATGCCGATGAATTTTCTAACAGTAGCTCTGAGAATCGACTTTGGCAGTGTCCCCAGAGGTCGGGATTTGTTAATGCAGTTGTAGATCAAATTAAGCACTAATGCTTAGGTTCTACGCGAGAGCTGCAATGGCGTAGATGTATTATTCACGTGTCTGATACGTTATGTTCTCCTGACCCTAGGGTGGGTCCCTTGAGAGGATAGAGGAGAATCATGTCACACCCCTGTGTGAGGGGCGGTTGTGTACTACATAGAAAGTAGAGTTGCTTTGTGAAGTCAGTCATTATGGTTGCTCTGTTGTCACCCTTAGGATGTGAAGTACATTGCATATGATTGAATATAATTTCTATTATGATTCAGGACTGTTTATTTGTCTTATCCAACAATTGCTTGTAGTTTTACCATTTATTGTGTGAATAAACTACATTAATCACACCCCAATTGATGGTCATAGTCTTTCATCATTTCCACAGACCTTATTGCTTTTTCTTTTTCTCTTCTTCTTGCAGATGTATTTTCAACGGGCCCATTCTGGAACCCAAGTCAGTTCACGGACAATCCAGTTGCGGTACAGCTCCGAGAGAACATGAAGTATTCGATTCTTCGTTCCTGTGCTGAAGGCACCAACCAGCTCTATCTCAGATCGTTCAGAGGTTGGAAATCGTTCGCTTGGGACATACTCCATCTGCCTAACTTCCTACCTGCCAACCCTTTGAACGTGGCCTTGTACCTACAGTACTCAGTAGAAACGTCCCAGAGCGCCCCAGCCATCAGCTTAGCTTCTACTCGTTGAACTGGGCCCCTAGATTAGTAGGGTTGCCCTCTCCTGCCGAGAACCCTTTTGTGATATCAGTCCGTGATGATGTGATCCGCCTATTGAGCAGGGCAAAAGACGGTAGTCATCGTAAAGAACCGTTGGATGGGCCCAAGCTGATCTAGATAAATTGCTCGATCTGTGCAATATACTGATGTTTGTTTTGTCATTCACAGGTTTTCTCCGTAGTTCAGAAGTTCTCGGATTAAAGAGCGAAGACCTCGAATTGTCTAAAGGTTTCGTATTATTAACCATTCCTGAGAGCAAAACCAACAAATTGAGAGACGGCAACAGTGTACTTATATCCGAAGTTAAGGATAGCATGATTTGCCCTGTAACACTGCTGAAAAAATACTTGCACAAAGCCAACATCCAATTGTGTACTAACAAGTTTTTGTTTAGACCTATCTCTGTCTCTAGGAAAAGCCAGCGCTTGGTGTCAGTCGAAAACCCATCAGCTATGCTACCTACAGGGACATATTCAAGAAAGTGTTCCGAAAGATTGTTCCTGACATTTCCAAATACAGCACCCACTCCCTACGATCTGGTGGAGCCACCTTGGCTGCAAACTTGGGCATTCCAGATAGGCAATTCCAGCACCACGGAAGATGGAAGTCCACCAAGGCCAAAGACATCTATGTCAAGTATTTCCTGTCTGCTCGATTATCTGTATCAAGTACCCTCAGCACCAGCACAAACCAATCCACTTGTTAATTATCTTCCCAATATCACGGTTGGCCCTACCTTGATAATCTAGGCACGTTGTGTTCAACTGACCAACGTGCCCAAGTATCAATGTGTTGTATGCTTATGTGTAATGGAGGGAATTTATGTATAGGAGGCACAAAATTAACATAAATTGCTACTTTGCCGGCATGGAGCAGTAGCCTGGGTAATAGGGTGCCGCAGCGCATTATACATGTAGGTAATGATATCAATTGGAAGATGTTAGGGATTTGGACCATCTATGGTCAGTCAACGTCTCACTCAACTGATCTGTCAATTTTTATTATTTTATTTTATTTTAGCTTACGTTATCAATAAACGAGTCCAGGATTAAGAACCTCCTACCCCGGAGGTCGCAGTGTTGCCTGGTGGGGGTACACGCTTCCTGTTTTTTCCTAAAAGGTTTTTTTCAGGTTTTTCGTGTCCTGCATACTGCCTAGTGAGATACTAAGTGATAGCATGTGTACTCCAATGGCGTGTTTCATGATTTAAATATGGCATTACATTTTGTAAGATTGTGGTTTTCGATTAAACTGCCCATTGCGTTTGACTGACCAACATGCCCAAGTATCAATGTGTTGTATGCTTATGTGTAATGGATGGAAAATAACTAATTTGATATTAAGATCCGTTTCACAAAAACGGTTAAAGTAATTGCCATAGTTTGAGTTCCATTATTCTAGAGTACTGGCCAATAAAGGGAAGCTTAAAATAGCGTGTATTGTTTTCATCATTAATGTTGCAGCTTTTTTGGTCAGAAGGCTTGTTAAGATACCGATTGAAGGTTTTGTCATATGTTATGCCATATCTTTTGTCTTTTTTGCTTTTCTATTCAGAATAGTTTAGTTTGCATGCTTCTTTGCTTAATATTTATGTAAATTTAGGTTTATTACATTCGTTATAAGGACATTTTTCTCTCTTCTCGGTATTCGGTTTTCAACGTCAAATGAAACCATATCGTTGGGACACTTTTCAAAGTTTTCGAGGACATAAGGAAGAAGATCGATGGACGTGTTTATAGTTTTTGAATTAGACGAGTGTATCAAGTAATTGGACATTGTGGAATCAATAAATGTTTCTTGTGAACATTTTTTGGTAGCAGAGTGAGGTTCCAAATCATTGTAAATGGTTTGAACCCAGGAGTATCAGTAGTTCGTATAGTGTGATCGTCTGGGTGAAGGTAGTTCTGAAAA
>OMLO01004015.1_pt1 | contig 12221 bp, 5 predicted proteins | sample 1674811 | NCBI WGS metagenome assembly OMLO01 (sample SAMN06265003, study PRJEB25207) | coral metagenome | isolation source: Coral host | place: Mexico:La Bocana,Puerto Morelos, Mexico | collected 2008-11-13
ACCTTCAAAAATATAACTTTCACCCAAGCGACCCAAGAAAACGATGCCGCGAGTGATTGAAAAAAAATGTCCAGAAGCGCATAATAGCGGGTCATTGAATTACCTATTTGGGGGAAATCAATCTGAACAAATGTATGGCAATTTTCAAGGATTTCCCTTATAATAGTGCTTGTTTGGGTCGGTAATATAACGACCCCTGCAGCACCCGAACCTTTCGCCCACGGGGAACCTCTGAGAAAAGTAGAGGTTCGATGTCCAATGGCTATTGAGAGTTTTGAATCATTATCCCCCCACAACTGCCCTCCCCCCCCCAGCAAGTAGATGGGGTAATTGGGCGACCAAAGTGTTTTTCTGGGGTTATAAGTTATATTTAAAAGAACCACCTGGAAAACAAGATTGCCTGAAAGATGGTCTACTACTACTACTACTACTACTACTACTACTACTACTACATTATTTTCCAGGAAGGGACAAAAAGCGGAACATTGTTACACCTTAAATTATCCGACCCATCTCTCGTTGAGACCATTTCAATAAAGTATCTGATTATGAAAAAACCGGGCTGCTTTTTTCCAGAACACACAACTTGTGCGTGAATTCGCAAAAAGAAATGATGACAGAAGATTGTTGGTGTGTTTCATGTCACCAAAAAGACCTACAGAGGCTTTGGCTTATGAAAAGCTGTATCATACCAGCTATACTTGGCCACGAAACGCACGTCACTCACCACAGAGGTCAGTCGGAAAGTAGAAGATATCATCAGCCCCAACTTTGGCGCAACAATTGACATCTTAAACATGTCAAACCTTCTGGTCATCCCTCAAATAAAACCCTTACTTTCCTATAAAATCAGCAAAAAATGAATGGGAATAGAAGATGATCAGGCGTCCTTTGAGGTGTAATTTTGGCTTATTTTCAGAGGTTTCCTTTTTGAGTTGATGTAAGTGGAGTTTGCGAGATGTAATTAATCCACTAACAGTTGAGCAATGGAAAAAAGGCCCCCTGGTTCTTTAGGGTTTTGTAGGAGATAAAAACTACCCAGTGATGTAGGCATTATGATAAACCATGAAATAAGGATCCCTATTAAGCAACCAGTATACTGGAAAGTATCCGAGGGTTTTTTCATGGCTCAATTGAGATCAATTACCCTCTAGGGAACTAACGTAACATATCCACAAATCTATGGTAAATGCAGGTAAATATTGCATATACATGGAGCATCTGGGTTTACAAGGTAATTTCTTCGGGTGATTCCACCATTCACAGTGCATTGTTTGGGATTGGCTATATTTTGGGCGGTCCCCCCTCCCAGTCACAGTGGCATTTTTGCTCTTTGCCGATGAATACCTCAGTCGATCGGGGCACTGCACAAAGTCAGCAGCAGCGTACTTTGTACAACAACGGATGCAACACTCGGATGCGACGAAACGGATGCAACGAAGTGCATGAACGAAAAGCTGGACACACCAGCACTGATCTATGGACGCCACGGCGATGCGAAGCTTCTCTTTACCTTGTCACCTTGATGAAAATACTGCCACAGGCGATCAGCTGTAGCAACCCCAGCCAACAAATTGACCCGACATGGGAAACCAAGACACGGGATGGAATATCCGAAAGGATGTAGAGCCCGAAGTTTGCTTCCAATAGGACATGGCATGCTGTCGGGAAATTTCTTTTGGAACCACTTAATGATTTGAATCCACGTTTTACTTTGTGTTAGAAGCGACAACTCTTGAACATCGGCCAAAGTCGAGAGGTCACGAAGTTGATACTTCCTGTACCCAACCAACACAGGAACTTGGGTCTTGGTATAAATCGCAAAGTCAAAGTACAGCTCCAAAAGGCTGGTTGGTGGTCCTTGGCCCCATGAGAGGCTATTCCACCAAGCCACGAATCGATGGAAAAACACTTCACCAAAAGAGAAACAATTTTGGCTACAATCTGGGATGGCGACATTTTGAAAGAAGGGCTGTTCGCAACGCAGCACCTCATTCAAAGGCGGTTTAGACTGTAGGGTTGTTTCTTTAGGCTTTTTATGCTCAAAACACCGGTCATTGGCTGCACACAAAAAGTCATGAAATTGAAGGAGGTGCTCCTTATCAATTTTTGCCTTATTGAAATCACGACTTACTTTGTTATACAACTGCGTTTGGTCACGAAGGATTGAATTTTTTGCTTGCTTGTCAACTACTTCACTAAAGAAACCCTCCAGACGTTTACTTCCTTCTGGGAGAGTTCTCCAATTTTGATGTGCCTCGATTTTGGTTACTCCGACTTCTCCTGGCAGACGATTGACAATGTGCCAGCGAATATCATTCCAGATGTCGGGACTGGCAAATTGAGGCAGCTGTCCACCGTTGCAGTGACACTCAATGATGTCCAAAAGCAAGCTGACGACGGCAGCACAATCCACATACAAATGAACAACTTTCTTTGACTGTAATGCAATCAACACCGCGAAGCTTTCCCCTCTAAAGGAAGAATGATCCATCCCTGGGACGATACTACGACCGAGCATTTTCCACTTGGCCGAGTCCCAAAAAACTTCAATTGCTGCTCCACCAGAAAGACAATGTTCCCATGACTCATTGAAAAAAGCACTACCGTCAGTGAACACATGCGCCAATGGTCCATCACTCGGGAGTATTCTTTCACAAACAAAGTGCTGGGTATTGTCTTTGAGCAGCAAGGTCTTGCAATTGGAAGGGAAAACACCGAAAGCAAAAACAGCCTCGGGTTGACGTTTGACCCAGTTTATGGATTTTCGGAACCTTTTACGCAAATCATTCAATTTTTCACATTCAAAGACTCTATGAAATTTGCTATCAGCTCCATTACAAAGGTTACACTTATCACAAGTTACATCCTGCGAGAACTTGCAAAGGGCATCATTTGTGTGATGACGTCCAGAAACTATGGCTCTGATGATTCCTTGGTGTTTCGGTGACCTATGTTTTAGGCTGTCAAAAGTCCACTGGCTCTGGAAGTTATCAATGTCAAAATGCGGTCTATGTGCAACACTACTAGCAACCTCATGATTCCAAGCGAAACGAAGGCAATGCTTAATGTGTCGGATGGAGTCACAAACCCAATTGAAATGCAATCCACAGGAGTGTGAAATAGTTCCTTCTCTATCAATGTTCCATCCTGCCGCTCGGAATGCACTCTGAAAAGCGAAGGCAGGACTAACCCTTGCTTTATGTGTGGAGCGACCACAGGCATTGACAAAATAATTTTTACGACCAGGAAAAGCAAGGATGAATCTGCGAAAGAACTTGATTCTACGAAGAAGACATCTCAATTCCGGATCAACATGTTCACCTGTGGCACTAAGAACCAACAAGGAATTGGCCCCTGCCCTAGAGCGCTTGAGCGCACTTGCAATGCCAGCGCGCAATCTTTTCCAAAACCATTTGCTCTGAGTACTTACTTCAATGCCGTACCCAATCATTCCTACACCAATGGCATTGGTCATCTGGCCTTTGAACTTGTACGGCAATTTTTTCCCTTTGATTCTTTTCAAATGCCTGAGTGATTTATGCCATCTTTTCTTCATGGTGGTTTTGACGACTTTCTTGGCATATGCAATGTCACAACCCAAGTCTTTTGTGTTGATGACCGATGCAACAGATTCTCCGAAAATTTGAACCTGTGGCAGTTGCTTTCTCAATTTGGGGGTGGTAGCCCATGTCCAAGATTTGTCAGCGCTAATCTTGAGCTTCAGGCTGCTCACAACTTTTTCTAAGCGACTGATTGCAATTTGCAATTGTTCAACGTTTTGAGTGGTTATGCCCCAGTTATCAGCAAACATCGCAAGAATGACAGGAAATGCTTCATTTTGCAATGACTGAGACACAAGAATAGTTATGAGCAGCATGGACACTACGCTCATTGCACATCCTTCGGGTACCCCAGTGGTACTGGGGATGTCATGTCCAATGTGCCCCCCCAGGTCAACAAATCTCACTAAATCTTCAAGCATACCATTATGTGCGAAGGCATATTCTTTAGGCAACCCTAATTTAGCCGCCAACATGGAGAGCGGTATGCGGGGCAAATTATTGAAGGCTTTGGTTAAATCAACCACTATGCCTGCGTGGGTGGAGTTGGAATGCAAACCTTCGTCAATCTGATCGGCAACGAAGGCAACGAGGAGATCAGCACTCACGTTACGAGCAATTCCCCCAACTTCAGGCGGCAATTGAGATCCTAGATGTTTCAAGACTTGAATGCTTCTACACCTAGACCACTGTCTGTAGAGGCGTGAAAGTACCGTAATTGGTCCAACACTTAATGCATCATGGTTGTCGGCGTTTGGTTTTGCCAACATGATGACCCTTGCTTGGGTGAGTCGAGAGGGCCAACCATGTCCTTCTTCTGCACATTGGAAAATGCGGAACAACCATTTGAGTAGTGCGTCAGGAAACAAAGTGAGATCGCGAGATGAAAATCCACAGGCCCCACGAGAACTCTTCATATTGATGCCGCGTAAGTAGTATTTCCACATCTCAACCGTGAAATTTTGATATGGGCAACTCTCACAATCGGCAAGGCACGAAATGAATTCAACGCTATCTGGCCACTGTTCAATGGTATCATCAGGGTTATCCCTAGACCACACATTTTCGACCAGGCTTGATCGATCATTTGATGCATCTGCGTTGGGTCAGCAGTGGAGATCTGTTGGATGATTTTACCATTGGTATGTTTACACTTAATGGGTCTGTCAAGGAATACTTTTTTGTCCACAATCTTTTGAATGACGGCATGTTGGCCCATGGTTTGGATCGGCAATCCATCTTGAAATCCAGGGTTTTGGTCAATGATGAGGACACCATTACCTGATTTATTCCACCGCTGGGGAACAAGATTTGCATGGATGGTTTCTTTAAGGAATGCAAGTGGAGGTGGTGCACTGTCACGAATCTCTTTGTAACTCAAAGCTCCCCCCCGCGTGATATCCTCAAGGATTGTACCACGACGTTTCAGGTTTTGCTCGGATCTGTATTGGTTCTCAACGCCACGATAGAAGAATTGGAACTCAGCAAGAAGTGCAGCTATGTACTCAACATGTGGTGTCGAGGAAGGCACAAACATGCCGAAATGATCAAGCACCCAAGTAGAAAATCCATTATGAAATCCCTCGGCCTCGAAGATGGTCTTCCACAAGTGTTCACAAGCAAGTAGATTACGCTCAGTAGGATTATTTTGCCTCGCAGTGACTTGCCTGAGAAGGCTCTGGAGTCTACGAAGTTGCTTGATGTACCTTCTTATCTCGGCTGTGGGTTGACAAACCAAAATTTCATCATCGCCACATCTACTGGTTTTGATGCATGGTGCAGTAATCGGTTTAAACTTGTGGAGTTTATTACGACATCTCTTGAAGGTTGATCGTGGTAAAGGACAACGATTGCCTTCAATGTCGACCGAAGCATCAGCAGCAATACTTTCATAAGTAATGGCGAAATGTTTCATGGCTCCATCAAGGTCATGGTTATCAAGAGCTTGGTCAAACAATTCACTTCTTTCAGCTATGTGGGAATCAGCAGCGGATTCAATTAATTTTTCATCGAAAAGATATGCATCAAAGCTACGTGGCAAGGACCACATCAACTTGGGTTTCAAACACGTGTCAATGTCGAACACAGCCTCAAGAACAGGGTGACTGTCAAAGGTGTATTTATGAGTGACGTGACACGCACTGAGAGCCCTGGCTAATTCACTGTTGACAAGGACGAAGGATCGACGGCTAACATCTTTGCAAGTATTCTCAGGTTCTGTACCAAACCTTTGCCATGCTAAGATAGCCGCATCATGCCATCCCTGCTGTTGCAAAAAAGGCCAAAAGGACACAGAATCAAGATCTCGATTGAAATCACCTGTAATTGCTGCAGGGCCTTTGAATTTGGTAGCCCGATCCACTCCTGTGAGTGCAGCCTCAACAAATACCTCTTCACCGTTGCTTAGGATCATGTTTGCTGTTGGGGGCCCATAAACGGTACCTATGTAAACTTGAGTCCCATTCCCAATGTGTATCAATGCATCGACAAATCTGGCAGCTTGGTCAACTGCTACAGGCAATCTACCAGGGTATGGTTTCACAGGGAATTTAGAAAGAATCACGGTCCCAGCGGCTTTGCCCCGGAGAGTGCCGGCATTTGAAGAATGTTTTTCAACTGGTTTGCTGAACCGGGAATTGATGTCATTCTTATGGAACCTAGCTTTGGAAATCATCATGGCTCATGTGTGTGACTGGTTTCACATCCAGTCCAAATGCCTCGATTCCATTGTGAAATGCTCTGTTCATGTCCCAACAGCTGAGTCGGATTAAACGTGGAAATCACAAAGGGACCTGGGTGAGAAGCTTCACCAATTCGAAGGTATTCACGTTTCATAGATAGTCCGCAGTTTGCAAACGAAACGAATTCAGAATAATTGGAACTCAAAATAGGATGTTGGAATGGGTGGTGTGTTGAAAAGGCATCCGAACGAAAGTCCAAATTCGGAGCACTAACACACAAAAGCCAACAACAACAAAAAGAAATCACCGCACAAAAAAGGATGAAAACCTGACGGTGAATATTGTACTTACTTTGCACTTGATGCTGTAGTCAAACTCAAGGGCATGGCACAAACGAATTCTACAACCATGAAAGAAGGCTGCAACGAAGTTACAAAACATCATGGCAAATGTTGACAAAACGACCCAATCAGGGTCAAACCTTGCAAGGGTGGGAATTACCCAAATTGCTTTGTCGGCTTCCGATAGTCAAGATTTACTTGCAAACGGATCATTCTTGGTCGGATTTTCAGTTCTTTGGCGCTTGTCTTTCTCACCTAACTCAGTGTCACGGCAGGCGAGTTTATTCGTGATGGTGGTTTCAATGCTTTGTTGCATCTGTGCAAAAAGGCCTTGCATTTGTTGCATCATGGCTTGACTTGATGCAGAAACACTGGACTCAACCTCATGAATCTTTTGACGTGTAAAGGCCTGTTCATCTTTGAACGCACCAATATCTGCAGCGATAGCTCTATGCTGGGCTTCGGTGTTTTGCCTGGATTCTTCCAGGGCTTGACTCAATTCAGCAATTTTTGCATGAGCGCTTGCCAACTTTTGATCCATCACACCACTGATTTGGGATTCAATCTCCGCCCGAAATTCAGCCATACGCGAAGTGGTGGAAACAGAGGTGATCTGATTATTACCATCTGTGGTAGTGTTGATGGAAATCTCTCTTGCAACCATTGTGATCGGAACGACTTCTTTAGGGCGATGAAGAGGTTCAACAATTGCAATGCTTCCATTAATGACAAAGTGATTCCCGTTCGGAACTTCTTTTGCAGCGACAAGCCAACGATTGAAACCTTGAGGCCTCAAGGCTACTGCATTCCACCCTGACCCTTTCAATGCTGCTGTCAATTCATCTTTGTTGAACTGATTGCATATGTTCTTCAAGATGAAAATCTGTTGGTCTTCATCAACCTGTGGTGTACCGACAAAGGCAGACTCTGGAAGTAGGGCTGCTCTGACACTGTCTTGATGTTCTCGACGACACCTAATGGCGAACTTGTCTCCAACTCTCGTAACCCCAAGTGCGTTGGCACAGTTTTCAGCAAGAGTCTGAACTTCACATAATGTTTGATTAGGGACAATCACGGTGGTGAACCGGGTATCATGCTTTTTGTCGGCAGTTTTGGGATTAAGAAAAATCCCAGCTGATCCGGACCTGGACAAAACACCTTGCAGCAATGGGTCACCAATGGAAAAAAAGCCATGCCAATGATCTGCTTCGGAATAATGGCATGCGACACGATTCTTCCAGGCTTTGATGCTCCATGTTGACAACAAGTTATTGCCACGTAAATTGGAAACATGTCTTCCCAAGTACAACAATGGCACAGCGGTATCATCCCAGTTTCCAGCGAATTCTCTGAGGATGACAAACTCAATGGTGGTGCTGGCAACTTTTGGGACTTCAATCGTGGGCACTGCAATTTTATACACAACAGGGCGGTCACCAAACTGGATAAGGCTTGCTTTCACGATCACAGGCGTTCCATCCTTCAAGTGCGCTGGCATGGTGAAGGTCTCACCAAACTCGCTCAGGTCAGAGTCAATGATGAGGACGGCCAATGCATCAACCGACTTGACATTGGTGCCTACAATCTTACGTGCATCACTTGCGTTCATGATACACAGTCCAGAGACATCAGACCCAAAACACGAAGCATCAAGGATGGCAAGATGGTCATCTCCATCCCAAAAATGTGCAGGGTCAACGACGAGTTCATTGGCAACAGGGGCAAAGTTGCTACGAGCCGCATTGCCTTTGCCTTTACCTTTTTTGGAAGGAGGTTTCCCAGTACGCTTTTGAATCTGATTTTGCTTCAATTCATGATGCTGAACCAACCTGAACTTGTTTTGATTCGCAAGTCCTTTCATTGTTTGCCAAAAGTTTTCATGGTCTTCATCATCAATGTGGATCAATTTGTCCAAGGATATTTTACTGACGAAGGATTGCATCCGTTCCAAGCTATCCTTGTTTGAAACGCCACGTTCTTCAAGTACTTTCCTAATCCTGGTCTTGGTGATGTCATGCTTGCCTCCACCTAACAAGGGCCAAATGCGAAACGATATCACAGTTTGCTGGTCGATATCTTGGAAAGTGATGCACGGATCGAGGACGACTTCACCACTCATGCACAAAATGGAAACTTGCACTTGGGAATACAGGACAAAGGACTCAGCCACAGCACCTAAAGTTGTCTCAAGGTGGATCTTGAGAGGAGTGGCTTTACATTTGAAGGGCGTTTTGATCCAAAATTGGCCCACCTTGTCATTTGCAAACATCCTACTTTGAAAGGGTCCGGAATCAACAGGATGTTTCATCTTGTCCTCAGAAACTCGGGTGACAGGCAAAGGCCTCATACCATTCCACTGGATTTCAAACTCAGGGTGATCCCAAGCCAATGCGTTGGCATCAACTTCCTTTTCACAATTGAAAGCGGCCCATGGTGTATTACCACAAATGTCGGGAAACAAATGATTGACGACGGATGCAATGGTTTCTTGGTCATCAACTGTGACGGTACGAACGGTTTTGCGGCACGGATGCCGAGCAAAATACCTCTGAAGGCCTTGATGGGAAGGTCTGAAACCAGGATCCTGAATGGCGTTTGATGTTTTCTCGAAAGCAACATATGATGGCAAACATGCTTTGAATTTCACTTGGAATTCAACCGTCTCATATTCCTGAAGAAAATCATCATCTTTGAGAGGAAGATTGGAAACCTGCAAGCTAAGAACATCAGGATTGCAGCCCAAATTGACAGCAATGAAAGCCAATGCAGATTTGGTTTTCCAGGTAGTATCAATCACCAAATGAAATTCCTTTGGCAGTGATTCTTCGAAACATCGAATGTTGACCATGCTAGGCTCAAAAATGATGTTACCCATTGGAACACATGTCAACAGGTCATCCCAATGAAGTTCATTGTTTTGGTGTAAAAATCTCTTGAAATGCTCAATCGTGGCATGTGGAAGAACCAGTTTTACAATATCCCCAATTTTGGTTTGTTTCGCACAATTGACCATGGCAGTCCAATTCCTTTGGTTATGGGTCAACATTACTACACCACCTTGGACGACTGAGTTCACGAAATGCATTTTTCGCTGGTCTCCTACGGATTCGAATGCAGGCGATTGATCAAACATCACAGTTGCAAGGCACTGCTTGTCATCGACCGGAAACTCCAAGGTAGGGGAAATCAATGGGGCATCGGTTCTTGGCCTTTTGTTTTCAGGCTCAACAATCTCAAGCTGGTCAATGAGATACCAAAACCCATCACTCTTGACAGTTTCAACAGTAGACAACTTGATGCAATTGTCATGGATGACTTGAATGGAACTACTGATGTCTTCAGGAAAGCTCATTGGTGATGCACTACCTAAAATTAGGTGAACCTTGTACAGTGCTAACCACGCATGAGCAACAGTGATGCCATTGCCGGCCATTCTCCAAGCTAATTTGGGATCACAGGAAACTTGAATCTCTTTGGGGTATCCCATGGCAGCAAGGAATTCCCAGGGGCTAAACAACCTTTCACCAAGAGGTGCAGCAAAAATGGGTGTTTGAAGTCCCTTAGCCTTCAACTTTGATTCATCAAACTCATGTTGACTACCATACGAAGCCATGATGGCATTCATTTGTTGATCTTTGGTGATAATACGAAACTCAAAAGGACTCAATTCAGGGTTGTCTTTCAACTTACAACGGACCCAGTGAGGTGCCATATCATGATCGCTCATTTTGTTTCTCATACTCATGTCAAGGATAAGATCATTTCTTTCAGACCATGTCATGTTGGTATGGATACAGTCGGCGTCGTTGATTGACGGTGCGGTGACAACTTCTCGGAAAATGGGGTGTGCAAAGGACATTGCCTTAGCTCTACCACCGTTCACGCAAGAAATCTGAACGCTGCTGCTGACAAAAATTCCTAACCAACGCTCCCTCTGTACAGGAAGAATGAGATGACATCCATGAGTGCCGTGACAGCGCAACGTCAAACCGTCCATCGCAGCACTGGCTATCACCGTGTGAAAATCAGGGTGTTTCGGAAAACCAGGAACATTCTCGATGGCGATGATGTGCATTTTGATGACACTACAAAAAGAAAGCAGAGTCTTCATGACTAGACCATCTTCACAGTGGAGACCTCGACTCTCACCAGCACCTGACCACGGTTGGCATGGCGGTGATGATACTCCATAGGCTGCATTAGACAATGCAATGGCTACCCAGGTGTCGTTATCCCTCAGATCTGCATGTAAGACACAAGTCTTGGGAATCGTACCACTGGCTAAAACTTTCTCAATGTAATCGTGGGCTGTGAGGAGCTCAATGTTGTGACTACGTGCACAAGCAGTAGCAGTACACAAATCACTCTCGACAACCACTGAAACGGGCATGTGAACCAACTTACCCGCGTTGGTCCAACCTCCGATGCCCCCAAAAAGTTCTGCAAATCGAAGTTCGCCACGTTGCTGATGAGGGTGAACAAAAATCTTGGCACCTTTTGAATGGAATGCAAAAACGTGAGTTTGCTCGTCCTTCCAAGATACCTTGAAATCCCTGACAAAAATCGACGATCCTTGTGGGATATGTTTCAACCATCCATTCTCAAAATGCAGAATGACCTTCGTACCACATTCACTGAAGATTGCATGAACCTGACGATCATCGATGGGCTCGTTGATGAGAAGCGTTGCTGCTTCGCCAGTCACCCATGCCATGAATCAAATGGCTCCTGCTATCTGTTGCGCCTACCTACCTGCTGGGAGGTGCAGGAAAGAAATTTGAACCGACAAGGCTTCCCAGTAACAGTGGTAAATGAAGGTTTAGGTCGGGATCCCCGAACCTAAAAATGTAATGTCATCCTGGTGGTCACTGGAATCCTGCGGGGGGCCACACCCCTACTGAAGCCCTTCAAGAAATTAAGTTCACGGTTTGGGATAAAAACCGCTACCCTCTTTCACATTCAATGTATGGTGAATGAATGCCTACAATTTGTCGTCTTCAACTTCCCTACAATTTATGATGATATGGTTGGTTAAGTATTTGAATTCACCAGACATATTCTTTTGTAAATGCACATCAGTATGAATGATATGACTCAATCAATGGTTATCTTGAAAATTGTGGGTGTTATTTTATCCTATAGATCCTTTTTGCGCGTGTGTCACTCTTTCAGAATGAGATCTCTAAATAAACTTTCAACTAAGCTTATTCATCAAACGAACCACATTCATTCCACCCTACATATCTTTGATTTGCCGGCGTGTTTGAACATTCCTCCCAAGGCCAACAAACAAAAATTCCCCCATATTTTGAAAACCTCTGAAGTTTGACATGGACCCTGAAAAATCAGCCCTAGACAAAAAAAGGAGATGCCTTCCTAACCTTGGTTGTATAGGGTATACAGATATTACAAGGATCCCTATTAAACAACCAGGATTCAATGGAATGGCTCTATTGGAAATCCATCCATTTTTCAGGTGACGCCAATTCCTTCAACTCACTTTAATTTTTGATTTGAATTTTACGGGTACAAAATGAGACCCTACTACTTTATGAATGGATGGTTTTTGGGGCCCCCAGAAATGGCCTTAAGGGCCCCCTAGAAATGGTATGCTGCAACCCCTATGGATGGGTTTT
>OMLO01004016.1_pt1 | contig 12220 bp, 11 predicted proteins | sample 1674811 | NCBI WGS metagenome assembly OMLO01 (sample SAMN06265003, study PRJEB25207) | coral metagenome | isolation source: Coral host | place: Mexico:La Bocana,Puerto Morelos, Mexico | collected 2008-11-13
TGGGGATATTAAAAATTCCTTGGGTTTACAGTGTCCCAATGTTTCGGGGTTGAAAATTCCAGAAAGGGTGTGTATAAGATTAACTTCTGTTAAATGGCATCATAACCTGAAGTTCTTTGGGGCCTAAATATGGTAAATACCAGATGGTATTGTGATTGATCCATCAACTGTTGACGATCCCAACTATAGACATGCATACAAACCGATTTATTTTAGCTAAAATGAAGGAAGTTCCCATCTCTGCATGCACATATGCTGTTTTGGATCCACTGGAACGTTTTTTTCACACCGGTTGGACAAATAGGGAAAGCGGTTCCATATATACATGCCCGAACCTTCGTATCTCAGAACGAATAAATAGTAACTAAACTTCCTTTGACAAGAAGGTTTCACCTTTGCAAAATCCACCTTTGCAAAATCCAAAACATACCCATGTTGGGGCTCAACTGTCTTTGGTTTTTTTGGTTTTTGGATCATTTATGACCATGTTTCAAGAAATTGACCAAAGAATGTGCAAAAAAGATGATCCTCATCCAATAATCTTTGTGAAAGAGCAAACAACAGCCTTTCTCCAAAAAAATGGTTTGGCGAACAGTTGTTGACAACTTATATATCTCCTCCAAATTTAAGATATATATCCTCCAAAGATTGCCAACAACTGTGTGCCTAACCATTTTGGTTTTCCTTCACTATAACCCACCATCACCGGTCGAGCCGGCCTGCATGCAGGCTGCCACAGCGGCCAAGCAAGATGCACGGTTGGCGGAAATCACGAAAAATGGTTTTGGGTGATTTTTTAACAATGTTTTTTTCTGGGGGATATATGTATATATAAAAATATACCTGTATAAACTTATGATGGCCAGGGCCCCATCAAAAGGATTAGTTTCGAAAACATCTGTGAGCGCACTAATGAAAAACAGGATCAGTCTTTGTTTTTATTCGTATGGTGGTGACCGTGTGCGCGGAGAAACTGCTTTATTGTTTTGTAAATGCCGCAGTGATTTTTTTTGGCGATAAAAGGAGTATGTATATTTTGTTGCCAGCCAGAATGCAAAAAAAACACCCAACCCACTAAAGGAAGCGTTTCTTAGAAACAAACTTCTATATATATTGGCGGCTCAAGACTCAAGCACTTGCTTTCACGGATGTAAAAAGACCGCTTTTGCTGACAACAGTGTCTTTTTTTGTCATGGGCAAGAACATAGAGAACTTAGACAAGTCCGCTAAGTTCAACATAGCCAAGTGCCCTAAGTTCAACTTAGCAAGTGCCGCTAAGTTAACTTACAACCTTGCTTCTAAGTTCTTCAAGTCACATGCTAAGTGATATAAGAAGATAGCAAGTTCGCCATCTACTTGCAAGCACCACCGGTCATCCAAGTACAGGACAAACCTCGCCCCAAGGTCATCCCGGACAATGCAAAGTCGCTGACTTCGAGATACTTTGTGGAGTACATGGCGGACGTTGGAATACAAGTGGTTCCACCTCCCGACAATGAGAGCTGGAGTCATGGTATGGTCGAGAACGCCATTGGACACATCAAGGAGACGTGCAATCGCCTACAGCTATCGAGTCCCAGTCAGGACCCTATACTGACTTTGGGTTTGGCTACTTCGGCAATCAATGCGACGGAGTTTGTCAAAGGCTACAGCAGCATTCAATGGGCATATGGAAGACAGGCGGAGTTGGATGAGGATCAACTACGTCAACAAATCAGCCTTCCTGTTGACCGTCAACAACATGAATTCCTTCGACTACTTCGGAATCGTCAAGAAGCAGAAGAAGTTGCGAGGAAAAGCAAAGCGGCGGTGGTTCTGGGGAAGTTGAGAAACACCTCTATCCGACAGCCCGTCAGGACTTTCCAGATGGCAGAGCCGGTGATGATTTGGCGAAAGTTTCTTCCACACCATATCTACAAAGGAAGGAAAGGAGGCCATCGACACACTCAGAGACCACGATGGGTTGGACCTGGACGAGTGGTACTACATGAACTTCTACCAGGACAAGATTCAGAAGATCGAGTCCAGATCGTGTGGGTCGTCTTGGGAAACGTTCTTTACAGGTCTTCAGTGCATTCGGTGAGGCCTTTGAGTCAAAGGGAACAATTGATGTTCCAAGATGACTCTCACAAGTGGAAAGAGCTTCGTGACATGATTCCGCGGCGAAACTACGTGGACGTGACTATGGAAGAGCCTGGTGAAGATGAACTTGAAGGACCTCATCTACCAGAACAACCTGCTTCGTCGACAGTGATACCTCCGAAGGTGAGGTTTCACGCCAAAGGAACTATGGGTCCGGGAGGCTATCCTATGACTGGAGAAGGCGAGATTGAAGTCCCGGCGGTGAACGACTATGAGGACGAGATTGACCGTATATTCCAAGAGCATGGAATTGGCGATGAGACAGGTACGGCACAGGACAAGGAGGATGAGAAGTTTGCAACTATGAGAAGATCATCTACGTCGTCAAAAACACCCTTGCTTAACAAGGAGGAGGACGATGTGGACATCCTACGAGAACGTGAAGATCCTCCTGAACCTGAACTACCAGATTCGAAACGATTGAAGACCGATGAAGAGGAGAAGAACGACGAGAAGGATGATTTGGTGCTGGACTTGAACTACTTGGCTGTCGAGTCCGGTGAAGGCTATATCATGTCGATCGAGTTGGACTTCGAGTCGAATCGACAGAGGAAGAGCTTTATTCGCAATCCGGCGGCCTACTTGGTGAAGAAGGTTGCCAGTTCAGAGGTTGTCTACCGACGTCTGAACCCGGAGGAGAAGTGGCTTTTCGACAACGCAAAGGCTTCAGAGGTGTCTTCGTTCATCTCTTCAGAGGCTGTGAGGAGATGCTTGACATGGGAAGAGCAGCAACAAGCACAACAATCAGACAGAGTGCTGAAGGCGAGATGGGTGTTGGTATGGAAGCCAGTTCCGGCGGAGGACCAGGAGATGGCAAAGAAGGACTATGAGGAGAACCCGAAAACGGTTCACGACAACAAAGGGTTCTCGCAAGGCAAAAGCGAGGATAGTGACGTTGGGCTTCCAGCATCCCGATCTACTGAAGAGTACTTTCCAGAGCAGTGCCCGGGTACAATCACAATTGATGAGGAATCTTTCACTATGTCTGGTGGCACAGCGAGAGTGGATCCTAGAAGGATTGGACATGAAGACGGCCTTCTTACAGACTGGAGCTGATGTGATGGAGCAACAAGAGCTATGGACTTCAGGAGTTCCAGAGCTGAAGGAGGCATTGGGCGCTTCACAAGAGGAAGTGCTGAGGCTTTTGAAGAATGTCTACGGCAATGCTACAGCACCTCGTGGGCTTTGGCAGGACGTCGACAAGACCTTCAAGAAGCTTGGAGGACGAAGAGTAGTTGGTGATGCAAGCTTTTGGGTTTGGACAGAAAAGAATGAGAATCCTCGCAATGAGGGCGACGAGTACACCACGATTGGCTTCGTGGGAGGACATGTGGATGACTTTAATAGAGCTGGTGATCTTGAGAACCCTCGTTGGAAAGAAGTGCGAGGCCTGATCGACAAGGCCTATGCTTGGGGCTCGAGGAAAACTCAGTCCTTTCAACATACAGGCCTAGATCTTGAAGTACATCAACGTGGAGCTGATCGCTGGATATCCATCAACCAGGACTATTACGTGGAGACGATTCAGGACATTGGCATCCCGGAGCAACGTCTTAGAGGAGATCCTGATTCTCGGCTCAGTGCGGCAGAGATTGCTGCCTGCAGGGCTTCTTTGGGAGCTCTTCAGTGGTGCGCTACGCAGACGCAACTTCAGATCTGCGCCAGAGTGAACTTACTACTGTCGGAACTTTCAGCGGTGAGTACAATACAGGTGGCAAAAGAGATTCAAGATGTCATCAAGGAAGTTCGAAAAGAGAAAACCGAGATCAAGCTGTGGCGTCTTCCAGAAGCTCACCATTGGCAAGACTTCACGGTGGTGACGTTGGCAGACCAAGCACATGCCAACAGACCTTGTGGCGGTTCTACTGGAGGTTTGATTACCTTCTTAGGAGGACCTCAACATCTACATGGAGACGTTGGCAAGTTGAATGTGGTGGCTTGGAAAACGTGGAAGCTACGACGAAAGGCAATTTCCACGAACGATGGAGAGATTCAAGCAGTACTGGAGGGCGAAGACATGAACTTCCGTACGCGATTCTTGTGAGCACAACTGAATGGATGCTGTTCTATGGAGGAGAACGACATGCTGAATCAGGCCAACAAGATGATTCGCTTCATACCTGGTGTGCTGGGCACCGACAGTCGTGGCGGCTATGATGCTGTGAACAAGAATGAGGGACCCCTCTTGGGGTTGTCGAACACCAGGAGTGCTCTTCAAGCGCTACAGCTTCGAGAACAACTACGTGATGCCGAAGGCCGTCTCATTTGGATTTCTGGTGACTGGAATCTGAGTGACGCTTTGACGAAGAAGTGTAAAACGGCACGCCAAGGAATTGCACAATTCCTAAAGAGCGGTGTATGGAAACTTACTTTTGACCCGATGGTCTTTCAAAGCGAAAGAAAAGCTAGATCACAGGGTCGCAGTGCCATCGAACAGATGAAGCAACTGCAGAGTTTGATTCCATTGAATTTCGTACAGTGGAACATTGATCAAGAAAAATTTTGAACCGGTGCAACAGTCGAACTAGCACCATTGATCAATGTATCCAACTGTAGCATGAGACTACTTCCTGCATACCGCAGGCCTTGAGCTGGCTAACAAAAAGAGTGAAAGGTCTTAGCGACCTGTTTTAGCTGCCCGTTCCTCAGTGGAACGAACCCGTTACGTGCATCTCTAGCCATATAGACCTTGGGTGGCACTTCCTAGAACTCCCCTCCTCCTATCGCATTGGTAGCGGAGCGGTGACGTTCCTGGTGCGGCAGCGACGGCGTCTTCGAGTGGCTCTGGTGTTGGCGGTGGACGAAGGGAGCTGACCTTTCCTGCGAACTTCCTTCGGCTTCATCAAGCCCAACCTGCACCTGAACCTTCCCGAGCAGCTCAGAGATCTGGATTGGACGTTCGTATTCGTCCTTGGTTTGGGCCTTCACCTGATCCCTTCACTGAGATCTACAAGGCTTTGCAGGACAGCCCTCGTGCTGAAGCTCTACGTGAACCTGAACCGGAACCCCAGCTTGGGGAAAATCTGATCTACAGGAGTGCTCGGCTTGGTACTCGATTGGCGTGGTTCAAGCTGCTGGAGAGAGATCCCGAATTGGCGATACAGATCCTTGGGGAAGAGGCCCGTCCTTGACCTTCAGGAGTGGAGTTTGGGGTGCTCTCGAGTTTTTCCTTTGTGGAGGCGCAGTGGTGGTGCTTCTACACGTTTTGCTACTTTCTGCAGTTCGTCTACGTGCTGCAGCTTTTCTTCTTTGTGCAGTTTGACAACGTCCTGCACTATTTCTTCATTGCGCAGTTGATCTACATCCTGCGGACCTTTGAGATTTTAAAGTTTGACTTCTACCCTTTGTCGCTTGAGGAGAAGCGATGGAGTTTCCAAAACAGTCAGCTGAGGTGGTGCCCTCTTGGGATGGTAACCCAAGAGGATGGAGGAGATATCAGCGTGAAGTGATGTGGTTTTGCCTGGGAACAAAACGGGCGATGAGGAGATTTCTGGCACCAAGGCTCATCTCGAAACTTACTGGATCGGCCAGGCTCCTTGCCATGAGTTGGCCACAACAGGAGTTTGCAGGGAAGAATGGCGTTAGCACTTTGCTACAACGTCTTTCGCAGTCACCCTTGGTGCGAAAGAACCTTCCGAACACCCAGGCGATCCTCAATCAGTACTTCAACTACAAGAGGCATCAAGGAGAGTCAATAGCGAACTACTTGGCGCGCGAGACGCTCTACTTCGAGGAGTTCACAGAGTCGCTGATGGCTTTACATGAAGAGTCCTTGGGAAAACCAGTCAATCTGTTTGAGATCCCTGATTCTTCATCGGAGGATGAGTCATCTACGGATTCGGCGAGTTCGAAGTCGGGAAAGAAGAAGGATGCCTATCGACAAGTGCCGACGGAGGATCCGGATGAGGCTGGATTGGATTCACCTTCATCCCGTCGAGAACGTCGTCAGGAAGAAGCTTCACCTTCGAGGAGATCAAGGAGAGAACCTTCAGAGAGAGCTGAAGCAGATGGATGGCTGGGCCATACACTCAGTCCTATGGACAGCTTCATTTTGAAGCAGCTTCGTGGTTGGAGGCTTTTGTCAGGAGCCTTGCTTTCGACCGAGGACGTAAGAAGTGTGATGGCCTCCACGAACAACAAGTTGGACTATGAGAGCATTTCGATTGCCCTGACGATTCTTTTTGATGAACAACTTCAACCAGTACGTCATGGCTTTCCTTCGAGTTCTGGACCTCAAGTCTTTTCCATCGAGGAGGAGCCCTGGGAGGATGACTACTGGAGCACATGGGATCCATGGGCGAATAGCATGGATTGGTGGGAAGACGATTGGAGCTACTATGAGGCGGACTATGGCGCGGCGGAACCCGAACTACATCCTGCCGAAGAAGAAGGAGAAAAACGTGGTTCTGAAGAAGCAGAAGCACAATCTGCGGAGCGTTCATGGTCGCAGGCTCATCGTTCTACCCAGCTTGCGAGAAAGGACCGTGGATTCGGAGCTGCAGTGAGTCAATCCAAAGGCTCTGGGAAAAGTGAAGGATGCTTCATATGTGGAGGCAACCATGGATGGAGAGACTGCCCTGATCGGAACAGCCCTTTTGCCAGATCGAAGGGCTTTGGGAAGCAGAACTACTGGCTGGAGGATGACTCGCTCTATGCTATGCAAAAAGGGAAAGGAAAGGGAAAGCCAGGATTTTCGAAAGGAAATCACTACAACGTCGAGGAGCTCTACTACATGAAAGGTAAGGGCTATGGTGGAAAAGGGAAGTCCAAAGGGAAGATGAAGAGCAAGAACAAAGGCACCGTCAACGCCTATGCTCTTTCATGGCCGGATCACTACTCCTTTGGACTTGAGTTTGAGAAGATGGAGCCTTCAACGGAACTTCAGGCCAACGCTTCGGAGATGAGTGGCAATTCGTCCGGAAAGCATATGGGTATGTTGGATACTGGAGCTACGTGTAGTGCTGGACCGGAATCGTCATTGAAGTTGATGATTCAGTCTGTTCTGGCCAAGGATGCCCAAACCAAGCTGACCTTCGATATGAAAAAGAGGCCAAGATTTAGATTTGGAAGCGGCAGATGGGGAAAGGCTCTGTACAAGATCACGATTCAGTCTAGTCTTTCCGATCGACAATTTAATGCCTATGCGCTTCCTGATCCTCCAGAAGTATCTGAAGAATGGTGGCTTTGCAGTGTGTGCACGACAGACTGATGGTAAGCCCTTCTACTTGCCACGGAATGACAAGGGACACTACATGTTGGATATTGCACAGTTTCTGACAAAGGGACAGTCTTGCCCGAACGGTCATCCAGAAATCAACGTTTTGATGGACCATGAAGAACATGATCAAAACTGGATTGAACAAATGTCGAGAATGACTTCAACACCTTCCTTCTTCCTGCAACCATTGATGTTTGAACGAGAAGAATGTGAAATGGAGTTTTGTCCTGCCTTGAAGTCTTCGGAACACCAGTTGTTTTTCGAGTTGTGGAACCGTCGAAAACATCACAATGGAAGACTTGGGCTCATGGGTAGCGTGCTTTCAGAAACATTCGCGACTACTTCCTCTACTCGTTCTTTTGTTTCCCATGGCGTCCAAGAAGACAGCGATTCAGGACATCGACTATGCGAGAAAGGTGGAGAAGGATCCAAGAGACCCGAGATCCAAGGCAACACAATGGCCGTGTCTGGGACGTCATGTTCCAAAGAACCAGCACGGGAACAAGTGGGGGCGTTGGACACATTGCGCTCACTGCGATTTACGGTTGGAGTACATCCCAATGGTTGGAGCCCCGGCTGGAGACACCAAGAGTCCGAATCCAGCAATGGTGCAAAGAGCTCTGGACGAGATGCAAGCTTCACTACCTGCCGAGATGATGCCGTCGGCGGAGCTCTTCAAGGTGGTCTTGGACAAGGTGACGGCGGAAGAAAGGATGAAGACCATGTTGAAGGACAGGAGTACCAGCTTCAATGGGAGAAAGCAACGAAGATGGTGTCAAAAGCTCAGTCGAAGATGAAGGAATCGAGTGGGCAAAGGAGTTCCGGCGCCGAGGGCTACGGCGCGACTACATCACCGACGAGGTCTACGGCAAGTTGGGAGCAAGTGCAAGCAAGTCCGGAGAGAAAGATCGAGAATCCCATGGACTACCTGACGGACGTCGAGAAGGAGCAGATTCGACGAACCGTCGAAGCAAGGATGTTGGCGCAAGGAGTGGCAACGTCTCTAAGCGACAACGAGGTGGAGTTGGAACCGGACTACCGCTCGTCGTCAATGCAGTGAAGGATGATGCCAATGAGATTGAGGAGAACTATGAGACAAAGAATGACGAGGTGAACACCCATAAACTACCTCTTCGTGTCGGGGAGGCCATGATGGAAACGATCCACGTCATCAACGAGGGCATCAACTCAAAGGTGGCGGAAACGGTATATGACAAGAAGCCCATTGTGTGGGAGATGTTCTGTTCCCCTCAATCCGAGCTTACAAAGCAATGTGAACATTACGGCATGGAAGGTATGAGAATAAACCTCGCCAACGGCTATGACCTCTACAAGGCTTCGACGTATGATCATCTCAGAGAGCTGTACTACAAGAAACGTCCGAAGAAGGTTTGGGTATCTACACGATGCACATACTTTTGCAACTGGACGGATTTGAACTACAAGTATCGATGGGAGGAGCTTGAAACGAAGAGACGTAAGGAGAGAAAGATGCTGAGGATGATCACCGGCTTTCTATTGTGGATGCTGGAGCAAGATCCTTCCATCGAGCTCTACTGGGAGTGGCCTACGAAGTGTCGAGGATGGAAAGAGGCTATCATCCGCTACTTCATGGAGAAGTTGCAGGAGTTGAATCGAGGACCATGGCAATGTCGAATGGATGGTTGTCGATACGGTTTGAAGAACGATCAAGGAGAGTTTCTCAACAAGGCTTGGACGATTCTCACCACAGATCTCCACTTCTATAACGAGTTTCGTCTGAAGGTGTGCTTGAAAAATCATCAACACGCTTGGGTACATGGCATCGACACCGCGAGATCGGCTTACTATCCAAGGGCTATGTGCACATCGATAGCTCGGAATTGGCAGAAGGTCTTGATTCCTCGACGGTGGTTGACTATGCTTTGGACGGCACCAGTGGTTAGTGCCGACCCCTTCAAGACCCTCTATGTTGGAGAAGGAGAAGAATATGAACCTACCACTGAAAACGAGGATGATCCTGTCGGACCTGATTCTCAACCAGTCATGGCGGAAGATGAGGCTACCGAGATGGAGAAGAAGATTTGGGAAGCTAAACTATCTCGACTACATCGTGCGGCAGGACATCCAACGAGTCGAAACATGGCAAGAATGTTGTCAGACGCTCAATGTCCACGATGGAAGGTGAAAATGGCTATGGACTTTAAATGTCCAATTTGTGAAGAGTCAAAACCCGGAGGAAGCAGTTCGAAGCAGATTCCTCCTGGCTCCTTACGACCTTTACCTTCGGCATGGGAACACGTGGGCGTGGACGTTGGCGAATGGACTTTGCCCGGACAGGACAAAAAGATCAAGTTTCTCCTGATGATGGACATGGCGACCCGGTTCAAAGTTACTGAACCATTGTTCGTCTACAAGCATGGCGAGACCAAGGTGGAGCCGGCAGATGACATGATCAGGGTGATGACTCTACGGTGGCTACTTGGATGACCGGCGGTGCTTGCAAGGACTTCGAGAACTTTCAACACTTAGCAAGTACATAGCAAGTGCGCTATGTCATGTTAGCAAGTGCGCTAAATCATGTTAGCAATCTTGCAAGTGTGCTAAGTCAGCACTGGAACATGCAGAACATGCTATGTGCTTAGCTTGAAGATGCAAATACATAACATGTTGCGTAAGCATATTACGCAACATAGCGCTACATATATGTTCGATGTCATTATATTGGCTATGTATTTGCGATGAATATAGCTATGTTAGCTATGTTGGCAGAATAACTTAGCCCACATAGCTAACTTGAGTTATAGTATTTAGCTATGTTCACTAAGTAAGTTGTAAGTTCGGGGAACCACGTTTTTTTATCGTTTCTGGGACGTGAGAAAACGACACAGGGTGGATGCGGTCATGTTTTTGTAGGGTGATTTGATAACACAAAACATATTGAAACCCAAATAAGTTTTTGGTGTCAGCCTTCAAATCAAAAAAAACACACAAACAACGGTAACAAACACAACACATTGACTGGGATTTGGAAATCGCTGGGTGAGTAGGTGGCCCCATATATAGTATCCAAGTTGTTTTTTTTAACGCTGGGAATTTCCAGGTAGTTTAGTGGAAGAACCCATGTGGGATCATTTTGGTTGATCATCTGGATTTTGGATTTTATTTAGGTCCATGTAGCCTCGTCTAATTATATGGACGTTTTTTGCTAAACCTGTCGGTGTAAACATACATCCACTTTGGCTCTTGAGGGCAAAAAAAAATGTTCCTTGTATAAGGGATCGTGTGGTAAAACATTTTTGGCAAATGCTTTTGTTTTGTGAAGGTACCATTTTTTCCAACATATACCTAGATTCATTTCACTAGTATTTTACCCGGCAACGGTAAAAATAAAGGTTTATACCCAGTTGCGTGCCTGATGGGCAAATGTGGCAGCCTGCACAAGTGCAGGCACGGTCCATGGGATCGCGTGGGAAGGTTCCGGTAAAGGTCTCATTGGTTCAAATGTTTTCAAGTTGGAGGAACTTGAAAACATTTTGAAAAAATGAAACTTGCATGGACGGAGTGAATTGGGCGAAGCATGTTTATAAACCATATAATATCGACAAACTGTTGATATCATTCTGTGATTTCATGTTTGCGTCTCTATATTTGTTGGTGCACTATATATGATTTACTTTTTTGTATTCACCCCTTTTGGCTGGGTTGATGAGGGTTCAGTCTGTAGATCTATGAGTTTCAGCGTTTTTTCGAAGGTATATTGAAAGGTGACCTTAGCTATACTTTTAAGACTGTGTAAGGTAATCCTTAAGTGGACTTTGGGGTGTGGTTCCCTTCCATTTTTTTAAATTTCTTCAAAACCCCTTATAAAGACAGTTTTCGGGTTTCAAACCCTAAATCACCCAAAGACGGGGTGGGTTGGGGGAGGTATACTTCTAAAATGGGTCTTCAAGTTGTTAAAAACCCCTTAAAAAGAAAGTTTTTGGGATTTACACCCTAAATCACCCAAAAGGTGGGTTGGGTTGGGGGGGGAGGGAGGATTAAGGTATATACACAGAAAAATAACTCAGCAGGGCAGAATGCTCGCCACCAGGGCCAAGCACGGCTCGGTGATAAGATTTTGGATCAAGAACCATATAGGGTTCGTTGCAATGGATCCCAAGGTGAAAGCTTTGGTTGCGAGTGTGATCAAAGATGCAGAAAGTGGCCCTTTGCTAGCAGGTGTCAACAAAGTATTCAATGTGTTGCGGCAGCATGGACTCTTGCGACAGCAACGACTAGAGCCTCAGCTGCTGGGAGTACATCCCATGAACAGGGATGGCTATGGAATCAGCGGGCCAGACACACATTCTTTGCTGAATTCCATTTTTTCCCTGGGTTTCGATCACACCCAGGTCAACGGGGTGTGTGTGGAAGTAGACCCATCCTCCGACACAGACATTGTTACATTCAATGAACGGATTGTCACAGAGGCCATGGGGATGTTGCCAGCAATCCCATCACACAATTTGTTGTATGCTACATTGTCGGCATCTCACACAAATGCGGGCCTTTGATGCATTGCTGCACAATCTCCACACGATGGAGAGGAGATGTGTTTGAATGGTTTGCTGAGCTCAGAAGCTATCTCCCAGAGAGATCCAACTTTTGCCAAGGCGGCAGAGGAAGGCCTTGAGTGGAAGGTGATTAGCAGGGTTTGTGGCAAGGAGTTCCCACAGTTGTTGTCCCTTGTGCAATCGGCATTGAATTCAAGTGGACAAGTAGCAAAAGGTGAACATGAGCTACAGATTCTGAGGAGAATGTCTAACTTGATCTCCACAGCTCAGATCCTTACTTGGCTGTAACAAAGATTTTTTATTTCCAATGAAAGAACTCACTTGC